>Ga0065711_1028992_pt1 | contig 38133 bp, 28 predicted proteins | sample Hoacrofraction12_FD_59098 | JGI IMG/M metagenome (GOLD analysis project Ga0065711, IMG submission 59098) | Hoatzin crop microbial communities from Cojedes, Venezuela - Epithelial fraction 12 v2 (version 2) | ecosystem: Host-associated > Birds > Digestive system > Esophagus > Crop | place...
CCCACCTGCCGAAGCAGGGTCACCTACAGCAGGCTGCAGAGGACATTGTCCAGGCGGGTCTTGAATATCTCCAGAGAAGGAGACTCCACAATCTCCCTGGGCAGCCTGTTCCAGTGCTCCATCACCCTCAGAATGAAGAAATTCTTCCTCATGTTCAGGTCAAACTTCCTGTGCTTCATTTTGTGCCCGTTGCCCCTTGCCCTGTCGCTGGGCACCACTGAAAAGAGTCTGGTCCCGTCCTCTTGACATCCGCCCTTAAGAGATTTGTAGGCATTTATAAGGTCCCCTCTCAGCCTCTTCTTCTTCAGGCTAATAAGCCCAACTCCCTCAGCCTTTTCTTGTAGGAGAGATGCTTCTGTCCCCTAACCATCTTTGCTGCCCTCCGCTGGACGCTCTCCATTTTAGTCATGTACACTGCTTGGTTTTCTGTTTACTTAACACAGTAATCATGCATTTTTCAGCATTAAGCCTTTGTAAACACTACGAATAAACTGCAGAAAGCTCCAGAATAGAAACCAGAGTGAAGAAAATTAATAAATAGAATAAACAGGAAAGTTATAAATATTATGAACAGAATAATGTTTAAAGAACATAGCCTTCAAAGACAGTCTAGTATCTGACATCACAAAGAGTCAAAATGTATACATGGGGAAAAAAAACAAAAACCAGTTTCCCTAGGGCAAAAAAAATAGGTGGCCTCCTTACCTATCCTGTAAGAAGGTATTTCCAAGTTAAGTGTCGAGAAATTTGTAACTGATCTAATGCCAAACAGTATTTAAAAATAAAACCCAAAACAACTCCCTCTAGAGAATTGGCATGTCTGATCTTGAAATAAAATGAATCTGGCTCGTGAACTTCCAGAAAAATTTATTTAAGTACTTCAGTACTTCAGGTTCTACGTCTCGATCTTCAGATTCATCAGTCAGAAACTAGTGCTGCCAATGTTTATGTATTTTCCTCTGGGAAATAATTATGGCCTTTTAGGTCTGTAAAGGGCTAGTAAACTGACCAGGCTACAACCTGGGATGCAAATTGCTGAAGGGATTGGAGGAAATTAGAAATTTAACCACCTGAACCTATTTGGCAAGACCCTCCTTACTGATTAAGGTATAATCAGAGAGTGGTGTAGAAAGAAAATCATCATCAGTGACATAGAAGCCCAAGGAAAAAAGAGGGTGGGAATAGTGTAAGCACAATAAGGACCTTATTTTACCAAAGATAGATGTAAATACAGCAGAAAAAACCCTTAGAAAGTGTCAAAAATTAAAATTATTCTTGAGATCAAAAGTCCAAATATGTGTGAAGAGAAGAGTTGTTATGCTGGCACTGCTGGTGTTGTTGTGTGCATGTATTGTTGCCTTTGCTTCTCTGATGTAAAGATTTCTGCGTCTTTGTACATTCTATTACACAGAAAATTGAATTAATAAAGAACTAAATGTTCATAATTCAATCAGTTCTAATCTCCTAATACACATTAACCAATATTTCTTTGTTTCCTTACTTTTCTCTTCTTGGTCCCTTATGCTACCTTTTTGCTGATTGTCGTGGTACAAGGTATTGAATTTAAGTTTCCCAGGCACCAGAAAAGTGTCATATTGTCCTGCTTATTTGACTTCCTTCTTTCCCTTTTGTATTATTAATTAAATATTCATTTAATGCTTCCCTCTTGTCCCGCTCTGACAGTGACCTGAGAGTCAAGATTTTTGATTTCCTCCACATCCCTTCATGGTTATCTAATAAAAATCCAAGAAGGATTCAGGCTCATTGCAAAGAGCAGTGATTGCATGTAATGGAAAATAATAGACCTCTGTTTTTTTCGTAAGAAAAAGATTACTAGTGTCAATGCTTACCTTCAAGAGAGAGCTATGCTGGTCCTCTCTGAGTAGGGACACGTGACACCCTCCTATTTGCAGTTAAGCTAACACATCTGGTGGGTCTGGGCCTTCATATGTAAAGTTTTAAAAATAATTTCAGTTGGATAAACAAACTTCCCTTTTTTATACGACCATGGGGCAGGCTTTACGGAGTCCATCTTGTTTTCCTGTCTCTGACTGTCACCAATGATCCTTTCACTGCAATGTCAGGAAAAGTACAACAAACACACAAGTATACAGTGAAATTTTACCCAAATACTCTCCAAGCAACCACTGATCTTTGATTGTTGTAGCTCCTGAATCAAAAATGCTGTCTTATATTCAGTAGTGCTAAACAGATTTTTTTTTCATACAAGAATTGTTTTCTGTCCCCTTTTGAATCTAGGTAATCTTTATTGTATCCACAAGACAGCTGAACTGCATGTGTGAGGAAACATCTCTACCTGTTTTGAATCTGTTTTGAACGGACCATTTACTAACGCCTTTCATTACCCTTTAATTCTTACATTAGGAAAGAAGATAAAAGACTGAATCTTTCTCCATTGCACTCATTATTTATATGCACCTATCATATTTCTCCTGATTTGTGGATGATCCTGATTGCTCCTCTCCAGTCCTTTCCTTGTCCTGTTACCTTCTTCTGTCACTTTTTGTGATAGGCAGCGTTCAGGTTTTGCTACTGTGCACTGCTGTCCTTTGAGGAGAGCATGGTGGAAGGGAGCTTCTGGAGCAGGAGGGTGGCTGCCCCTGCCTGGGCACCTCACGCAGGTGAGGGGCAGGATCAATTTGACATTGGCAGCAGCTGTAGCTAGGGCTGGGGTCTGCTCTTGTGAGAGTGAGGCCTGGAAAGCATGCAAGGACCTTCTGGAGAGGGCAGAAGGGTTTTCCTGGGGATCAGGTGGAGTGGGCAGAGCTGCCTGTAACTCAGACGATCCTTAGCTTATAAGAAAGCAAGGACTTGCCTACAGGGGAATGGTGGGCAGGGAGAGCATTGCATATAAACTTTTTTTCTTCTTCCTTTTTTAAAAAAACTAATTATGTTAATTTGCATTCAAATTAAGTATACCTTTTCAGTCATCTTTGTTGAACTCACTATAAAGGAAAGTGTCTCTCTAAGCTGTGACTCTGTTGGGATCCTGCCATTCTGTAAAAAACTAAAGGATCTTGTCCCATTTTCAAGAGCCTGTCTCCCTCCTGGAGGTACCTGGACACCACAGATGTGATGATAGGAGGCTCTACTGGCAGTAGGGCTACTCGGAGTTGTAAATGTTTCCTGCTGAGAACTGCTGTGACTGTCTGTTTGTAGAACTGGCTCCTTATTTTCTCTGTCATGTAACTGTCATGATCTCCATCCTTTATGGTGAAGAACCGTCTCAATCACAGTGACTTTGGTCCGGCACAGGACTGTGCTGTCCTTGCAATGTGTGACTATGAGCACTGCGTTGACATTGTGCTGTGCCACCCAGCTCCCCTACTTTAAAAGAGACAGTTTTGCTGCAACATCTCATAGCTGTGAATTTATCCCTGTGACATTGATGGAAGGAGTTCAAGCCTCAGTGGGCAACACAAAAGTGAAAATGAGCAATGCAGATGAGCACGCTACAAGCATAGGTTCGGTGGGCACACCTTTCTCAAAGTTTGTGCTTTGTTTTTGACAAAGAAGAGTTTGCTACTTCTATCACTCTCTTTGTGTCCTCCCACACAGTTGACAGGTACCCACCTTCTACCTCACTTTTTTAGCTGGTGACCTGCTGGCTCGCTTACCTCCTTCTCCTCCTAAAGACTCTGATGAAAGTCAGAAATATATATTGTGTATGAGAAACACTGCTGGGTATCATTCGTCTTAGTTATGTTGTCTTGGCACATCCACTGCAATTTATAAACATGTTCAACATACCACAGAAATGATTCTTCTGCCCTCGCAGTGCAGGCAGATTGCAGGTAGGTAAGTCAAGTACAAGGCTTGCTTTGTGCCAGAGGATTATGTTGTGATGCAATTTAAAAAAATTTTCACTGGGGTTTTAGATTGTGACACATACCACATTCTTCCTGAAACAAATAATAGTAATGCAGTTTCAAATTACAAAAGCAATCCCCAATTGCACAAGAAATCCTTTCAGATATGAAGAGGTGTTAAAATCAGAATTATCTCTTTGTATAGGTGTAATGGTGTAGGCTGAAGTGTTTTTTCTATAAAGCTGAGCTTAAAACTTGTAAGATCTTTCTCTAGAAATTTTTTTTAACAGAGGAGTTATTGATATTACTTATAAGTAGTCTAGCTTGTACCATTTTGTGGCATAGCTATGGTCTGAGTTGTGCAATTAGCTAAAGTCTGCACAGTAATTTTTGTACAAACTTGCAGCAGAAGCTTTGTGTTATGCAACAAAGCTCTGAAATTAGATGTATTTTAATTAGGTGATAATAGTAATAATACAAAGCTTTATTTATTAAGTAGTCAGGAAGTTCTAATGAGCTGTGAATTTTGAAGAAGTCTTTGGCAGGATATGAAAACCATGACAGCATATTTCATAATTCCTTTTAGTTTGGACGTAATCTCATGAGTGCTGTGCAAAAGTTCAAAATGAAATAAAGCCTGGAGATTCTGTAGATGTTTACATTTGACATTTCTATTCTGGGAATGTATTATAAAAATAAGCACTTGGGTTTTTTTAAAGCAGATGTTGAACTCTGTAAAAACATCCAGCTGGGGAGGGATATAAGGTACTAGAAACCAGTAAGGAGCAAACGTATTGCTTGTTTGCTAATCACTACGGAGACATTGTGCCTGAGTACTCTACATCATTTCTCCTGTTTGTATGCCACCCAAGTCTTGAATGCATAAGTGATCTAGAAAGGCTTTTATGTCCCTCTTGCTCTCTCACTGTTGCTGCATGTCTCCTTCTCTCTAATATGATGTCAAATGTATATCTCAGGAGTGTCTACAGAGATCTATCTGGACCTAAAGAGGCATAAATACCTATGATGTATCTGTTAAATTACTAGGACAATCCTTTCTCCCTCTAAAATATCCCCAATGACAGAATGAATGACTAGGATGCCCCAGGTCTTGTGCTGGGTGGCAACGAGAGTAATAGGCAAAAACAAATAATCCAAGAGGAAGACCTCTTTGTCCTGTGGCAGCCTTCTTGCCTTTGTCTTCTTCCTCCCTAGATGATTCAATCCCAATCCCTCCCTTCTGAGCTCAGGAGCTTTTGCAGATCTAATTCCCTCAGTCTGCTCCTCAGGTTTCCTGCAGGCTATATAAAGATCTCCAAAGCAACAGGTGGAAGAGGTGCTAGCCTTCCACCTGGAAAACAAGTAATGTGAAGTATGTGTGCTTGGAAGACTCTGTAGGTAAGAGAGGAGGAATGTAACTGTCTCCTCACACATATCCCTGGGCATACTACTACTGTTTTTATCAGAGCCACTCTTCTGGAGGCTGCCTTCTCCATGACTTTTCCCTTTGTCCTGACTGCCTTGGCCTTTTTGATGGCAGCTTTAAAAGTCCTGATGTTATTCCTGGAGAATAAGAAACAACTTCTGCTGTTTTCATTTCAGATCTCTGTTTCTTGTGTCTCTGTGTTTCTAACCTGTGACATCTTTTAGGAAGCTGATAACTGCAGAGCTTGATTTGTTTTCATTGCTCCCCAAAGCTACTTTGGTGTAATTTCCAGGCTTTTTAGTGAAAGAGAGAGAAGGAATCATAACACCATATGAAAGTATCATGTTTATTAAATAACACAGCCCATACAGCTAGCTTCTTGGCTGCCATGTGATAAATCATGTTTCCCTAATACCCAATAAGCAACACTGTTTCAGTTACAATCCTTCTCTTATTGTCAAGATTAAGACAAATACAAAATATATCTGGAGCTCCAAGTTGAATACTTACTCTGCTTAAATTTTTTTATTACATTTAAAATTCTAATTCAAGTTTAGTTGTAAACCTGAATACACTAAACAGCACAGCAAAATACCCTTTTTACAGAAACCACTAAACCCAAAAAGGAGAGGTCATATCAGTTTCTGTGCAATACACTAAAATATATACTTATACCGCTTTCATAACAATAAATTCTGTTACTTTTTATACGGGTGAGAAACTTCTGAGGTATTGCTTGAAACCAATCATCCATAAATGTGTATCATCTCACTTGCCACTTCTCTTTCAGCAACAGGAAGTTTAGATTGCTCTTCTTCATTTTACAGCTTAAGTGTTAATAATTCTGAGGAGAGATATTGGTCACTGGGTATATTATATATGTACCCATCCTTTTTCTGTCCCTAAATGCAACTTTTCTTATTGCTGTCTGTGTATCAACCTAGTTGAAATTCAGCTATAGCAATATGTGTGTTGCCAAATCTAGACTGTTAACCCACAGGGGACTTCATTAGTAGATATCTTTTTTTTCAGTTCAAAGATTGCACTTGAGAGTTTTAAAACTCTCTAGTTCACTAATTAGCTTACCTCCAAGGACTGTGTTTAACAGTGTACAAACCTTTTTTATTGATGTGGGCATTTGCACACATCTCCATTCAACTTAGAGCATCACCATCCCCTGTTGCATTCAAGGACAAATGCTTTTAAACTTTGAGTGCAATAGAAAGGCTTTCCCTGGTCTATCAGCTCTGCTTTTGCAGAATGCTGCTTTTCTACTTATGTACATGAGGATAAATAATCCAGTTCTAAATAAATTAGTGTCATGTATTGAATGTGTTAAGAATGAGAGTTACTGTGGCAATGCAAGGGATTTCCCACATGGTTTCATTTTTTCAAAGTCCATGTGTAAGTTAATTTTTATAATTGGAATATTCAAACCAACCCCTTACAGAATACTAATCACAAGCCTTGACTCACGACCTTATTCACAAGTTGTTATTCTGTGAATTGCGCAGTTTCCAGGCTAAGTAACTTTGCTGATCAGGTCTGCATAATCAATTCCCATCTGCAGCAACCATAATTGTACAGAAATGGAAAGGTTTCTTTCCCTCCGTCAGGACTCATTACATGCTGGTCCCAGGCTGCCCCTGCATTAGAGTTGCAGCTTTTCACTGTCTGCTGTGTAGGCTCTGGGTGGCTTTATGTTCCTAATGCTGTCACCTCACTCCATTTCTCTACTTAGTGATGGGACAGACTTCATTAGCCAAACAGTGCTAAAAGACAATGTTTGTATTTCTGGTGAAATGCTCTGGCAAGCTGAGTTCCTCAGGAGTCATTATCTTCCTGAAGGTTGGTATTGTGCAGTCAGCAATATTGTTGGAAATTTTGACTCTTTTGCTTTACGTTTCAAAGAAAAGACAGAGTCCTGGAGTACTGTGGCCTCACAGTGAAAGTGTCAGTTGTTGGTATACACAATATATACACAATAAATAGTATTTACATACTAATGGGAAGGCAGCTTATTGTATTGCTGTTTTACAAGGCCGTTTAATCTGTTTTCTGTTCCCAGATATGTAGAACTGATTCCTAGCGCACATCTATAGGTCTCTGCTGTACACTTCTGACTGACCTGAACAACAGAGTTTTCTATCATTTCGTTTCTCTCAAAGACCATTTCATAACTTACTCAGAGTTCTGCTCAGGAAGCACACCCGCATGCCTAAATTCTCAGTCCCTGTGCTGCAGCCCAATATTCATCTTTGCACTGCCTGGGTAACATGTATTTAGATAGAACTGTTAGATATATCCCAGTGCAAGTGCTATCTAAAAATAGCATTTCTTCATACATTGCTTTTCTTCTGTGGAGATAGGGCAAGGAGTGGGTTTTTTCTGCTTTTCAGATTGGATAAGCAGTACTGATCCAACTTCAGTAAAATAGACTATTATGTCTCTGTTGCCCATTTGATTTTTTCAGAGATTGCGTCTGGGAGAGTTGGCACCTTTAAATGCTCTGAATTTTGAATCCAGAGCAGTGGCTAAGACTTTTTTGTTAGTTTCCAGCATTAAGAGTATTTTTACTACAAAGCTCCAATTCTCTGCTGATGAACCCGGTGTTTAATTCTTTGTATGTATGTAGACCTTTAAACTCACCTTATTTCACAGGTGCTGTGCTAGCTGGCTCTATGTCCTGAGCTGCTGAACCATGAATGCACCGGAAAGTCAAAACTATGCTGTTAAATGGTCAAGGAGTCACCATGCATAGTGCAGGGATCCTTCTTCTCAGCTGAAGTAAACTTTTCTGCCTTAGACTTTATCTGGGACTATGAAATAGCAGTTATCAACAGTGAACATACTGCACGAAGTTGGATGAGGTTCCTGATTTGATTTGGTTTGAAACCTGCGTGGATTTTCTGCACTATTTGTACCAAATGCTTAAGGGATACAAAACATTTATTTATATATATATATATATACACACACACACACATATATATATATAAAATGTAATGAGCATACATATTATACTCAGATTACATATAACTAGTCCTCTCTGAAAAAGCAGAGTAAACTAATAGTCTAATGAAGTCTGAAACTTGAAATTCAGAAGTACTATTCACACTGCTTCTCACTATGTTTTTCCCCCACCTGTTAGACCACTATTATATCCCTGTGATTTAAGGGAATTCAGTGGGAGTGTGTGTGAAAAACTAACCCAGTGGAGTGGGGAATTGGGGTTGTTATAATGAGAATAATGTTCTGAGCACTTTGATTTGAATTTCCATTATTTCTGTTCTCCATTGCATGTGAAGTTCTTTACTTAGAAAACCTTTTGCATTGGAAAAGAAACTTGGGCCTGTGAGAGAAATATAAACCAAAGAGGCTATTTTTGGAAAATGCAGAGGAGCTTTCTTCTGCTACCCTTAGTCTGGGCATCCTGAGGTAGGATTGCACATTTAACAGACCTTGTTTCCAAAAACTAAACAGGCAATCCATACCTTTCCCAACACTTCTCTACATTATTTCTTTATGAGTAGCTCCTTTCTGTTGTTGTCTTTATGCTTTCTGTGAGCTGCCCTTGAATCGTACAGATGGAACATTTTCCTCAATTTGAACAGCAATCGAAACTCTTTGCTTCACTAAAATCACTCATAAACAGATATTTCTTCATCAAAACCAAATTAATTTATCTGGTGAAATCTATCACTAGAATACAGTAACCAGCCATCTTCCTCTCCCATTTTTGCAGATCTTTTCTTCAATATAACTTTTAGCCATTCTAAAAGTTGGTGCCTGGGCAGACATGCTCAAGTATTACAATAAAGGACACAGTACAAAGACCTAAACAGAACAGGATGTTGTATTTGTCGCAATTTACAGACTAACTGCGACGTTGACAGGTCAATAGATATATAATCGTATCACTTTTATTTCTACTCTATCAAGGATCAAGAAAAGGAAGGATTTTTTTCAAACCTTCAGTTTTCAATGGTAGGACAAACTCTAGGTAATTCTCTTTGTTATTGAATTTGCTTGTTTGCAAGAGGAAAGGCTGAGATTTGCGTACAATAATTACTTTAGCAAGCAGGAGGAATAAAGTGTTCTAGAATCTGTCCCTATTACACCTGTGGAATTCATTCTTGGACATCCAAAATAGTAATTCACCTAACAAAATCTCTTTAGCATGTGAAAGTACCTTGTTCTGTGTTTTTTTGGTAACACGGTAATACAGAAAAGTGCATTAAGAATTCATTAATATTGGGAATTTAGTAGACAATCTGCCACTGTAATTTTGTCTATTGTTTGGAGAAGTTTGGCTTTACTGAGGTCAGTTTTACTTATGTATGCTTGTATACTCTTTTTTTTTAAGTACAGCTTTTGTCATGGAGTATGTATTGAATCACAGTCAATTCTATGACCCTCCACTCAGGTTTGGTAATGATAGGCTCTAGAAGGTAAGGCCCATTGGCTTGACAATCATTACATTTGATGTTGGGTCTATGCATGAAAAGTAAGTGGTTTATTGTTGGTTTTTTCCTACTTCTTTTCACAGGATATAAATGATACAAGCAAATTCCTTTGTCACTGTTCTACAGATGCCTCAGATTCAAGGCCAAATTTAGCGGTGTGTGTCTTTCATGCATTTTATAGTGCTATAATTTCTTCTGCTCTTGAAGAGGAATACTTTAAGAGCTAGAAAAAAGGTGTAGGGTAAAATGAACACTTTCTCACTGAAGGATTCTCCTTATACTTTAATCTGATATGACTTTCTAAACCTGGGAAGCAAACCAACGTAAATCAGTAGGATTTATGTTGAGCTTGCTATTGAGAAAAGATCATGCTGGCCTCTAGTTCTGATCACAAGTACTATGGCACGGTCTCTTGTTGCCTTATTTGCTAAGAGAAACAGTGAACACATAAAAACTAGCTGAGAAAAACATAGAGACAGAGAAGTTGATACCACGTTATGCACGGCTACTATTTTCTGCAATATTTTTTCTGCACCTTGAAGGTGTTCTTTATTTGTACTAATTTATAATCAGATATTAAAACTGGTCTTTGTTTATGGTAATTGAACATATTTTGCAATTCATTTTACTCTGAATTTGTAGATAAATCTTTGCTACTCAGGACTTCATAGAAAAGAAATACAGGTTGTAACATGAATTACCTAACGAATTTAAACAAATATTTGAGTGAAATGCTTTATGTTATTTGACTAGTATTAATTGTATTAGACTTGGATAAATCACCACTGCTTACTGAAGAATTATTTTCTTTGTATTTGTTCTTATTTGTGGATTTACTTTCATTAAGTGGCTCAGCTGTCTCCTAATTTAATCTCTACTGAAATAGAACTGAAAGGCAGCATTTTAGAGGATTTCTGATTAGACATTTCAAACAGTATTAGCTACCAGTTTAATCCATTGCTGGTCACTCAATTGTGCAAACTCATCATGTTTTTTGTGAGTGTATTAATTACTAGAAGGCATTCCCCAAAGTAGTTTGAATAAACAAGCTTCAGCATGGGAATAATTTAAGAAGAGTTTTTCATCTACAGCTCTGACTTCGTCCTGCATGCCTACTCTTGCTAGAACATGTCAGCCTGTGGGATTAACAAACATTTGTCATGAATTTGTGTGTATTTGGAGAAAAAAATTAATGTGATTCAGAAAATACCATCTGAAAAAGCTCTTTTGATTTATGAAAATACTGGTGGAAAATATTAGCCATGGAAATTCTTTTTTCTTGTAGAAAAATGTCCCTGATCAGCTGTCCTATATGAACTAAATGAAAGAGCACTAACTATAGTAAAGGTTGACAAGGTTCTCCTGCTCCCGCTAGGACCAATTTCTGTTGAGATGCAAAGGTACTCTTTCTGTCCCAGACATACAGTCCTGATGTATGTATAGGGTAGTCTGTTCTAGAAATCCTTTCTGGTGCAATCTGCTGGGATGCCATGTTGCTACACATAGGAAAACAGATTATGCCTTCACCGGTTTTACCTACCTGCACACCAGATCTTCTCACTGGAGGCAGTATGGCTTTGCTTCAATGGGATGCTACCATGCAGATGTTGAAAGTTACCTTAGCGTTCAGTATCCTGGAAGATGTGAAGCTTCTTCCCAGATGCCCTGGGCCACCCCAGCTGAACTCAGTGTGTGGCCCTGTCAATTACTAATGTGCCTGAGGGGTATTTCTAGGGAGCAACTACTGCAAAATCTAAAACCATGTCCAGACTTGTTATATGAAATGAAAGTTACTACATTCTGAATGCTACTGTGCTGAGAGGTTAACATACTATTGTCCAGGAGCTGGCTGTGCCTGTTAGGTGATCTGTTGTTTACACCTCTTCCCCATGATTTCCTAGCAAAGGTGAAAGACAAAAGCAAACATGAAATGATGTTTCTTGGTATTTTTTAAGTATTACAGTCTGTGCCTTAATCTTCACTGAATTACTCAGTTGTAGTTCTGTGTATTCTGTGTATTCCTCTGGGCCACTTTGTACATGAAGTTTGCATGATTAGCCAAGGCTGTGCTTCTTGAGAAAGTGCTTCTTTTTGTGTTTCTGTTACTCTGACAGCCCTGTTTCCTACAATCAATGAGAGTGGTCAGCTGGTAGCTTCCTTATCTTTTCTGGCAAATAAATTCAAACAGCTTTGATCAAGTGTAAGAAGGCATGTGGTGCCAATGCTTGACTGCTGGTACAAATGAGCGGCATCCTGTAGCAGAAAAGGCATTTTCAGTATTGTGCACGCTGCTCATCTAAACCCGTTATTGCATGCCACGTGTACCCTAGAGCAACCATCTGACTGACTTGTGGGCAGACTCCATGCCACCTGAACAGATGGACATGAGTGTAAGCTGACAAGGGAGCCCATATGTTTCTAAATTGTGAATGTTGAGGAGGGAATTCTTAGCCAAGAATGTACAGATGACTGTCCAAGCCTTACACAATTGTCACTCAGAAGACACAGCACTGCCATGTGTAGCTTACTCCTTGGAACTGACTTTTGCAACAAGGCATGTGCAGTGTTGTGGAGTGAGTTTTTGGACAACCTTTTATCCTGGCTGAACACTGGGTGTCCGCAGACTTGAATCTTGCTTTGAGAGCATTGTGGATTTTCAAGCCTATCCTTTGCTTATGAACAGTCAGGAAAGTGGAAACATCTGTTCATCATCCATCATTTTTTCCCCTGGAGGAGAGAGCATACAACTCGTAGGATGTGAAGTTAGGCCAAGAAAAATCTCAAGGTTTGTTTTCTGTTGCATGATCCTCAAGTCATGACAAAACACAGATTAAAATAACCGGTCTTAGTGCCTGGTATAATTCATTAACTCAAAGTAGATTTTCAAGTACTTGAAGACAGTTGATATTCATAACAACTCTAATCTGATTACGGATGACAAATTTTACCATGCTTGACTGTATAATCAGTAATAAAAGTAGCAAGAAGTAGAAAATAATCTTTATAAATTATATCATATCTGATTTTTTTTTAAATAGTTCCACCGGGAGATAGTTAACTATAACCTGTAAAACATTGTAGAGATGATAACGAAAGAGTGACTAACACAGAGCAAGATGTTTGAGGAAAAATTTCTCAACTTTTAGAAATCATGTGGTTTAGCTAAATAGCAGATATTATTCTGGTTTTAAAGTTGCATGAACTAAAATAATTTATGCTTATCTAAAAAGAATTTTATTTAACTGCATATAATTTTGCCTGCTGCCATAGTAACTTATGACAATAAGCTAAAACTACATGAAAGTGGATTTATATTTTGGTAACTCCAGTGTTTTCAGTCAAATTAGCAGTGGTGGTGTGCTTACCATTCAATGTTTCTATTGCTCAACTGCATAAACAAAAAAGACTTCAAATGAGACTAATATTACAAGATTTGTTATAGAAAGTAGGGCGAGTCTGTGAGAAAAATGTAAAAATATTGTACATGACAGCAAATCTCCTGCAAGTTTCCTGTCAACAGAAGATAGGCTAGTAAGTCTTGTTGTCAATACACTTGGAAAAAACCCCCACCTCACTTGTGAGGAGTAAAACCTTCGCCTTGGGAGAAAAAAAGTGACAACGTGAGTTATAGTTGAATGACTTGGCAATTAGTCATGAGTGGCAGAAAACTCTGATACATTTGCATACAAACATCATATATGAGCACCAGTACAGCGTACCACATTTCTTTGAAAAATCACATTTTGATTTTGTGATTGGCCAAGTACCATCTGGCGTCTCGGCAATGCCAGTAGGGTCCCATGTAAATCAGCACATTCCCAAGTTGCATGATTGGAGCTATAGTAAAGCGAATGGTAATCTCCCAGGCTGAATGCCTGCATTTGAAGAAGCATTTATTTCCCTGATTTGTAGTTTGTCATTAATAGCATGTAGCGGGAGCTGAAACTGAAGTTCTGAAGGCTTCGCAAAGATGCCTGTGCTTGCTCAGATCTAACGCTGATATGTGAGCAATTGCTAGTTAGCAGCATGAGCATTTCCAGGCTGCTGACACTGTGAGGCTGACAACTGACAAGTTTCATTCCCGTGCCATAATAACCTACAATGAAATGCAAAGCAGACAGCAAAGACCGCAACTTTAAAAAAGACAAAAGAAACGTTAGCAAATCTTTACGCGGTGCTGCTGGAACATAATTTTTTTTGTAGTTTAAGGAAGGTGATTATGGGCAAGAGGGAGATTGCTTCTAAAATAAGCACAGGCATACCTGCGAAGTACAGCTTTGCTGATGCTTTGCTTGCTGAACACTTTTGTGTTGCAAGGGGTTTGGAGGATTTAACTTTGTCTCTCTTTACAACCTTAGTAGAAATACAACATCTTTATGAAGAGTTTAATAACTTGATAAAAGTTAATGTAGTAGATAACAGACTTCATACAATCTTAAATGTGGCATTCTTCACTCACTTTGCAGTAAAGGCTCTGTGGATGAAAGGAGGGAAGAAACAAGTGTTTTCTGAAGGGGATTATTGTCCTTTTTGCCAAATACAAGACTTAACTTGTTCTCATTTTGCTGAACCAGGTCGTTCCAGGTCCTCTGTCCCAGAGAGGCACCTTGCCAGGCACTGCACTGCCACGGCATAGTAAACACATTCAGCTTGCTTTGTTTTAATATTGAAACAGCAAACCTGAAATCTCTGTCTCTGCATTCATCTTACCCATCTTTTGAGCTCCTCAGTGACAGCCCGTGTTATCTTCCCACTCCCCAGTCTGCATTGTACTAACATCTGATATAGAGATTGAGCTGAATTTAGTTGGGAGACCATTAACACATTTCCTAGATCACTCAGAGTTACTGCAGTGCTATGCTTCTTCCCCTAAGCAGACTATCACTTCCATGATTGTTCGCACAGACAGAAAGAAATAGGTACCTAATTATTTATCCTTCCGGTTTTTTATATTTGACTTTTAGACAAACTTCAATTTTTTTAGCTTGAAATTGCTGCTTTCCTCTAAAAAAACAGCAAATATTAGCTATAAATTGATTTGCACTATGAAGCCATTGTTTTTCTATCTTGCAAGCAATAGATTCATTCATTTAAAATTAGTCATTCAAAAAAAGAAATTGCAACATTTTAAGTTCTTCACTGAATTTGAATATCTTGCAGAATGGATGTTGAGGAACACCTTTAGATGGTTGTTTAGCTGGAAAGGCATATGAAAAGAAATGTCTTTTTTCTAATGCTGGGGTGTGACCAAGACAGGGTAATGAAATATTGACTTGTCAAAAATACTATGACTATTCACACTATAATAGTGTGACTGAGTTGTTGCGGGGCTCAGTAACATACTGATGATGAAGATATTTGCATTTATAGTTCCAGATTATCATGGAACACTTAATTAAATAATGTAACTTTAAAAACTTGCTGTACTTTGAGTTTTGTATGTGGCTGATTTTTTTTTTTCTCAGAGGGAAGAACACGTTATCTGGATATCTTACCTGTTTCATTTCTGCATTTTGCTACATGAACATCAATGCTTTTGCTTAGGCATAGTATTGGGGTGATAATCTGTGACCATAACTTTTGGAAAAAAGGGCTCAGTTTAAGGCCTCAGATTCAGACCAGGATTGTCAAACTCCTCTAGACTGATCTACTTCGTGGCGTGGATTTTCGATCTTTTTCATCACCAGTGAGGATAATTACTGGAGTTTCAGCTGCCCCGTGCTGCTCATTCTTACCTGTGTGCTGCTCCTTGCTTCTACCAGTACTGTTGTTTTGAGGGCCATCTGTTAAACCACATTACAGACCAGATCTGCCTCCCTTCACCAAAGCCAAGAGTTATCTGGAGTGATACAGGTGGGGAATGGGATGGATCCTGGCAAGCACCCATTTAATCTTTTTGTGCAAGAAGAAAACGGGAAGATATGCCAGCTCTCTTCTTGTGCTCAGAGCAGCTAGATGCAAGTCTTGGGCTGATTTCTAGAGCTTGTTTCAGATGTAAGAATGGGTTAGGGATTGCACTAATACTTCTATGGGGTGGCTAGGCCATGAGGTGCCCAGGGCATTAAAGTGCAAATGTTTATATAATCTACTAGAGTGAACACCTTTCCAGATATCAGCAGAATTAAAGCTCAGCTTCCCCCACTCCCATATGATCTGACTGAAAAGCTAAAAACATAACTATTTTTTAAATACATCAAATGCAAATCAGCTAGAGAAAGCAGAACAGGAAAAAACAGAACATAATGTACACCTCTCCCCCTGCCCACTTTCTCTTTGCAGGTGAATATTTGCTTCTATGCTTGGCTTCAGCTATGTCAGCAACTTTGCGTTGCAGCACCACTACTCAGGCTCCACATGTAGGGCAGCCTACCTGGCTGTTTCCAGCTCCTCCTTGCTGTCCAGTTTTGCACAGGATGTGGTTTTTTCACCAGTGCCACCTCCCAAGTCTCTGGAACCTCTCCCAGTAGCTGCTCCAGGGGAGGAACATCAGCCCCCTTCTCCTAATGGGCCTGTGTGATCTCTCCACATCGAAATACCCTGTGTAACAGAGGTGTAGCAAAGCTCATCATGTGTAGCACTGATATTGCCTGCTGCACCTACAAAGAGGTGTGCTTCTGGGTGCAGCCATGGTAGTGGCTGCTGCCTACTAATGCAACATGGAGCTTTGCTTGGTTTTAATTCTGCCTCGCAGGGTTTATTATAGATTGTTATTTCACTTCTTAACAGCTTGATTTTCCTTTTCTTCTTCATTTTTCTTCACTCATTTTTGTTGTCCTTCAGTTTTCTTATATGGAACATAGTAAACATACAGATTAATTTTTGCCTTATTTGTTTCGATGTTTTTCCTGATTTCAGAACAATTCTTTATGGTCTTCTATGTAATACATAAAAGCATTTGGAGCAAAGCTGATCTGCAGCTCTAGAATGATTGCAATGTATTGAAGGTGACTCAGGGTGGATTATTTGTAAGGTCACTAATTCAAAAATCTAGTTCAACTGTTGTATTTCTTAGGTAGTGCTTTTGGAACATCTCTAAGCTGTTATGGTAAGGTTTTCCTTGATTCATATAACAACAGTCAGTTTTTCATAACATCTTGCTGCCTAATTATGTTAGGATCTTGAAAATTGAAAGATTTAGGGATAAATGCATCTACAATAACTGTTATTTGTCTCTCTGTAATCTCATACATTTCAGAACTGAGACATTTCCATGAATTGCTTTCTGAGACAAGCTGAGGTTGTATCACAAAAACGTGTTATTACTAAACAAAGTTAGGGCTTCCAAAATTTATAGTTGTTTTGAAAGGTGAAATCAATACAACTACCTGAGTTTGCAGGTCTTGGAAGGAATGTGCTGAGTTATTTCACCTTTAAAAGCAAGTTTTCAGTGTGTGTCAAGAATATCCTAAAAAGCATATAGAGGTCATAAACTTTGAAGGAAATCAAAACGGGCTTCTCTATTACAATGCAGCAGAGAGGGACAGACGTGCAAGTATGTGTAGCAAGAGCAGCGAGGTGACTTGACTACCACATGCAGTCCTGGTGAAGCATGTTCTAAAATGCTGAAAACAACTGATACTGGATCTTGAATGTCAACTTGAATTGGTTTGACTGAAATTCAGCCTTCTGAGAGCTGGATTTGCAGTCCAGCCAGGTGGCCTAGACTCCTGCTGTAGTCTGTGCAGAGGGAGATGTGTCAAGTCATCATTATTTGATCCTGAGAGAAGTGTCTAGGAGATAAGGATGTATTGCTCTCTGGAGTTGCCATCTGTCTTCTGTCAACTATAGAGGTACCTTGCAGATTTGCCTATGCTAGATGTCCAGTTTGTAGACAGCTAAAATGAGATGAGCAGAATTAATATTTAAGGAAGCAAGGTGAAAGATTGAGAACACAGAATAAACAAACAGAAACAATAGGAGGGCTGAGGATAATGCCAAAATGAAAGACAGAGCACGCAATATGTTTGTTTTATCCAAAAGATGATTTACCTATAATGTGATCAATATGGATAAGTGCTTTCATGGGAAGAAGTTACTGGGTACTACAGAGCTCTTTAATCTAGCAGGGAGCTGCATAACAAGAACCAACAGCTGGAAGGCAAAATCAGACACATTCCACCTGAAAATAAAGTGTGAATCATTAAGAGTAAGGATGATTAAACTGTGAAGTATGATCCTGGGAATTGCTGGATTGCCTGTTTTACAGGCCTGAAATCAAGATTGGGGCTAAAATGTTTAGACCATAACTGACATTTTACTTGCAGTATAAACTGCTAGGTGTAAGATATCTGGTTTATGATACCAGCAGGTCAGATTAGGCATTACACTCTTTCAATTTAATGACTAATTGCACCTCCTTCTTTGTCATGTTTCTGTTTGATATAACACATAGCAGAACCCTTTACTGTGTTGTTCTTCGGCTACTGTGATTTATTCTTTGTTTAGCTGTTCAAACAAGCTCTGATGCAGGATTTCATTAGTGTTCATGCTCTTTCTTTTTATTCTTACGGAAGATAAAGCTAGGCACTCATAAGAGTGTGTTTCCTGCATGCCGCCAGCTAATACTGATATATTTGTTTCATAAAAAGCTTCCATTCTTAATTTTCGGAGTAATACACGTGAACTATTCAAAGCCAGAATTACTTTGTCATAGGCTTGTGAGTTAGAAAACTCCACCAGTCTAAGAAAGTCAGTTAAGTAGTTTCAAGTTAAGGGCAAGCGTAGCATGTGGCTTTGTTTTTTGTAGTTCAGCCTGGATGCCAGCTCAGATCCTGTGAAGGCCAAAGGGCTCTGCTGTATTTTGAACTTGGATTTGTGTGCTGGTCACATAAACAAACATTACTTTTATTGTCAGGGTTTCCCCGAGTGCCTGAACTATTAAGCATTAAAACTATATAAAAATATATTGTCATCAACCCTAACATGACATTTGCACTAACAGTTTCTTTAGGAAGATGACGTAACGGCCTTTTATCAGTGTCTACTGCCTTTACAGCCTCACAAATCTCCTTCAGGATGTTGGTCACTATTGCTATGCTGACCATCCAGTTAGCATAGCCCCATTACTGAACTCCTCCTAGTTAGGTCCAAAATGTCAGTCCACAGGGGTTCTCCCTTATTGTAGGTATAGATCTTCTGTTAGCTTGTACTTCATATTAAGGCTTTGTAATGTAAATTATAAAGGCATATAATGTATAGTTATATTATCCAGTAGTTTTTACCCATGCTTCACATCCCAATGCAATAATGATCCACTGATCATTTTTCCTTTGTTTCCAATGTGATTATTGTATCAAGCTAGGTATTCCAGCTCTACCATCTTCTTTCTTACTTTATCTGTGTAAAATCATGTGCAAATTTGTTGTAGCTTTTTTTTTTTCCAGAATGATCCACCTACATTTCCTATTTAAGTTTTCCCAGTTTTTCTTTTACTCTTTTCTTGAGGATATAGAGCTCTTGTGACTCTGTCTGAGTAGGTGCATCACCACAAGCTGTGTGCTTTTCAGCAATTTGCTGGTTGAAAAGTCTGCCTAAGATTTCACATTTCAGCTAAGCTAGAGCCCTTTCCTCTTGGAAACCTTCAATTGCAGAAATTTCTGCAGTTACTAAAGAATCTAACCTCTCTTTGCAATGTTTCCATGTACAGCTATTGCATCTCTGGCCCTGCATGTGGTAACAGTCTTGCAGTTGGTCCTGCTATCAGGGGGTCCTAATCTTCAGTTTTCTCTCTGGTGGTCCAAATTCTGCCCCCAGAGCATTTCTCCTTGCTTTTCCCTGTGTTACCCATATGGGCTACTTTGTAATTCTGGTGGACTACTGCTATCGGTTTTTGCAGGTCTTTTTGGACTCCCACGGGCATCAAACCACTATTGCATCTGGCAGGTAAACAACTACTTGGTCCACTCTGATAGCGCTAAACCATATTTTCACCACAGCGAAAATCCGCTTTCACATCTGAAACTCTCCTCACACAGATAAGAGGCGTTTTCTGCACATTCCCTTAGCTTTTTATAGGAATTGCTTGATCTGTCTCTCAGCCAGGGCTTTTACCTGATTGACTAATTGTACAGTTAAGTGGTTTTTAGTTTTTCTCCCTCTCTTTGAATCATGGATTTCATTTTATCCTGATCAATCCTTCCTGTTTCTCCATTACCTGCTGAGCCTTACAGTATTTGCTTGCATGTACTTTATCAAATTCTGGTGCCTTTATGTGTAGACTCAAGAGACTTGTGTCTCTGCTTTCCTGACTTTATACCTTCCCTTTCTGATTATATGATTTTAATGACTTGGCCTTGCTCACTCTACAATTTCCTTCAGCACGTGTCTTTTTGTCTTGTCTTGTTTTTTCCCTTTTTCTTCTCCCAGGCAGCATTTAATGCATAGTGTTTCCATATCTATTATGCTTTCCGCTTCTTATGTGTTGATAGATGGCATGGATTGTAAAGCTCTCTCTTAAAAGCTCTTCTCCCCAGTTTATTTACTTTAAATTGCAACGAACTTGATCCTGGTATGTAAGTTAGTCAGGTGTGGTTGATGAAGAAATCCTTGTGTCAAGAGACTCTTTCCCATTAATTCCTGCCAAGCATTATGCATCTGAAATCTTCCTCAGATGCAAAAAAACATATTCCATTAATTCTTCTCTTCATCCTCACTTACTTGTTGATCCCATGACTTCTCCCCATCAGGGACAAAGATAGTTATCATATAGATCATCTTGCTTTGAGACTCATTTCTAGTGGGTAGAGTTGTTCCGGATTTTGTTTCAACCGGAATCTGGCAGGTTCATTTGTTCCAATGTAAAGGACAACTCAGGGAATTATTTCTGTGCTTTCCTTGACCCCACTTCCTATCAGTATTCGTTCTTGCCTCAGGCACATATCTCGTACCTTTTGCTCATGGCAGATATCATACATCTTCCTTGGCTGCAACAGTTCAAGTGACAGACTTGTCAATTCTTACACTGAAGCCTGTAGTCACTACTTTTCGTAGTTCTGGTGTAAATCTCAGGCTTTCTTTCTGCTGTTAGCAGATCATCCTGTTCTCCTTCAAAGCCTAGCAACAAGTCATCCTTATCCCTCTTCAGTTACGGTCCCTTGCCATCTCAGTCTTCCCCCTGCTCTTTTCCTTGTCACTTCTGCATTCCCTTATTGCTCTCCTATGCAGCATGTCTCAGTTTCTCTTTCTCAGGTGCACAAAGTGGATTTGACACCTAAGGGGATGTAAACAGTCTAACTGGGCACTCTCTTTAGTCTCAAATTTTAAAGGTAGACGGGCAAAAATTGCCCAGACTCACACACATTCTTTGTTCTTTGCTTTTATCAGTGACTGCTCATTGTTTTTGCCGAGGACAGTCCTTTCTCATCAAAATTTGGTGGTTCTAAGCCTGTGGAAATGATCAAAACAAGGTGAGCTACAGCACTCACTTGGGAGACCCGTCTCCTAGACGGATTGTCACAACAATCACTATGGAGTAATAGGGAGCAAGATGCATTCATCTAGGCCAAAAGATCAAGTAGCTGCTCCTTCCTCATCAAGGAGTTAAGTTTGTATGCTGTTACTGCATGAAGACAACCACAATCATGAATCATGAAGACAACCACAGTCCCTTTGAGGATGCAGCTGAATGAGTAGCAGTTAACCTGCAAGATTGATGTCATATCTGAGAGGGAGAATGGCACAGAATCACTTTGAGAGAATGTGCATGTTTTGTGAAATTTCTTCTCAAGACATATCCTTTTGGAGTCTACAGTCCTGTAGCAGTGTGTATAGACTGTAATTGCACTCTCTATCAATTTTGATATTTTCTAGGAGTGGTTTTTCTACTACTATTTCTTCCACACAAAATGGTGATAAAAAGAAAGAGTTAAGTTTGGAAGGCCAACCACTGAAAAATCCAGGCATGTCAGAAGTAAAATTACTAGCCTGGGTCATCCCATTTGCGTGTCCACGCTGTGCAATAATCTTTACCTAGATGCCTTTTTCTCCCCCACACCCTACACATTGTATTTTCAGAGCACAGGTGCAGTGTAGTCCCTTAAATGATCTGTTCCTCTGTCACTGATCAATGAGTGACCATAAGCCTTATTTACTGATTGTCAGCAGTTTCCAGAGAGGATTCATGACCCCAGGTGAAGCTGTGCCAGGATAAGCAGGATTATCAGCCTGACCCTTCCCTCTGTTGAAGTACATGGGCTTTACAGCCTGACAGAAGAGGTGCAACTAGAAATGGGGTCACAGTCAAAAGAGAAAAGTGAGGTGCTTGTACTTTGCCGTCTTCAAATACAATTTTGAGGAAAGAGCCTGTAACAGTTTGAAGATTTTGCCTCCCTGCCCTGTGCTTTGTCAGCTTGAAGACATGCTTTGTAAGACTTGCTCTGCTGAGCAGGACAGTGTCACGGTCACTGCTGGTCAGCTTTTGGAGGGTTGCGGCTTTTCTATGTCCTCCCCAGCCTCAGACAGACATGGAAACAGGAAGAGCTGAACAGGCAGCAGCTTCTTTTCTATACCACCAGAAGTAGCTATAGGTGCAAGAATGCTAAATCTGGCAGTTGTGCCTAAGCACCTCTGGCTGGAACCATCAACCACCATCTTAACTGCAGGGATGGATAGCCTCTCGGCTTTCTACCCAAGCAACTAGTGGGAATGGAGGGCACTGGATATCTCATAAAGGTCCCCTGATCTCCATTACAAGGCTTTCAATCTATTCAGTTGAGCTGATGAATTCTAACAATGCCGACAACGCCTTTGAGGGTGGAGTGTACACTGCTGCTTTATACATCCTTCTGAAGTGTAGAATCTGTATTATTGGTGCATTGCATTTGGTCTTCACAAGAAGCCAATGGAGTGTAATAACAGCTGGCAGTCTATACCTTTTATGTATTTTTTTTCCTGTTGCAAAGGAGTTTGATTAGAAGGAACACAAACTTGTCTGACTAGCCAGCCATCTAGTCAACATATTTCCTCATAAGAACAGGGTGAAAAAATGGGAAATTGGCAGCCTAATGAACTACGATCACGCAAAAGGTAATGCTGTCCCCAGTGAGCCTGAACTGAAAGTTGTTTCGGTGTCCATAGGCTCAAGGAGTGGTAGTCCATTTTTTTTCCTATGCAAGGCTAGATGGGAAAAGCAGCCAGTCTTGCAAGAAAAGCTTCAAAATTTTAATGAGGAAGTCTTGAATATGCATTTTGGGGGGGGGCATGGTTTGGATTCAGTTATATGTAGAAAGACAGAATGTGAGCAGGTGGTGGAGAGACATCTTAGATTGCCTCATGGGAAGTTATCTGGCTGGCTAAGGAGGAATTGTATTGGTCAAGTCTAACTCAAGAACCGCACTGTATTAGTTCTTATCTTTTGCCATCCTGTTTCTGACTTTGTAATACAGACTTTGATCTTTTGCTTTGGTAGAATATGTTTGCAGTATTTTTCACTCTCAAGTGCCCCTGTTGGAATTAAGTTCAAACAAAGCTGGTCAATTCTTTGTACAAACTTCTTCCAAGGAGTCAAATCTAATCTAACTGGGGACTGCAAACAGCCACAGGGAATCATGTATAACCATAATGAGAGCATTTATGAGTTAAAGGGTGCCCCTTGCCACATTATAGAAGCAATACAGAAGACATTGTGGCCACCTCCTTGATTGTCTCAGCTCTTTTCTTGCAGAGGGAAAGGATCTCAAGGCAGAGACAAAATCTATAGCTCCCTGAATAATTGTATAGACTCCGGGTTATCTGAACACTATTCAGTAAAGAGAGAGGAGGAAGCGTGTTTTTTTCCCCTTAAAGACTGTGAAAAGGGCCATCTAGGTAAAGGAAGACCTTAGCTTAAACCCTTTTGGGATAAGGAGAAGCACTAGCCACTACAGTACATATGTGATTGGATCCCAGAGTCTAGTTTAATTTGTTCTTTTAAATTCTAGCACCTGAATAAATGACTAAATAGAATTCTGTTGTTCACAGGCATAGAGTGCAGCTCGCTGAATAATCTCTAGGACTTCTTTTGCCAATAAGTAGCATGGCAGATCAGCACAAAAAAGGCCAAGCCACAGATATGTGGTGAGTCCTCTAGGCACAGCGACAAGCATATGTACACTCACTGATGAGCAATCAACTTCTTAGAAATAAACACAAGATAAATTTAAAGGTTAGAATTTAAAGGTCAAAATTTCTGTTGATTCCTCTATGGTCTAGTGGATACTTTGAAATTTATTGTCCAAAATTCTATTTCTTTTGGGAGCTCTTATCCACAGTTTTTGCCAGTTATCTCAAACCCTCTGGGAGGCCCTGTCTGCTGAAGCAATGCCACTTTTCTGTCAACTTGTTTTCAGATGAATGGGAAACAATTTTTGTAGTTGTTTTATATTTTACTTACTTTATAGTTGACTCCATTCCTCTGTTGCTGAAGGCTAGCTCTGATATAGACTCAAAGGGATCAGTGAGGACTATATACTGCTCACAGGAAAGGAAGACACTACAAAATTGACATTTCACCTTAGTCACATCCGTGTGCTGGAGTGGAATCATGCTGCCTCTTTTGGCCACTCTTACCAGTCTCTGTTGTAGAAGCAGCACACAGAAAATAAACTCACCTTTGTTGGACAGTTTTAGAATTTGCTGCATGCTCTAACACTTTCTTCTCAAAGACTTCTCTTTTATGGCAAGAACACGCACAGTGTTAAAGAAAGCTAAACCAATTGTGACATCACTTTCATTCTGGGAGTCTCCCAGAGAATGCTAGTGATTAAACAATGATAGCCTGGTGACTTCTGGTGTTGCTTTAAAAGGCTGGGAAAAGCAGCTAACCAAGTGTGCACTTGTGGTTGTCAATAGTCCTCTCTCAAATTTAGAATGTAATATTGTATTTGAATGCAAAACACTATTTCTGCCTCCTGTTAACCTCCTGTATGTTCTGCCATGAGAGTTATACAGAAGTATATACAGATGGGTGTGGATTTGTTGATTTATTTATTGTGAACGTATACCTAGCTTATCTTTGTCATTTTATTATCTTAGCGGAATGACAAGTAAAGCTAAAATTAATCACCACACATGAGTCTTATTCAGCATGATATATTGCGGTTTTAGTGCATCAACAGCCTAGTGACACAACAAAGGAAAGACTTGAGGAGCAATCTGGAGGAGAATAATGAAGGAGTTTCTTGGATGATTCAGTAAATTCTTCCTAAGAGGGAAAAGTATAATAGGAAAGAAAAGTATGTTTCAAAGTGGAAGCTATCCAGTAGGCTGATTGGAGTTAACTTCTTGAAACTGAATAAGAGATAATTGTGAGGATTGAACTAGTTTGTGAAGAGCCTGTAGAGAGAAAGTAAATACCTGATGTGTAATGCAGTGGATGGCAGAGCTGAGAAAGTGATTCAGAGAGATGTGAGAATCGCGAGAAGTGAGTACCAAGCATGATTACTAACTAGGTATAGGATAAAAGCTACAGGAAAAGCCTGCAGCATTTGAACTTTGGTGGGAGCTTGGAGATGGAATGGTTGCATCTCCACAATTAAATATGTTATGCAGAGAGAAGCTGCAACATGTAGCAATGATGTCAATGTCTGCACTAAAGAGGTTCACTCTGAAGATGATGCACTTTGAAGATAATGCTTTCTTTATATCCAACGTAAGCTAGAGTACGATAACAGTACCCATGGCTGTTGAGAGATAATGTAGTGATGAAGCTTTGCAGAGAAGTATTGACAGATCTTTTATAGCTGTGTCAAGCTTGATATGAAACCAGCTATTAGACCAGATGATAGACAAGATTATATTTAGAATTGCATAAGATATGTCTACAGAATTAAGGTAGATCTTTGAACAGTCTGCAGGAGGATGATTGTTACATTTATAAATGTACATGAGAGAAGTCATATCTAAGGTAAAAGAAAATGGAAGAGAAACCTCAAAATCTGGGAAAGAAAGAGGTAAAAATTTCTAAGGGTAATAATGAATACGTGTGACATAAGGCCGTATGAATAAATGACTTTTGGGGTCTCTGAAAGAATAAAAAAAAGAATCTGACTTTTCATGAGTCCAAAAAGTTTTCAGTTCTGCTGGTGAAATAGACTTACTTTTTACACTTTATTTTGTGTTAGTTCCTTGTGATACAAGATAATATTTTATTTGGATTAATAGTTGACAGTTTTAAAAAATGAAATATATTTACAAGTGGAACTGATTCAATGTGAAAGACTGTTTCATGCTGAAATTATTTAATAAATGATGTTGACCCTTTCCAGAAAATATTAGCCAAAAAAAACTTGATACAAACTTACAAATATTTTTCCCTCTTCTAACTGAAGGCAAATCAAGGAAAACAGGGCCATATTAGGAGACAATACACTGTATGAGGCTGTGGCATCAAAGAAGGTGAAGCTGTAGTACTGGTGTTGCAAAACAGATTATTTCTTGTCTTTACTAGTAGGTGCATGTAGGAAAACATTCATACAAACACCCAGTTGTCAGTGAATACGTTACTCCTTTGATGCTGTGAGGATTAACCATATTGACTGGTTAGACACAGGCAAGGGTTTTTCAAAGGAAAGTTAGACATGTACTGTCACAAAGGACTGCTTAATTAAGAATTATATTTATTCACAAGTGCCTACCATGTTTGATAAAACCATCATACTCTGGTTGGAATTTCTGCTTGAACCAATGACTAACCATCCTGTAAATTATCAGCTGCTTCAAGACCCAAGCACTGATCTGGAATGTGTGTGATCCAAATTCAAATTCCTTCTCAAACTGAAAAAAAAAAACCCACAAGGGATAGGGGTGCAGTGGTGGGGTTGGAACTTTCTTACCCAAAATGGAATGTCTTCATTGCCAAGCGGTTTGGATTCCTTCAGAGCCTTAGTGTCTAATTTCTATTTTTAAAAAATCTCAGAAAAGTCTTTATTTCTATGGCATATTATTTTAATCCACTTTAATCTAAAAGCTGTTTCTGCCCAACTTAGTACATAGTTTTACACCTGCAAGCTGCAGAGCACTGGAAGCTAAGTATCCTAGAGGTCAATAGGATAAGATGTTTTATTTATGCGGTTGTGTACACTACATATTATCTGCTTTACACTTCTACTATAAAGAACGTGGTGAGAAAGAGACTGAAAGTAACGTCGTATTCTATCAGTAACTGCTATGGAGATTGTGACAACGTGTTTTTTACTGATGTGTTTCCACGTACTTTACAAAGAACGTGTTATTTCTGTTTTACAGATGCAGAAACTGAAGGGTAGAGAGGTTAAGGGACTTGTCTGAAATCTCAGAGTGAGTCAGAGACAGATACAGAAAGAGAGTTTAGATTTGATTATTTCTTGTTTCCCCTTTATTCACTGGACCATAGCCTTTCTGTCAAATTCCTAATCCCTTTGTAAGTAACTGATGAGGTGGCTGTTTTGCTGGTTTGGACAGCTGCCTGGCATGCATTATTTGAGTGAAACTGCATTTTCCATACTCAGGTGGTTAATAATGTAACATGTCTTACTGGGTGGGTGTTTAAAGTTTCTATAACCAACAAAAGTGAGAAGAGAGCCAAGAAAACATCTAAATCCTCATGCTGAGACAGTGAAAATTCCAATTCTTAATAGCTCTGTCTTAAATCCTTTTTTAATTTAACTTTTATTGAAATATTTCAGTAGGAGAGATTAAAAAGTCACAGGGGAAATAATTAATGGAAACAAAAAAATGCACATCTCCTTAGAAAGGAATAGCATTAGAGGAATTTTATACCTGGAATCTGTGTTCACCCTCTCTCTTGTGAAAGTGTGTCCTGTACACATTTATTTAACCTGCTGGAAACTGCTGCTCTTAACTTGTTTCAGCTCCATTCTCTGGACAGACAATGGTTTAAGAATCTTTAAAATTAGTTAATCCACTACGTTTGGCTAAGACAGGAAAGTTAAATCTATGTTTGGTTGTGCTAAAATTCCTTTGATTTACTGGCAATGCCCTCGCTTGTAAATTGGAAAGGGTACAGATCTGGGCATGAGACTTACCTGTAAAACTGATAGATGGTCCTTTGCAGCTTTTGGCCCTGGCTGAGCTCCACTGGCCAGACCAGCTCCATGGCAGAGCTCTCACTCAGCACTTTCAATGCTGCTGCACACTTGGAAATAACAAGTTTAACAATATTAAGCTTGGCAATCTGGGCTTTTAGTTTTCTGTGCCAGGGACTGAGTCCTGGCACTGCTTGGTTTTCTAGTATCGATGTAGCCATATATTACATTACACTCAGTGAAACCAGAGCTCAACAAGGGTGTAAACAAGGGAGCTAGCCTGGAAAGAGCCTGTGGGAAATCATACAGAAAGGCACTTTCTTTGAGGAATTTGAATTTCGATTATTTAAAGAATTATTGATAATGCCTAAACAAGAAAAAGTAGTGAGTTTTGAACACTAAACTCTCATTAGGGAGCATCAATTGCTGTGAAGATTGTCGGTTGGTTAACCCAAGCTTTAAAGGAAGTGAAAGACAAAACCCCGTTACCAAATGGTGTGAATCAACATAACACCACTGAAGTCAGCTTTCTGTACATGCTGCTGATTATAAATAAGTGGTTAATAAGCAACAGAGACTTCAGAAAGGACTTCTAGGGACATTAAACCCTAGCCCCCTCAATTGCAAGCATATTCAGAGTAGAAATTTGGTCCAAAGAGCTCCCCAGAGTGTTTGCTTTGCACGTATCAATCCACTAAATGACTCTTTTCTCAAATTCTCTGTCAATGACCAGCTGGAGTGCATGGAGCTCCGTGGTGGATGGATGAGAAGCCAACTGAGAGTTTATGGGTCAGGATTAAAGAGAGAACAGGGACAAGTGACATCATAGTGGCAATATGATACAGGCCACCTAACCAGCAAGACAGACTGAATGAGGCCCTCTGTAGACAGATAGGAGCAGCCTCACGTTCACAAGTCCTGGTCCTCATGGGGGACTTCAACCACCCCAATATCTGTTGACAGGACAACACAGCAGGGCATGAGCAATCCAAGAGGTTCCTGAAATGCATTGACGATAATTTCCTTCTCCAAGTGACAGAGGAGCCCACGAGGAGAGGTGCTATGCTGGATCTTGTTCTCACCAATAAAGAGGGACTGGTGCAAAATGTGAAGCTCAGTGGCAGCCACGGCTGTAGTGACCATGAAATGGTGGAGTTCAAGATCCTTAGGGCAGTGAGGATGGCTCACAGCAAGCTCACTGCCCTGGAATTCAGAAGAACAGACTTTGGCCTCTTCAGGCATCGGCTCTGTAGAGTACCGTGGGATAAAGCTCTGGAGGGAACAGGGGCCCAGGAAAGCTGGTTAACATTCAAGGATCACCTCCTCCAGGAAAGCTCAGGAGTGATGCATCCCAACAAAGAGGAAGTCAGGCAGCCAGGAAGGCCACATGGATGAACAAGATGCTCCTGGACAAACTGAAGCACAAAAAGGAAGCCTACAAGGGTGGAAGCAAGGACAGGTATCCTGGGAGGAATACAGAGACATTATCCATGCAGCCGGGGATCAGGTTAGGAAAGCTAAAGCCATGTCAGAATTAAATCTGGCCAGGGGCATCAAGGGCAACAAGAAAAGACTCTATAGGTACGTCAGTGATAACAGGAAGGCTAGGGAAAATGTGGGCCCTCTCTGGAAGGACAGAGCAGACCTGGTTACCCGCAATATGGAGAAGGCTGAGGTACTCAATGACACTTTTGTCTCAGTCTTCACCTGCAAGTGCTCCAGCCACACCGCCCAAGTCACAGAAGACAGAGGTAGGGACTGGGAGAATGCAGAGCTGTCCACTCTAAGAGAAGATCAGGTCCGAGACCATCTAAGGAACCTGAAGGTGTACAAGTCCATGGGACCTGATGAGACGCTTCCACGGGTCATGAGGGAGCTGGTGGATGAAGTTGCTAAGCCACTGTCGATCATATTTCAGAAGTCGTGGCAGTCCGGTGAAGTTCCCAGTAATTAGAAAAGGGGAAACATAATCCCCATTTTTAAAAAGGGTAAAAAGGAAGATGCGGGGAACTACAGGCTAGTCAGCCTCACCTTTGTGCCTGGCAAGATCACAGAGCAGATTCTCCTGGAAGCTATGCTAAGGCACTTGGAAAATAAGGAGCTGATTGGTGACAGGTGACACGGCTTCATTAGGGGCAAATCGGGACTGACAAATTTGGTGGCCTTCTATGACAGGGTTACTGTGTTGGTGGATAAGGGAAGAGCAACTGATGTATTCTATCTGGGCTGGTGCAAAGCATTTGACACTGTCCCGCATGACAGCTTTGTCTCTGAATTGGAAAGACATGGATTTTACAGATGGATCACTCGATGGATAAGGAAATGACTGGATGGTCACACTCGAATTGTTGCAGTCAATGGCTCAACATCCAAGTGGAGACCAATGACGAGCAGCATTCCTCAGGGCCCCGTACTGGGACTGGAGATGTTTAACATCCTTGTCAGCAACATCGACAGTAGGGTTGAGTGCACCCTCAGCAAGTTTGCTGATGACACCAAGCTGTGTGGTGCAGTCGACATGCTGGAGGGAAGGGATGCTGTCCAGAGGAACCTCGATAGGCTTGAGAGGTGGGCCTGTGTGAACTTCATGGAGTTCAACCAGGCCAAGTGTTAGGTCCTGCACATGGTTTGGGGCAATCTCAAGCACAAATACAGGACGGATGGAGAATGGGATGAGAGCAGCCCTGAGGAGAAAGACTTGGGGGTGTTGGTTGACGAGAAGCTCAACATTACGCAAAAATGTGTGCTCACAGCCCAGAAGGCCAACCCTATCCTGGGCTGTATTAAAAGCAGCACGACCAGCAGGTCGAGGGAGGTGATTCTGCTCCTCTGCTCTGCTCTGGTGAGACCCCACCTGGAGTCCTACGTCCACTTCTGGAGCCCTCAGCACAGGAAAGACATAGACCTGTTGGAGCGGATCCAGAGGAGGGCCGCAGAAATGATCAGAAGGCTGGAACACCTCTCCTGTGAGGAAAGGCTGAGAGACTTTGGGTTGTTCAGCCTTGAGATGAGAAGGCTGCAGGGAGACCTTACTGTGTCATCTGCAAACTTGCTCAGGGTTTCCAAACTGAAGTTAAGGATGTACCTTCCTCAGTGAATTCTTGTTATCTCCAGATGTCTCATTTGAATTTGTCTTTCTAATTGGATATATAACTAGCCTCTGGTTACCTAAAGATTATCAGTGATTCACTGATGTTGGAACATGTTTTTACCAAACTCAGCAGTGAAGCATTTAAAAATAAATACATAAAATCAAATGAAAGAATGGATTATTGACCAGCTGCACATTCATCCTGCATGGCTGAATCAAACAGGAATAATTTATCACTTCAGTCTGAAGAATTTACCCATGTAATTAGATGATAGCACAAAAAATAACTCCAAGAGCCAAAACTGTACAGTGTCCCAGAAATGCCACCCATTGCATTAATCTGGGAATGGATCTGGGGCTTAATCTGGAAATTAAATAATAGTAATTGTCCAGATTTTGTAGTTTGCATCATGATTTCTTTTGAAGGCAATGGGAATTGCTGCTCTCATAGGAGTGAAAAAAGTTGTACACATTGAAGTCTTCTCTTCATTCTTGTATAACTTCTGTGCAATTATCTACAAATATTCTCAGCTTCTATCCAGAAAAAGGGGAAAGTAAAATAGAAGGGGCCATGTCATTTAATCTAACTTGCTGCTATTACTGGACAAATCTATTTAGCTCTGTCTTATGCTTAATTAAAGTGTATTCCCTCTGTGCTCTCCCTGAGCTTTCCAAAGCTCTGTTCCTTTGATGTTTACAAACCTGCTTCTCATCTCTGATTGGGATTTATTTACTTTATAAACACTTGCTTTTGCATCAACATTGTCTCTAAGTTTGGGTAGTCCCTTTTCCCTCACTTCTCTTTACCTTTTAATGTATTAACAGAGAGCTTGAATATCTACTCTCAGCCTTCATTTCTCTGGATGTATAAGCTAGCCTGATTTTAGTCTTCTTTACTAAAATCAGCCCTCCTCTTCCTTGATTATCTTAGAAATCCTTCGTTGTATGTGTTCCAGATTGAATTAATTTTTTTTGCCCCTGGGAGATGAGGGTTGTACACAATATTAGGAATAAGGTTTTATCAGGACCTTATGAAGGAGGTTGACACTTAAAAACATTTCTGTTGCTGCATTATCTACCTCTGTCTAGTTAATGTCCTCTTTTAAAGTAGGACTGTATTGGCTGATACTACTTTTCAAAAATGTGAGTCCAAGTACTCACAATAAATGTGTGTGTCTGTGGTGGCTAGGGGGCAGGCGGGGTTTAAATTGTCTTTTATTAAAAACTGCACTGTGGTCCTCTTTAGTAACTTGCTTTCATGGTTGCAAGAATATATTTAACAACAGGAGTTTATTCTGGTTACGTGGAAAACTCTGCAAGTGAAATTCAGATTCTGTCTTTTTGTTGTTACAGAGCCTGTTGTAATAAAAGAAGTATCCACAATACAGGCTGCAGAGTCCTCGGCTATCAGTTTTAGTTTAACATATGGCAGGAAAAGGAAGCAAGCAAAAACTCTTGAGTTCTCCAAATTGCAATGTTATCTGTGCCAGCAGAAAGAAGCAATGAATATATACAGCATATAGTGACAGCTCCTGGATCTGTTTTGACATGGGAGTTAAAGTAAAGGAGGCTGAGGAAATGTTCAAGCTAATGGGTAATTCTGGTTCAAACAAGTGCAGTAGACAAACAACTTCTGGGTTTGTTTTGTGACTTTCTGAGGTTTGTGGAAGCCATTTCCCTTGTGTCTAGAGTGAGGGCCATCAGGTGAGGCTCCTGGCTATTACTATAATGCTATTTTTTACTTCACTCTTATGAAAAACATTTCCTCTGTAGAGGAGAGAGTGGCCTGTCACCAGTCTCTGACAGGCTGCCCCCCCGGCTGACCTGCAGGAAGCAGTTAAAATGTATGTTTGAAGGGTTTAATTCATCTGCCTTTAAATCCGAGCATTCCTTGGTTAGAGCTGAGTCTTTCTCTGCAAAGAGGATTTCCTAGGCAGTTCAACTGAACCCAGTTCCATCAACCTTCAGGGCATGGAAGTAAAGATTTAAAAACAGCTTTTCCCAGCTGAAATAAATCCCTGTAAAAGTTTAGGTTGGGAGAGTATGCGTAAGTAGTCCACCTTCCACAACAGGGTTATTATCTATATGCCCGGTATTGCCTTTCTCTTGGAGATCTCCTGGTTTTGTGTTGACAGCATCATTTTGAGACCAGTTTTTATCCCGTAGTCTACCAGACACTGATTTATAGTCCGACATTCAAAAAAGTCATGGCATCATTGTTGCTGCTGGGAGCCTTGGTGAACCTCATTTAAACAAATGCCTTGATCCCTTTTCATGTTCCATCTCTTCAGACTTCCTCTTGTGTCTGCCTTTCCTGAGCAGGCCCTCCTTCCTCTGGGCAGCACAAGCAGTAAGCAATCCTTGCCTGTAGCTGCTTTTTGTGCTATCACCCCATTACGTGCTCTCTTCCAGCAGCAGGCGGAAATGCAGGTGCATCTGACCTTCTGCTTACCTCCCACCTCACCAACCTCCTGGATTCAAAGTGGATCTGCTACTCATTCAATGATTAACTGATTTAGCTATTTTTTGTTTTCAGGGTAGATTTGGTGAATGCTGAACAGAGGCCAAAATTTTATAAGCTTTCTTTACTTTCTACCCTCAAAATAACTGGGCTGAAATCTATAAAGACCTCATAACTGGGTAAAAGTCAAAAGTCTGCTCTGAATCTTTTTTGAGGTTTCAAAGTAAGTTGTGACATTAAGCAAAAGTTAACCAATTCTTATGGTAGTTCAAATTTAAACAACTGCTGCATACATTCACCTTAGTAATTCACCTTTCAAAACAAGAGTTGGGGTATTTTTAGGCTCCCAGCACCTCGGGGTAGGAGCTTGTCTGGTGAGAGATATACCGAGGTGGTCAGGTACTAATAATTCTTATGAGAACACCTAGGTCTTAGGCTAGCACAGTTGCCTTGCAGTGCTTCATGGCGGAGAAGTTTTATTCTTTCTGTTCTGGGAATGCATTTCTGAGAAATGAAAAAAGGAACAAAAATCACACTATGGCCTGAGATAACAGTTTGGGAGGAGAAAGGGAAGCGAATTTGTGTTGCCAGACTTCAGAAATTGAAATGAGGTACTGGAAAGAAGTTCATCACACCAGGCTCCCTCTACAGTCCTTGCAGAGTAGAGGTGCTAGCCTGTCTCCTCTGAATGCACTGATAATGAAGATTAGACTCCCCAGTTTGACACCTAAAATTAGGATGGCCCCTTTGCACCCCTTCCCCTCTTACCAGGCAGACAGGGTTTCCAGAGGCACGGGGGGTGTCTTTGGTGCAAAGCTGTGTTAGCTTCACCTGAGAGAGAATGACCACAATGGGAACCAAGATTTAAGCAGTAGATGGATCACAGTAAGAGCAGAGGAGTTGTTTTAATGAAAACTGCAATATACATAGTTTAATAGGCCAGCCAAGCCAAGGGTAAAGATCAGAAGTGTCACCATAGGTAGGAGATACCTGTTTATACATGGACAAAAAAATGCAATAATAACAAGATACACAACTGTAAACGGTGTACACATACAAGCAAAACTTAAGTAGCTTTTCTTTGTCTCTTAACTTTCAATTTAGTTTATGCATTCAATTGTAGGACACACAAGATGTGCTCTCTTAGAAGTTTCTCCAGGTCACTCATAATGCTTAAGAGTTGAATCATGCTTGTGGCTCAAACATGGAGCTTGGAATTAGGTGCCCAGATCCCTTTGATGCTTGAGATGTACGTAGCATGTCTGTCTCCAAAGTTTCGATGCTTTGTATAGCCACTTATGCTTGTACAAAATAGATGTAGCAGACCAGATCATAATGATTGTTTAGACTCATTTTCCTCTGATGCAGATGACTAATGTGAGGTGTGAGACAGTAGGAAAAAATCAAAGCAGCAGAATGTTAATGGTAAAGTCAGAGGTTTGTTACACGGGTGGTGAGTCATGAGCATCCTGAAGATCTTCTATAAATGTATTTCTAGCTTCTGAGAGACTTTCAAGGTTTACTCTTCCCTTGTGCACTGACTGACAGTTTGCATTTCAGGTGAGGAAGCAGTCCTGCACTTCAGGAACCATTCCAAAATATTTATCTTGCTGTTTTTAAGATTATTGTAACTCATAATAGTTTGCAAGATGTTTTGGAATTTATTGCTGAGCTGGAAGTAACTGGGTGCATTTCTTCCTTAAGGAAAGTAGAATTTTAGGTCCTGTTTGCAAAACTGAGTCAATATCACAGAGGTTTACAACGGAGAGAAAAAATTTATCCTAAAACTCTAATAAGACTTGTGTATTACCATTGTCACCCACAAAATAAGTGTTTTTCATTATACGAATGTGATAAAGATGTCATAGTTTGCCACCTAACAACATGATAACTAAGAAAAAATGGGGAATTTTGCAATTCAGTAGTTACTGAGTCTACCATCTGACATGTAACCAGGGTAGGGAGCTCCTCTAGAGAATTCACTGTTGCAATATACTTAAAAATTTTTTATTGTTGTCCCTTTGTATTGTACCTTTCGAAAGACTAGTTTCTAGTCCTGTTTGTCTGGATTTGTTCTGTGGTTCCCATGGTGTATGAGGCACCTGTCTGGCTTAATTTAGTTGAGAAAAGAAGTATAAAATTTTATATTTATATTCTGGCAGCTGTCACAAGATAAAGAAAACAAATGTTATTTTTATTAGTAGGCAGCTTGCTCTTCCAGTGCAGTGGCTCATGCTTTCTGGTGTGGCTGCTGGCTGCTGTCAGCCCTTCCAGCAGTGATTCAGGATCTCTTAGTCATAGAGCAGGGGTGGGCTGGGGATTTCTGTTGGCTGGTTCATCAGAGCCAAAGGATTATATGTGGCTAAGACCAAATTATTTTGAAATACCAGAAATGTAGGATGATGAAGGGAAGCTGAGCTGTGCGTTTTGAATTAGTCAGAATTCAGAAGCAAAAACGAGAGACATAGGCACACTGTGTGTAATGTCTCATTCAAAAGCTGGCACCAGGTGTACGCCTGGGCAAAGTTTGACCTACTATGTTGTCAAAGCAGTATTTTCTTCTAGCTCATAAACAAACAAAATCTTTGCTTCTAAAAATCCTACCCATTTGTTACTGTATAATGAATCTGGATGGCGAGGACAGCGTTAAAGAAAAAAAATCACATGGTTACTTAGCTGTGACTGGAATGCTTTGGAACTGAAGAACTGATATTTATTTGGACTCAGTAAATGTCCAGGCAGAATTGTCTACCAAGTATTATCTTTTCTTAGTGGATACAGGAAGACTGTCAGATCTTAGCAGCTTTGGAGAAAATGGAGAGATATGCCTTCCATTTAAATACTAGCTAAGTGAAGAGACGTAAATGCTTTTACAACTACTGAAGTGTTATGCTGCAGAGTATTAAAAGAAAATGAATTCTGGAAAAAAATTGCTGGAGAAAATGAAGGTCCACAGGGCCCAATTTCTTTCCAAACTCAAGCAAAGCTTAAGAAAACCAAATATTCTGTCAGTAAGAAAAGGCTGAAGGATATGCATAAGTTTGGTTGGTTGTATCTGTACACTTATAGGCTGATATTCTTACAAAGAAATGGAAAGACTCTCCTTTCATCTGAGTGATTTATAGGTGTGGAACTATGGTAAGCAAAGATGTACCTGCTGTTTCAATGGGCTGAGCATAATACAATGTGTGTTCAGCTCTGAAATTCTGTATGGCTTCATGGTCCACTAGTTTGGATGTTAACAATGAGGTCCAGAATCCAGAAATGCAGTATATGGAATCACTTTTGAACATAAGGCCGGGTTTTAAAATTCAGTATTTTACGTAGGATAGGGTATACCTGCTTCGGATTTACAGCAAATAATTTATGAATCAGGATTGAGTTGTGTAAGTATTTTCTAGTAAACATTCTTGATTTTAAGAGTTAAAAAATTTTATTGCTTTAAGCAGAGTTTTGTGAAATCTTTAAAGTTTTATTTTCTTAAGCCAGCAAACAGCTGGATGAGTATGGATGTAGTTTGCCTTCCCGATCCTGTTGACTGTACTTCATTGTGCATAATAGAAATAAAGATATAGTAAGATGACCATCAAATGATTAAAACTTCACTATGTTAATCTCATCCACGCCCAGAAAGAAGGTTTCACATTCTGAAGTTTATGAATGAGGTTAAAAAACCACACAAATGCCAAAGGAACCTTTAGAAACAACGTCAGCCTCAGCAGTGACTTCATATTTTGCTTTACTTGTGCAGCTGTACCAAAAAGTAGTGTCTTCTAGGGCTGCTTCTATAGTAATTCAGGTTTTGTAACAAGAGGCAACAGAGCTGTAGGCAGATGCTTTGCAACCTTCAGTAGATATACAACAAGAGAGAACCTCGGAAAGAAATGGATTTAAGCCATTATTGAAATGCTTGTTAGTAACAGGATCTTAAGCCCAAAATGAGTCATATGGTTTCCATAACCTTACTTTTAAGGATTTAAAATAGGATTCTGTCAAATATTTAACCAAACTTAGCTCCTTTAAACATCAAACTCATAACTAAATGGAAGACGAGTAGTGCATCTGATCTCTAGTGAATTATTTTTATTATAGTTTTATTATCTTTGTTAACTATTTTTATTTCCTTCTTTCTGCATTTCTAAAGCAAAGCATAAAGTGGAGGAAAATATGTTTTTAAATGATTTGGTTTGCATTTTGAGTGTTTCTATGTAGCAATTAGGAATAGGTGAAAACAGCAGCACAGCACAGAAAGGAAACTTGTGAGGTGTTTTTGTACAGCTTTTATTTATATCCTCAGAGAAAGCTAATTAACATGCTCACCATAAAAAAAAAGGTAAATAGGTTGGATATTATTTTAAAGGCTATCACAGGTCTTCTAAATGAACTAATATTTTAAGTCTTCTTCTAAATTACAGCTAGTTAGCCTCCTACCCATAAATCCCAATGTGAGAATATTTTAAAGAGTCTTGCCTGATCAGTTCAAGAAAGATGCGAAGCTACTGGAGAGAGTCCAGTGGAGGGCTATGAGGATGATGAGGGGACTGGAGCATCTCTCCTATAAGGAAAGGCTGAGGGAGCTGGGCTTGTTCAGCCTGAAGAAGAGAAGGCTGAAAGGGGACTTTATAAATGCTTATAAATACCTTAAGGGTGGATGTCAGGAGGATGGGGCCAGACTCTTTTCAGTGGTGCCCAGTGACAGGACAAGAGGCAACGGGCACAAACTGAAGCAGAGAAAGTTCCGTCTGAACATGAGGAAGAATTTCTTCCCTCTGAGGGTGACGGAGCACTGGAACAGGCTGCCCAGGGAGGTTGTGGAGTCTCCTTCTCTGGAGATATTCAAGACCCGCCTGGACAAGGTCC
>Ga0065711_1028993_pt1 | contig 38129 bp, 19 predicted proteins | sample Hoacrofraction12_FD_59098 | JGI IMG/M metagenome (GOLD analysis project Ga0065711, IMG submission 59098) | Hoatzin crop microbial communities from Cojedes, Venezuela - Epithelial fraction 12 v2 (version 2) | ecosystem: Host-associated > Birds > Digestive system > Esophagus > Crop | place...
TTCTGTTGTCACTTTGGAACTTTTCCCATCAGAAGAAATTGTTTTGCCAGTGCTTCTCAGTACTTGTGTGAGTAGCTAAATGCATGGGAACATGTAGGACCAAGTGACTTTTCTGAAGAAAGGTTCATGTTCTGTTGTCACTTTGGAACTTTTCCCATCAGAAGAAATTGTTTTGCCAGTGCTTCTCAGTACTTGTGTAAGGCACCTTCAAGGAAAGCCCCAAAAGCCTCTAGGAAAAGGGGATTACTGATTAATTGTGAAATTTTTCCAGTTTACTATCACCTTCTAACATGTGTTTTGAGCCAGACAAGGAATGCCTACCTAAAAATCTAGCCTGAAATCCTGTATTTGACAGTAGCCAGGAACAGACATTCAGCAAAAGAGGGTAACAATGATGCAATCTGTGTATCCTTCCAGAAATCTGCTCTGCAGGGACTTCCTGACTCTGGGGTTTTACCTGTTGATTTTTGGTTCAGTAGAACTTTTCTCTATTAATTTGCTTAATTGCAGTAGAAGCTGTGCTGTTTCCCAACTGAACAGAATAAAAACGAAGTTTTCAGCTTGTCTCCACAAGCTAAGCAATAGCTCCAATTTCACAAACATTATGATCACAAAGAATTGCAGAACAACTGCAAGAAGGGAGGAGCATTTTGAAGGCAAATGCTTTCAGGAACTGCAAAAGATGCAGATGAGGCACTGCAGTCAGGTGTATTGTCTCCCCACCAGATATCACTATACCAATTACTTGACGGATGTCACCTCCCTTTACAAAGAAAGGGAGAGTATTGTGCATCATGGAAGACATAATCCAACATCTCTTTCTGTACTGTAGGAAAGAGTGAGAGCAACCAAAACACCAAAAGGACTCCTAGACCACACTGTATTTTAAATTCTTATTTTGACAGAAATTCGTTTTTTATTAGACAAGACTTTTTTTTTTTTGAGGTTGAAAGTATATGAAAGGAAAATACTTTCAAGGGCATTTACTGATCACAGCACAAGTGATTTTGTAAAGACACTTATGCTGGAATAAGACTGCCTTATTTTACAGTTTCAGAACACGCTTGCTCTGAAATAGTTACCAGCATGGACCAACTGCTCTGTTTTTTCTGGCTTAGTGTAATTTAAATTTTAAATTTTTTAAATTCAGTATCTGCCTAATGCATTAATTAGGATACTTTACAGTTACAATAGGGTCTAAATACAACAGATGAGATCACACACTTGTACAAGCATACTAGGAGAGCCCGAATGAGAATAAAATTATTACTTAAAGGCCTGGTTAATATTATAGCTAGAAACAAAAAAAATGGAATCACGGCTCCACTAAGGTTATGTGCACAGGAAGCAGCCTTTCCTACTGCTTTTTTGTTGTGATATCCTGGAAATATGAACTGTGGGATTTTGATCAAGTTTGTAAAGTGTATTTAGATGTCCTCATGTAGATATCTAAATGTATGTTGGAAGTTTAAGCCACCGTTAGAGTCAGAGGAGAACTGTGCAGCATAATTCCTGCTGCCACTAAAACTGTGGTCAAAAACAGGTCCCTGCTTTAAGGTGGATTTCATCTCCCTCCCTAGGTTCTACTCCATGCATTAACTCGGTCTCCATTGACTCCAGTGGGAGTCTAGCACCTAACTGAATCCAGGCACTAATTAAGGTGTCTTAATCTGCAGCTAAATGCCGCTATTGGACCTCAATTCAATGGTCTAAAAATCAAGTCTTTTGAGATAGCTTAGCCCACCTTTTTCTCCTGACCAGCTGAGGAGCCAGAGAGACATAGAACCTGTCTCAAACCTGCAAATCTGCTGTGGGTATCTCAGACACCTTTGTGTATCTCAAAAACCACTAGATGTTTAACCAGCTATCCTGAGCCCTGAATGTCCTCATGATGGTGGGGAGCATCCTGGAGCAGGCAGTTCGTGCATTGCTCTGTGACAGAATGTCACAGAATATTGAAGAAGTGAGAAATGCAGGGACTATAGTGCCAGGACAGGTTTATGTCAGAAGACTTATCCATGGTATCACTTCCTGAGGTCACCATAATTCCCACCATCCCTTTGTAATTAAAACAACAAGAAAGAAAAAGAGGTTGAAAAAGTCTGGGAGCAGGTGATAAAGAAGGCCCATGCAGCTTGTTGGAAGTGTGTTCATGTAGACCTCCCAAAGATTGAAACATGAAAAGATCATATAAATTACATGGTGACTCTGCATTATCTCTAGGGTGTCAGGCCAGGCTGTAAATAAGCTAAACAATGCAACTTTCCAGGCTTTGAAAAACCACCCTCCGTCGTACTTTTCTTAGTGGTTTCTATTCCATTGCTTTCCTCCCCACCCCTTCCCAGGGATTGTTCTGCCTAATAAATTTTATGTAGTCATAGCAATGCTTGCAATTTAAAAATTTAACGGATTTGTGCCACAGCTGCACTATCCTGGCATGCCAGACCAGCTTTGGGTTACAAGATTTATTCTCCTTGTGTGCTGCCAAGTCAACCTGAAGACAATGTTAATAGAAAAGGTCACAGACTGATAAGCTGACATGTCTCTAATTCTTTAGGACAAATCCATGGATGGTGAATTGAAATGCTACTCTGCAGCTCCTCAGGGGCAGAGGCATTAAAGTTAAATGTTACAGATGTGAAGGAATGGCAGCAAGCATGTTTGGTTTGCAAAAGAGCTTGTCGGTGTGGTGGTAGAAATGCAGCAGACACCAGCAGAATTTATTTTCTGGGTTAAAGGATATTTTAAGGACACACCGCACTGACCTCTGCATAGAGCAGATCTATCAGCCAGGGTGCGATTAGTGGTGTGGTCTGAAGGGGACAGTTCACAGGTAGAGCAGGTCACTTTAAATGCAATATCTAATTTCTCTGTTTATGCTAACATATACTTTGCAATGTGTGGAGGAGAGGGAGAGAAAGAAAATGGAAAATTATTCTGCTGCTCTCATGATAATGGTTTAAGGCTCCCGACTTTTCATCTGAAGGCAGATTGCTTAGCTAATGTTCCAAAATGCATCAATTTGCATGAAAATTCTCCTTTTGCCCTCAGTGGTGACATCCTAGTAATTTGAACCGGGACAGAGAGGTGGCCGGGACCAAAACGTGATCATCTCTACTGTTAAATGATTGGAAAAGCCCTTGGTGTAACCCACACTCTCCTAAACAAGTTATGGGTACAGTCTGCAACGCAGGACAAGGCAGTGACCTTTCCAACAAGCATTTTAGACTTGTTTGGAGATTTAGAGAGGTTATAGGGTGAAAGTGGAGGGTCCTATTCCATCTGGTCTGTGCCAGAGAAAGGTCTCGGACTTCTTTATCTTACTGGTACAGACACAGAAAATGGCTTATGGACCATCCTTCTTTCTCCATCTTGTTCATCTGTAATGAAGAGTTTGCAGTTAAAGTTTCCAGAAACAGCTAAAGAAACGACCTATGTTCAGTCTTCCTCACAAGTGACTGAGAATGAAGGAAAAGTTAGGCTTTTCTACTCATCCCATGAAGTTCCTATGGAGAACAGAAATCTGCTACTATCCCCCCTTTGGTGTTGTCTTCTGCTTCAGGTGAAGTCTTAGTGGCTCTGTTGCAATATATCCTTAAAGGATGTAAAAATTCAGCATAAGCAAGAACAGTCCTGTCTTTTTGTGCATCAGTTGAACAGGTTAAAGAAAAGTGAGATGTCATTACCAGAATGGCATCACTAATTATTGTGAATAAGAAGGCTGCTAGTAACACTTCTACTATTGTGACTCTGGGGAGACTAAAGAGATAAATTTGTCTTCATTTTTTCCCCCCTTTCCCCCCCCCCCACTCTCAGTCTGAAAGACTGATGTATCATAAACAGAGGATAATGAAATTTTTCTGCATTAATTATTTCCATGGTTTACATGCTAAGACGTCCTGGCAAAAATCAAGGTCCCACTGTGCTCCACGCTGTATGAACACATTACAAGGGACAGACAGAGCTACGAAGAGTTTGCAGTAGTAGAAAGCCCATGTGAAAAGAGAAATACATGCTAATATCTCATTTCCAGTATGAGCTTTCAAGGGTATAGTTTATCATGTTGTATTTCCGGACTTTTTTGGGATTTTCAATCATCTTTATAAATACCAGCAGATTGTTTAAATATTTGAGGACAAATGATATCGTAGAACCTCTGAGCCGTTATGAATTCAACTCGGCACTTTGATTCATGAGAATATTAATTGTTGTCAGCTTGCTTTTTGGCTGTCCTTGGTCACTGCAGTGCCTGTTTATAATTTCCTTGCCCATGGGCCTTTCGGTGGGCAAGAGATGTGTCACTTGACTGTGAAACAGGGGGGTTTGAGGCAGAATTGCTTTTATTCATACAAAGCCTGTTATAACAGATTAACTAAGCAAGAGATCTTAATTTATGGAAGGCAACTCATACCACATTCATCTCAGCTGGATGGCAAAGCCTGTGTTGCTGCCACACGTTTGCAAAAGACTCAGAATTTAACAAGCATTCCATAAAAGTGAGCAAACAAACAAACAATAACACAAAATACAGAAAGCAAATCCACCTAAAATGAATGATTCACCTAAAATGAATGAAGGAGCTATCTACCTTTACATCACTTGTTTTTCGTATTATTTGTCACCATCTCTCGGGTGTCTGTTTTCTGTTTTCTATGAATCTTGATAGCTGCTATCTAGCCAACGGATTGTTTAAAATCTGAGAAATACTCATGCTGTGGAGAACATCTCTCCCGTATTTACAGTGAAAACATCAAAGCCTCAAACAAGAAAATGAAAAAAATCCCTACAAACTAACAGTCAGTTCAGAAGAAATTTTATAACTATCCGTCTATGTTATAAAGCATTCAGATGAAATTCTGTTTGGATGTAGACACACAGAGTAAACAAATGAGTCTACTATGAATTTACAGAATTGTATTAGACCTAAATCTCACGCCAGGCTTCCAGTTGCAAGGGCAAATTATTAAAGAATATAATACTTACACTGTGGTATAGATAGATACTGCAATAGTCACTTTCTCTGCATCTTTACACCTGATGTGTGGTAGCTTTTGAACAGATTAGTCAGACTTTCAAATAATAAGCATACCCAAAAACATTGTTTGCATGTGATTCTTTGATTTTCAAAAGAGATGTCTGCAATTCATGGTGTACTTATCAGTCCATGACATGTTACACAATCATAGGACATTTGTGGGGATCTTTAATCGACACACATCAGTACAGTTACATGGCGTCCTGCACTCCGTATTATAAGAGACCTTTGACTTCAAGAGATTCCTATATGCACACATTGAAAACTTGACCGCTAATATTCAGTCTCCTTTATTAATTGTTTCCCAGTTTATGTCTATAATTGGCAGGAAAGATGAAAATCAGTTTTGCGCAACTACTGCCTTACTTTAAAAAATTAATATGAAATGATGTGGTCATCAGCTGAAGCTATGACTCAGTTCCTATTACTACACTAGTGTTGGTAATTTCCTGTACTCATTTATTAATTACACTTGCCAGGTTTTATCAAGATGGTATTAACTTTTACTTTATACCCAGAAAAAAAAGGAAGAATTTCAGTGTGTTAGAAAAGGTTTGATTTGGTGTGTGTGAGTGCATATGTGTAAGAAAGAGAGCAGGGTTTGCTCTTTCCTGCAATCTTGGTTTCATTGCAGTCTACTGTACTTATAAACTGTCAAGAATAAGAACCATTAGTACTGTGTAGCCACAGCAGCACAGACAGCTAAACATATCTCTACGGCAAAACCCCTCTAAATAGATGACTGATAGACTTATATTCATTCAACTGCATGCTTTACCGCTGAATTGTATGCTAGTTTGCTAGTTTACAGATAACAGTGCTTAATTCTACACCAGAAGTGCAGACCCCCACTGTGAGAAAGAACTAAAGGTTTCCTGGACAGAGTAGAAGCATTATTAACAGTTCACATTTAGTTTTTATGTTCCTCATTTAGTTCTTCTGTTCATATGCAAGTCAAATGGTACACACAAACACAAAACCCAACCTGGATTACATAGAATGAAAAAAGACAGCAATTCATTGCCAAAGTGTGCTTGCAGTTTGGACTTTGCAATCAACTTTCAGGCCTTTTCTGGCTTTTTTGGCCAGTTTTTCTGAACTGATTAACATTACTATTTTTATGTGCCATAGTTTCTTATTGAACACAGATTGGTTGCTGCTTTACATTGACCAAAATTATAATGACTTCCTCTGAGACTGACCATTTGCTCTGTGCTGTTTAGTATCTTTCTTAATAAAAATATATACATATTTAAAATTACTAATTGAGTTTTCAGATGAAAAAAAAGGAAAACAAAAGTGGATGAATAGCAGAAAACAGAAAAGACACACCATTCCTACAGAAAATCTGGGAAAAGTTGTGTTTTAATAGGATGAAATATGTAACTACATGCTTAGAAAAGACAGTTGTAAGCTACCTTCTACAGTGGTTGGAAGACGTTCCCTGTTGACTTCAAGGAACACTCGAGATTGTGCTAAATCATCATCTGATAAGGAACTCCAGAGTGTCATTTAAGGTGACATCATTAGATTACAGAGTACTATGAAATAAACTTAAGGATATTCCATTCTGTCTGTGTTTGGTGCTGGTACTTGTTTGGCAGTAGAATATTATGTCCAATTACAACATTTATTCACCGGCATGGAAGATATTCTTTTAATGGCCTATTTTATGTAAGAGAGACTGAAGGAAGAGTTAATGTGCATGGAAGAGTTTGACCCCTTTGCTGTGGAAAAAGAAACAGATGCCTTAATGATCTCAGAGACTGTATCTTGTATCAGCATGAAACATGAGCCTAGCACAAGTTTGTACACACTGCCCTTCTTTATATCCGCTGGTGGGCTTTATGAGCTTGAGCATTTGTGGATTTGGCAGCATCCCTGGCTCACACCTTTACCTTTCCCACGCTGCTAGCTCTCAAGCACCTCTTCAGGCTGTTTAAGGCTTGAATACTTTTATTGCTATGCTGATATACTTCCTTCTATCTCTAGTGTTCCTTCTTGGGTTACTCCAGGGACCTTGTCCCTTTACCATTTTTTTTAGCTGAATTATGTAATTTAGAATGACATTGGTGGCTTTATGAATAGGCTGTTCCCCAAGGTGCATCCTACAATGATTGCTGCTTGGAGAAGGTAATCCCCTCTTAGAGGGACTGATGAAGGTAATACCTATCTAAAGGGGAATAACTCAGGTATGTTTTGGTTTTTTGTTTTTTATTTTCTTAGCATGCTCACTTTCAAAGAAAGTAATCAATACACACAGAACATGCACAAGAATGGACCTGTGCAGGCATGAAATGGGAAGGGATTGTCTATTGTTGAGTTGGAGTTGACTTGGAACTGCACCAATATGAGCCTTTTAGTCTGTAAACTAAATATCCAGAATGTCTTGAAATTGCCTAGTTGCTGATAGTTATCAGAAGACATAAAATATGTTTCCTGCTTTCTAGCTCTTTAACCTTTGCTGACTTGATGGTGTTACCGAGTCCACACACTACTGATTGTAGGAGCTCTAGGAGATTTATGCTTGCAAATCCTGCCTCTGTGGGAATACCTAGATTGAACACTGAGTAGGGGAAACACCTCCCAAGTGACTGAGGTGTGCTACAGCATTCCTCATGGGGGCACTGCAAAAAAAGGCTAACAAATTTCATCCAGACCTTAGGCTTAATTTCTGCTCATTCAAAAGAAATATACAACAACATACAAGATGCATTCTTCATTTACCTCCCAAAACATACGCATGCTGTTTTCAGGTGTATAAATACTGCCAGATGAAAATACACAGAGATTTCTGCTGTTTTTCTCATACGTAAGTCTGCGAAGTGCTGCCTTGCGAGGTTGCAGTGAGTCTCACAAGAAGCCATCACAGAAATAGCAGGCATGAAGCTATACAAGGCCTGATGCACCAGGTTCTTTTTAATCCCCTTCTTATGATGTGGTCATGAACCTTGGAAGTGACCCCCAACAACCTGTAGCTGTCATTCAGACAAGTGAGGGGTACCTGCACTCTGTTTTGGCCAGCCTTATTTCCTCAAGAATGATGGTGTGTCTAAAAGTTGAGAACAAATTATGTCTCATTTGTTCTGCAAGGTCATGTTGGCAACCACCTTTCATACTCTTTCTGTCTCTGTAATCTATATATATGTCAATTGAGACATATAGGCACTGAATAAAGATATACATTTATGTGTGTGTATATATATATATATACACACAGATCAAAAACAAGAGCTCATATTTCGGTCTCATGCAACAGACAGAGCCCTCAAAGGGCCAAGTGTCTCTTACCGTGGCATGGAGGGACTAATTTAGTACTAATGAGGGACAAGGATATTGGGAAACATCTTGGCACAACCACTGCTGGAAACCACCTCTATGCTTTTTTAAACTTTGTTCATTGATGGGCTGCTGAGGTTTAGCTTGTGAGATTCAACATGAGATCGCTGATTGAATGGGTTCAGTGGCTGAAGATAAATCATATGCATCTTGAGTCCGGAAAACAGGTGTCTGAGCATCTCTTGTCAAGCTTGTCTTGGCACACAAGGGAGACATTCAGGATGTGGTTGAATGTGAACAGATTTACACAGGAACATCCTTAACATAAGGCAGTAATGTCCACTAATGGTTTGCGGGCAACATTTTATTATAAATGGCAAATCATTATTGCCTCCTTTGGTATTCAATGTAATAACATTTATCATGTTGAGTTATTTTGGTATTCATGGGGATGTCAGATGTAGTTCCATAGGAAATACTGTTAGAATGAAAGCCTACGAAATTACAACGGAATTAATATGAAATTACATATTATGGTAACATTGTTATCAGAAGAGGTCATCGTGATTGATGTGCTATTCAAATAAGAATACCAAAAGGAATTAGAGTCAGACTTGATTAATCCAAATCAGTTTGCAGACTCCATTTTTATGCAGATTGCAACAAGTTTTCAAACTGATAAATCAACCAGAAGTACTAGTAAGGAGATGCAGACCACTGCCAAGTTTTCCAAAGAGCTTCACTTCTGTGTACTGTGACATGCGATACCTAAGAAGCCAAATTGCTCCTACATTAAATCAATTAATGGAAAATTACAGTGATTTTATCCTTGATTTGGATGATGGAGACTCTTCTGTGACTTTCATTTTCATGGTGATGGAGGAAGCATTGCTATTCTGTTATTTCTTCTGGAATGAACACAATTTGCCCAATTTCCCATGAGCAAAGGATGGATTCAGTGATCCAAGCAGTCTCTTCCAGTCCTGTATTACTAATTCTTTCTCAGTGAAATTATGACTGATGTAAATCTTCTGATCTGTTACCTGGTCTACAAAGAGATTGGGGATAAGGATGTGAGCCATCAGTCCACCAGTAGGCAACTGGGACTGGCTGGTTGGACTTAGACCTCCAAAGATATTCACACTTCTAACACCTATTTCACTTCCTAAAGAGCATGGCACCTAACTGTTTCACACCTGTTTGTATGGACTCAGCTCTTTGCTCCTCATGCATCACAGATATCAACCTGATTCTCATCTACCAGGGGCCAATAACACAACAGCCTCTTACTGTATCCAGCCCCTGGATGAAAGAAACTCTTGTATTCATCAGTGGATGAATCCAGTGTTGCATGCTAGTGTTGCCTCACACTTGTTGCTGGCTACTCTTGTCCCCCGATTGTCAGCATGAGGTGCTAGTTGGGAAACAGTGGATTAGAACCTGGAAGATGATACATAAATTAGAAATATTATTCTGCAGATTGATCTGAGCATTTTGCTTAATAAAAAAACAATGGATAAAGTCCCATGAATATGAACATTTTAAAAACGTATTTGGTATTCATTATTCCCTGCCTTCCACAGACTTGGGATCAGACATTTTCTTTTTCATAGTCACTTATAAGTTTTAGGTAGTTTCTTTATCTGAACTTCCTTTACATGGAAGGGTATTAAATACAATTACAGGAGAAAATCCTAGTATTTCAGGCTCTGAAATTATATCTCTATCAGCAAACAAGTGTAAACAATAGTTCCATGAACAGCCTATGTCTAAATAAAAGATGTAAGAGGGGAAAAAAGAAAAGGTATTTAACCACAGCTTTTCATGCAGAAAAATGACTCATTTGAGCAAGGATCTGTGGCACAGAGATGAAAGAAAATGCATATACTCCAAAAGAAACAGATGGTAGAAGGCACTTTTAAGTTCCAATTACACCAGGTGTTTTATACTTTGATTATCTTTATCTGTCCAGCCACTGAATTAGGGGTTAATTACTGAGAGTAAATAGGCATTTTTAGGAGAAAGTGCCCTGCCATTTCTTTTTTAACTGATCAGCACTGTAGCCGAGAGCAAAATTAAGTGGCTCAGGTTGTAAAATACTGCAGTATTCCCTGAGTTTTGTTAGGGATTCAGCTGCCTCATGAAACTACAGATCTTAAACTGAGACAAATGAGGAAATTCAGTTCTCATTCTATGTGGCTGAAGCCCATTTTCAGGACAAAACCTACACAATGCTTTGGAAATCCCTAATAGGCTGCAGCAAGGCCCAATATCTCATAATCTAAATGGCCACAGAGAGACAGGTACTATTCCCTTCCTCTTTTTCAGTATTTGGTGTAGTCCAGAGATAACATCTTTCTGTGACTTACTCTATTTTTATGAAGCTTGGTGCTTTGTTTTGGGTTTTCTTTTGTTTTGTTTGGGGGTTATTTCTTTTTGTTTCATTGTTTGTTTTTTTTTTTTTTTTTTTAATTTGGGGGATATTTTTTTCAAGCAGTGTTTCCACCTCAATTTTTTCTTGCTCATGCATTCATTTGGTAACTTCTTATGAAAAGAAGAAAATACACTGGTAGATTTGAGATAAAACTATCACAATCTGACCTCAAAGAAAACAGTGTATCCCTTTGTCCTTGTTAACATCACTAAAATTCATGTCCTGTCTCTTTATAGAAAGCTGAATTATATTCCTGACCAATGTATAGGTGTCTAGGGCTGACTGTCCCCTGATCAGAGAAAGTGTGCATTTACATTGGTGTAGGCACTGCCTGACTGCAGCTGTTCCACCTTTGCTCTTTGCTGGCCTCCCTGTAGTAAGGACCTCTTGTAATGGAGAGCAGAGGCACATCCAGTGTTTCTGACCACGTGCAGAAATCTCTCAGCTCATCTTTCATTTTCTCCTTTTATTTTTTCTTTTTTGTTGGGAAGGAAAAAACATTAAACATTTAAGACAAATGCCTTAAATACCCAGAAAAATAAAGCAATGTGACCCTTTGTCAAAAAGTGTAAAAATATTATTTTTTTCCTCAATAATGCCAATTTTGCTGATTTCTTTTGCCACTTTTTGTAATAGATACCTGTAAATATCCAAGAGACATTCCTGAAGATGACAGACACTACGTAGAATCTATGAGCGACTTGCACTTGTAAATCAGCAGCTGCAGACCAGCCATGCCTCTTTAGACCAATACTCTTCAAAGTGGGATGCATGCACCCCAGAGCGTGTTCAAGACAATTCATTGGGATGTGTGCAGAAAATTTTTTTGTACTGTTAATAAGTAAAAGAAAATAAATATTTTAAAAGTAGTGGCTGTTTCTTCTTTATATCATCCTTGTTTCATTTTTTTGCATGTTCTGTAAAGTACGTAATACATAAGTACCATAGTACATGCATAGAATTCATAAATAAATATACGCATGTTGGTGATGCATGCTCGAAAGCTGTTACCAACAGAGGTACAAAATCAAAAAATGTTAGAGACCACTCTTCTAGACTATCCTGAATGGCTCTGACTGCCTATGCTTAGGCTATTTAATCATTCCACTGATTTTCATGGGAAATTAAACATCTAGCTCACACACAGGCACCTGAATTTAGATGTTTGATCTCTGGAGAGTATTTCCACACCTTTTGGTGGTTAACCATAAGCTCCTGACAAATTCTTCAAGGTACTGTCGGTAGTAGCACCACAGTCACTTCTGTTTGTGAGATGTTAGTAACAGATGTACTGCTTCCTTTCCTTCACAGAAAAATGTTGTAGGGATTTTTACGAGTGTGTGAAATCTGTAGGGTCCTGTTGAAAGATGTCTTGAAAAGTTTATGATCTGATTTTCATTTTTATTTAGCAGACTTTGCACCGCTTGTGGCAAACCAAAAATCTTTAATATATTACTATGAGATGTCTAAAAAAGACCTTTAATGTAAATGAGAACACAGGCCTTGAAATTCTGTTATGTTTTTACAGAAACTTATTAGTTTTTGAAGTTAGAATATTAGGAATGGTTTATAGATTATGTTCAAATGCAGAAAGGTTCATATAAGAGAGAAATGAGGCATAACTGGCATGAAAGCTATATTCCTCCATTCGTTTCAGTAGTTTGAAATTAACTTCTTATTTCAAAGCCAGCAAATAAAATCAAGCTATATACTTTCCTACTGAAATAAATAAAGAAATGAATGAAAGTAACACTACCACTCCCTAAGACTGTATAAGGTCAATGATGCCTTATTTTTCAGCCATTTGTCTTTCTGCTCTTTGATCACCTCTCTGGATCTTAGCAGGGACTGGGAGCTTATTTTCAGACAGTTTGTAGGAATAGCAAAAAGGAAAGCATTATTCTGTGCCCTCTGACTTATGCAAATTCTTGTTTCACAGCAGATGGGATGCCTGCCCCAAAGTTTGTCAATAAAATGAAAGGAGAGAGATAAAACTTCTTATAGGTCATGCTTTTGTATTATCAGCAAAGCAGAGATTCATTCTTATTCACAACAAATCCTCCATATAGGAGAGAAAAAAAAATGTCTTCTGAACTCTGCTGATTCAAAAGGATCCATAATACACGTAGCAAACACAAACTGGATTATCATTTCCCAGGTTAGTATTTACTGGCCAAGCCCACAGAATTGAAAGAAATAAAATGCTTTTCTACAAGTAAACTACCGAATATTTCATTTCCTCACAGGTTATATATATAAATACATATGTATATGAGAAAGCAAATAATCTTTTAAAAAAATTTGATAATGGCTAACGTCTCATATCTTGGACGCTATGTTTAACACAGTAACGGAAGTCATTAATGTCCCAAAAGTAGCACTCAGGCATTGCAGATACAATGTTATAAAGTTTCTTGGAGAAAGAATGTCAGTGGGGGATGTTCCTACAGTAAATAATAAGGTAACTTGTTTCTCCTTTTCCTTCACCCCATGAATGTGGTAGGGTGTTCTACCCATGTGAGCTTGTGCATGGAGGAAACTCCTATGTGCCCAATAGACAAGTAGGAACAAATAAAATATTTTTCTTTTTCCCCATCCTTGGATATCCAGATGATCCCTGTCTTCTGGGGTTATTTAGGCCAAGCTATAACATTGGATCACTGTTGCAAATGACTGTATGGAGATCAGTAGCAGGATAAAAGAAGTATCTCCGGGTCAACACAGGCTGGACACAGGCTTTTTATCCTTTATTCACTTTTGGTCTATGCCGAACTTCATGACCCACATCTAGGCTATGCCAGGTATCCGAGCTATGTTTACTAGAGCCAGAAAGGAGACTTTCAATACATTTTAATGTGTTCTGTGCTTTCCCTAGCTTGGTGGTCTGTACGTTTGCCATTCAGCTGCCCAGTCTGGCACCATGATGTGCTTAATCCTGAAGGTGATGGAGTCAGTTTTTCGTGGAGTTTTGTTGTGTTATTTTTTTTTTTAAATTAACATATATTTCAGTGAAGCCCTGAGCTTTTTATTCTTTACTAAAAATGTCGACTTGCCTACTTCACCTTTCTCAAAAAAGCAAAACAATAGAACTTTTGCAGCTATTTCTGGAAATATTTAATCTCAATGCCTCTTCTACAAGCACTGCATTTTATTGTGTTTCCACAGAATGATAATTTTTTAAAAAAGATAGTAATATTGCTTTTAATTTATAAGATAGTTGAAAATCTCTCAAGTACTTGGATATTTACATTATAAGCCAAGTGAAGTAAAATGAAATGAAAAACCTGCAGAAATTTTCATTAAAAATAATATTTGTGGGTCTTTTTTCTTGTGCTTAATCCACCTCTAATTACTAGACTTGTTGCCATGTGCAACACGGAGAGCAAACTGCAAGACCTCCATAGTTTACTTACAGTAAGTTTGCAATAACACTGTCACAATATACAGACACTGTTGCACATCAAAATCTTAGAGCAAAACCAGTGATTTTCTATACCATTTCACCATATAATAGGTTTGACTCAAGAAGCCTGTATGAAATCATCTTCACTCCTACTTATCCAGAAAAAGTTATCTGAATAAAAAGACCAGTTTTACCAGTTAAGTATCCCTCTAGCATGCTGGCATATAGGAGAGAGCCCAGCTTTCACTAGCTGCAATAAATCTGGTTTTAGAAATTAAGACTTCTCTGAATGTGCTAACTCTGCCTCTGATACCCATCTGATCTCTTTATTTCAGAGAAGTTATACAAAACAAACCAGCTCTCTGTTCTAGTTGTCCCCAAAGCAAGATGCATGCACCCCAGGTGGTGTGCAAGGCAACCCAATGGGATATAGGAAGAGAATTTTAGAATATCAGAAGTATATATCCTTAAATTACAAATAGATACATGCACATGCATTGTGGATGTGTGCTCAGACATATTTTATTGGTGGAGTGCTTGACTAAAAGATGTGGAGACCATGGCTCTATACTGTTCTACAGACTTCCAAAGTAAATTCTAAGTAAGTAATATGTCCACTTCCATGCCTGATGAAGAAAAAAGTTCCTAGCTTTATATGGGATGTAAAGTTTTTTATGTCCTTGTGAATGTCTATATGTGTGCATGTTAGTGGCAAATGTTAGTGGTAACAACTGTGTGTATCAATCAGTGGAAAGAGCACGTGATTTGCACATCTGCATGGTGGTGGATAGTTAGGTGTATATAAAGAACGCATAATTTTTGTGGGGAACTGTAGTGAGAAAAATGCTGCTCCATTTTGATATTTAAAGCCTAATTTCAGCTATTGCTGGGAAACAGACAAATATTCTGCGACTGAAGCCTTTAGGATTTTCATCCCTCAGTGTTTCAAACTGAAATGCAACTTTGAATCATATAATTAAAATTTGAACAGAACAAGTTGTTCAGGTTATAATGAATTTTTCTTATTAAAATCATCATTAGACATGTGAAAATTCTTTTCTTCTTCAGTTCTTCATGTTACCTCCCAGGCTAAAACATCAACATAGACATAAATTTCCCAATACCTTCCCTGCACACCGACAAAGCGGTTTAAATACTGTAGAGGATTCTTAAATGTCTTGGGATTTGACCAGGACCATTTTATCGAGCACAGGTTCTAGAAGATGTAAGTCCCACAAATATCCACACATCTCCATCACAAACCATAGCAGAAGAGGATACATAGGGTCATCGGTACAGGTAAACCTCCTATAGCAGAGTTAAAAAGTACCAAGAAGAAAAGATGGGATTACTAAAAGAACTGCACGACCCTGAATAAATTTCCTCTCAGAAGTCAAAGGGCAGGTGCTTTCAAGCCCAGAAACATGAATTTGAATATTGATTCAGCTTAAATAAGAACAACAACTGATTAAATTGATTTCAATCCTTCCACTTTTTGGCTTTGCTATTACTGAAACAGGAAAGAAGTGCTGATAAAGATCTGCTGTGAGCTATTTATGTCCTTATTAAAGATTTTGCAGAAACTTTTCTGCCTTTTCTTCCAGATGACTTTGCAGATCATCATGTTTGGAGATGAATACTGAAGGGCCGTGCATATTTTTGACCCAGTATCCAATGAGGTTGAGTTGCTGAACATATTGAGTGTTTGCCCTTTAAGAGCTGAAGTGCCCTGAAAGCAGAATCCAAATTGGTTTATAGAACAGAAGGTGATATTAAAAATCAAAAACAATCTGCTTAAAAATTATAATTAATGTAGAGAGACTGAAGAGCCTCCATAATTTCAGTTGCCTTAAACAGCTTTCCTGAATATATCACTTTTTTAAAGAAAAGGAATGAAGTGAATTCACAGGAAAAGCAAAGCTTTTTCCCAAGTTTGTATATCATCTGTACAGTTATTAACGTACACACAAATCTTTCTAGAATTTATTGCACTGTGATTAAAAGTAGTCAGAAAATTTGCTTCCTCTTGTAGAAAATACCGATTTTTATTAGAAAAAGGAAATAAATATAGTCACCAATACAGAAAACGTTTTGCTTTTATAGTACAGCCATGGTGTCATGAGCATTTGAGTATTCCATGCTTTTCTTCTCTTCCACCACCAAGATTTGACGGAACCTTTTTCTCTCCTCAAAGTAAAGAAGATATTGCACTTGATAGATGTCTTCAGAGTGCTACATCATTTGGCTGGAGGACATGCCATATGCAGTGTGTTAGGATCATGAAACTCCGGAACATTAACTGCAAGTAACCAGAGTATAATTTCTGAACCAAATATTTCTCAGGGCTGGCAAACTATATTTGATCTTGCCGTAGAGCAAATAGGTCTGAATATGTTCAGATCTTTTCCCGGTATACCTTTCTATGATTTTATTTCTCTGGAGTTTTTCAGCAATACTGAAACATATTAACCTTAAAAAAATATCCCTACATTTTTTGAAAATAAATAAAAGGATAAAAAAGGAAGACTAGGCATTTTATACTAAAAAATAATCCAAACAAAAAATAAACCCACAAAGATATGCTGTCCAATGATGATTTATTTTTCATTAAAAAATGAAATCATTGACCTAGGACTAATCCTGATCCCAATGCCAGACGGCCTTTGTGAAACCCAGATGCTAGACGATACAAAGTAAATTCAAAGAGGAAAGAAATATCTACGAGATGGCAGCAAAAAGATCAGATAGGAAGTTTCAGACCACATAGTTCAGTGCTGGAGAATTCATGGTCAGGCTTCTGAAAAAGAGTCTTGCTCTCTTTCAGCTTACTTCAGCTTTCGTTTTTTGTTTTGCACAGTTTCCTGTCAGTCTGTAAATAGTACACCAATGACAATTTAGCAATTATGAAAGTACATATAATTGCACATGCACATACATATTTCATATATAAATTTTTATTTATATAAAAACACATAAATAATTTCATACATAGTGTGTACATATATATGTATTTTTACATCTATATATTTAAAGTCTTTTGTGATCTACAGTGAGAAACTAGAGGTTCTCCAGAGGTCAGAATTTCTTCTTTGTAGAGAATAGTTAGCTCATCTTTTTTTTAATGCATAAAATGTTTTTTTGCTTTATTGGTAATGGTTATAATCCATTGTCTTCCACATTACTGTTATTCACCCTATTTCCCCAGACACATTTAGTTAAATGGCTATCAACAGCAGCCGATTAGCGTAAGGGGACAAGGAGATGAGTCAAAACATAAATCAGACAATAATGCTGTCTTCAGCAGAGAAGAGAGTATCGACCAGCATGACAGCTTCTGCAAACTAATTGTCAAAGCAACATTGCAATGTAATTGTGAAACAAGCAATATCTTTTTCCCCCTTTAATACTTTAGTTAATGGCCGTATATTAAACGAACATGGAAAGGACGAAAATAATAATAGTAATAATCCCATGCATGAAAGCAACCGAAATCATAACTCTACTTCCCTGACATGGCTCTCTTTGTTTGTAGCTTCCATCTGCCATGAGCAAGTTGTGCAAGAAGCAGCAATTGCTTCCACAGCCTTTTAATTTCCTGATATCTTCCTTCTGTTCACATTCTCCACATATATATTTTACTTTTTTTCTGTCTAGCTTCTGAGAAACTGTGGTTTATGCAGTTACAATACATGTCTGGTTATCTGTCCTTCCAGCATGTAAGAAATTATCAATGTGCTGCCTAATTACAACAAAATATCCCAAAGTAGTAAAATGGTCACATAAGAGGATTAAGTAGTTGCATTTGTGTGTGTTTCAAGACAGGCAATGGCCAGACAGGAGAGAATATGCTACTACTCTCCCATATAGGAAAAATAGCAAGTTCAAGCTTTGATAGATGGCAGAAAAATTAGAGACAGTATAACAAGGTCTGGCTTCCTTAGTGCCTCCTCACTAGCTTTTCCCAACATTAATAATTCTCCCCCTCTTCAATGATAAGTGTATCAATGCCTGCCTCTCCTTGTTAGCCTGTTTTATAAATGAGAACTAAGTTACATGTAACTTCTGACTGCAGATAAGGATATCCAGCATAAATGAGGTTGTTCCAGAACAGGGTTTTAGTTCAGCAATAGAACAGGAGGATCTTGGGTCATGGTCTCCAGCCCTAGTAAGCAGGAGACCATGTCAAATCTGAATCACAGTGTTAAAGCTGTGAGGAGAACAGTAAACACAGCTATGCTCAGTGTACATCAGAACACTCACTCTTGACATCCTTGTTGCATATCAGAGACTTTGTAAGAGTCCTGAAAATGTTTATTTCTTGTTTGAATACATAAGTAAAGCAACTATGATTTCTCATGGACTTCAAACTTGGATCAGCACAGGAACTTAAGACATTAAAATCCAAAACTATGTCAATAAAATATTTCAGTGTGTGCTTATTAAAGACTGATGGGCATTGGGCCTTCATTTGCAATAGAGGTTTGCTTTTTTGGGAAGACTTATACACACTCTGCTGACATGAACCAAGTCTACAAGCACTTCTGTTAGCAAGCAACAGAAGTATATGCACAGTTTGGCTGAGTCCTGGGTTTCAGTTTAGACATGAGATTTTCTTGGGATCTATAATATTGAATGGGATTATCTATAAAGAACACCAAAGATACATCATATTTAACGACACTGGGCCCCTGAGGATCTTGAAATTCAGAACTACCTGAAACCATTATTCATGTGAGTAGCTATTACTCTGAATAATATCAAATGGAAATACTTGCCTTCAGAGTGAATATTTTCACCTTCTAAGCAAAATACATGATAATTAGAATTGGTTCTAGTAAATATGGTTTCTCTAGTAAGAATTTTGATGGCTTAAGTTATACAATTTTAATCCTCATGTGAGAGGATAGCAGATTTTTCATTGTCATGCTATGCCTGGATCTGTCTTTAAGTAGAGGTTTTCTTTTTTTTGCAAAACAAATTGTTGTAAGTAATAGTTAGCATGCAGATGAAAAAGAGTGTCTAGATTTGTTGTCAAAATTTGGGACACTTTATATTCTCAAGTGGCACTTCTAATGTTCATAAACTGACAACTGACACAGTCCAAAGCTGTAAGAAATAATGACATGTAAGAACATGGCTGAAGACACATAGCCTCAGAATTCAAATGCTCCTGTATTTTAGTTATTTTTCATGAGCAACACTATCTTAACGACATGGCCAAAAATGTTTCCTTCCAAGCAAGCTGAAAATCTGTGATAAAAATATAATGGACAGCTCCTCAATTAGTGTAAATTGGCATAGCTCCAAGGATAACAACATAACTTAGCCAATTTATATCAGTTCAAAGTATTTTCCTAAAATTGAATACATTCATTTATTGTGCAGAGAGAAGAAAATAACTTCACTTCCTTTTAAACATATTCATTATAGTTTTCTAGTCACATGCCATATTTAACAACAGGATAGTCACATCTGTAGACAAAATCCATTCCCAAATTACAAACTATTATCCTGTATTAATATGTTAAATTCAGCGATATCTAATAATTATGTTATTTCAAGACTTTATAAACCTTCAAACTTACAAATTTCCTCCTAAATTAGCTAAATGAATTTTGCTGGCAATCCAGCCCAATAATGAGGTGAAGAAGGTTTTGTATCCACTTGCAGCAAATACTGGGTCAACACTCTTATAGCCTCTTCTCAAGAAATGTTCCTCTTATACCTGAGTTATTCATAGGCCCAGAAATCGTAATCCAATATACTCTGGGAATTATCAGATCTATGTTGTCATCCCCCTTTCTCCCTACCATTATTCCTTTTGTTTACGTCTCTTTTTAAGTTCTGTGGATTTTTCCTGCTCTGTATTTCACCACGAGTTGAATTTTTGCCCTGAAAGACACCTGGCCCTTAGCACAATAAAATGCCATCCCTTACTAATCCACTGGACAGATGCAGCAGAGACAGCAAAATCGAAAACATTCATATTGCCTTTGTGCCGCTACAAGCTTTTCACAAAAACACCAGTGCTTAGGAGATTCTTCCCCAGATGCAGGACTTGGTACTTCCTTTTGTTGAGCTTGAGGACATTCCCATAGGCCCAGTTCTCTAGCCAGTCAAAGCCCTCCTGAACGTCAACACAACCCTCTGGAGTATCAGCTACTCCTCACAGTTTTGCATTTTCTGCAAACTTGCTGGGGGTGCACTTCATCACCCAGGTCATTAATGCAGATGTTTAACAGTTTGACTTCAGTATCAAATCTTGGAGTACATAACTAGTGGCTGGCCTCCAGATGGATTTTGTGCTATTGATCACAATTTTCCAATCCCAGCACACCAGCCAGTTCCCAATCTACATCAGTATCCATTTCTCTCATCCGTATTGCACTGTTTTGTTTTTGAGGATATTATGGACGACAGTGTCAAAGGTTTGTGAAACTCAATACAGAATATCGACAGTTCTCACCCAGTCCACTGAGCTAGCCATTTCATCACAGCAGACTATCAGGCTGGTCAGTCATGATTTCCGTTTTGTAAATTCATGCTCACTGCTCCCAAGTGCCTTGTCCTTCATATGCCTGGAAATGGTTTCCAGGATTATTTGCTCCACCACCTTCCCAGGGACTTCCCAGGGAGGTGAGGCTGATCTGCCTATAGGTCTCTGCATTGTCCTTCTTGAAGTCTGAAGTGAAATTTCCTTTCCTCCAGTCATCAGGAACTTCTTTGATCACCATGACTTTTCCAAGACAATTCAGAGTAGCCTCACGAGGAACACTGATCAGGCTGTAGCAGACACGCAGGACAAAACCTATGCAGTATTGCATTCTAATCCTGACACATAAACTCTGAACTGGATCCTTATCTGCTCCTAGGCAGTGCTCCATGCATTCCCATTGTTCTCTCCCATCAAGGGTAACTTCCTTTCCTCACTGTCCTGGCCTTTCATTCCTAGAGAGCCTGTATCCATTCATGGCAGCACTCCAGGCATGTGAGATATCCAACCACGTCTCTGTAATCTCAGTAAGATCACAGTTCTTTATTTGCACATAAATTGTTTGTTTTCTCCTGTTTTTTTTCTGGTGCAGCGTGCAGTAGTATACAAGTCCTGGAGAGATGTACCCAGTCTTGCTGATTTCCTGGAAAAGGTAGGAGTAACTTTCCCCATAATGTTGTGCTGCAGGCACTTTGTTATGCACATATGCTTCAGGTGGATTCCTTTCAGCTCTATTTTGTTCCTTTAGATATCTCTTGTCCGTATCACCCTGTACCTTTTGCTTGCCTAGCTGGTCCACCGCTTCCTCATTTGACTGTAAGTCATGATCTCAATCCCTTGTTGTGACTAGGTTAAAGTTCTCCTTACCACCTCTGCCAGCCTGTTGACAAAGATACTTTTTCCTCACTTATTTGCTTCTTCATAATGATCCTCAATCCTCAAAGAAAGTCCCATGGTCACAAAAGCCAATCTCTGTTGCCAGCACCAGTTGTTGATACCCAGGATCTCTCTGCTCCTCCTCTAGTTCCTTCCCTTCACGACAGGAATCAGAGAAAACCACCCAGACCCCCAAGGCCTTGATCTTTGCCCCACAGTCCTCTGCTGGCTCACATGGCGCAAACAGCAGAAATGTAACATACAGAGGCATTGCTTCACCCTAAACTTTAACTATTACACAATTACAGTATGGTTTTCAAAATGGCTGAGGAAATTTCCAGTGAAAACTGAACTCGTAGAATTGCTTTTGAAAATCCAACAGTATTTATTCTGTTTCAGGTTAAATGTAATAAATTACTTGTGCCTTGCTTGTAAAAGTCAAGACATGATAAGCTAAATCACAGCTCTCAATACTCACTTATAAAACACACATTTATGAGTCCTCACATAAAGCAGCTGTTCCACCAGAAACCACATGCAAAGCAATATTCCTTAGTTGTCTGGTTTCCTCTGGAATTTTTGCATATGAAACTATAAAATCTCATGCAAATTGAGATAATTTTGGAGACAATTTGGAAATGTCCCTCTTAATCTGAACTAATTCTAATAGTTAACGTAAGTGGATTTTGAAGATTAGTGTGGAGGATAATCAACTTTATATTAGCTATTTTTTTGTTAAGAGAAAACAGATAGGAGGCATTAATTATTAGATCATTATTAAGTCTAAATTAAGACTGAATAGAAGGAAAAAGAAAATCACAGAACATCTGCGTAGCCTACACATGGGGATGCCAGTGACATATGTTTCTAGTGAAAATCTCTGAGATACCCTTGTCATTCACAAAAGAATTTGGAGGTAGATGATATGGTCTTCTCTATAGATATTAAAGACTAATCTCACCAGTAAGTTTTATGGTTGGAGAGGAAAATCCTGTGCCCATGCAATTTAAATACACATGTACATATGCACATGCGTGCATGGATGTATATATATATATACACATGGATATCTAAAAATATATGTATGTATAAATACTATGTATATGTGTGTATATGTATCCTGCTTGGTTGCATTTGCAATTTTATCATTTAGAGGCAGAAAAAATCCAAACCACGCCTCTAAGCTAAAAAAAACAGCAGTGATGTATCAATAACAAAAAGAGGGCCAAGGAGAATCTCCATCCCTTATTGGATGTGGGGGGGAATATCGGCAACAAGGATGAGGTGAAGTCTGAGGTACTTAATGCCTTCTTTGCCTCAATCTTTAGTAGTCAAACCGGTTATTCCCAGGATAGTCAGCCCCCAGTGCTGGAAGGTAGCAATGGAGAGCAGAGTAAACCTCCCATAATTCAGCAGGAAGCAGTTAACGACCTGCCATGCCACCTGGACCCTTACAGTCTATGGGCCGGATGGGATCCACCCTAGAGTGCTGAAGGAACTGACAGAGGAACTGGCCAAGCCACTCTCCATCATCTTTCAGCAGTCCTGGCTAACAGGGGAAGTCCCAGGTGACTGGAGGATAGACAATGTAACATCCACCTACAAGCAAGGCCGGAAGGAGGATCCTGGGAACTACAGGCCAGTTAGCCTGACCTCGGTGCCAGGGAAGGTTATGGAGTGTTTCATCTTGAGTCTGCTCACCAGGCATGTGAAGGACAACCAGGGGATCAGGCCCAACCAGCATGGGTTCATGAAAGGCAGGTCCTGCTTGACCAACCTGATCTCCTTCTATGACCATGGGACCCGCCTAGTGGATGAGGGAAAGACTGTGGATGTTGTCTAGCTCGACTTTAGTAAGGCCTTTGACACTGTTCCCCACAGCATCCTCCTGGAGAAACTAGCTGCTCATGGTTTGGATGGGTGTACTCTTTGCTGGATAAAGAACTGGCTGAATGGCTGAGTGCAGAGAGTGGTGGTGAATGGAGTTAAATCCAGGTGGTGGCCAGTCATGAGCGGTGTTCCCCAGGGCTCAGTATTGGGTGCGGTCTTGTTTAACATCTTTATCAATGTGAATGAGGGAATTGAGTGCTCCCTCAGTAAGTTTGCAGAAGACACCAAGTTGTGCGGGAGTGTCGATCTGCTTGAGGATAGGAAGGCTCTGCAGAAGAATCAGGACAGGCTGGATCAATGGGCCGAGGCCAACTGTGTGATGTTCAACAAGGCCAAATGCCTTGGGTCCTGCACTTTGGTCACAATAACTCCATGCAGTGCGACAGCCTTGGGCAAGAGTAGATGGAAAGATGTTGGGCAGAAAAGGATCTTGGGGTGCTGGTCAACAGCTGGCTGAACATGAGCCAGCAGTGTACCCAGGTGGCCAAGAAGGCCAATGGCATCCAGGCTTGTATCAGGAATAGTGTGGGCAGCAGGAGAAGGGAGGTGATTGTGCCCCTGCACTCAGCACTGGTGAGGTCACAACTGGAGTTACTGTGTTGAGTTTTTGGCCTCTCACTACAAGAAGGACACTGAGGTGCTGGAGCCTGTCCAGAGAAGGGCAACGAGGCTGGAGAGGGGTCTGGAGAACAAATCTTATGAGGAGCGGCTGAGGGAACAGGGCTGTTTAGTCTGGAGAAGAGGGGGCTGAGGGGGGACCTTATTGCTCTCTACAACTACCCAAAAGGAAGTTGCAGTAAGGCGGTTGTTGGTCTCTTCTCCCAGGTAATTAGCAATAGGACGAGAGGCAATGGCCTGAAGTTGCATCAGGGGAGGTTTAGATTAGATATTAGGAAAAGCTTCTTTAATGAAAGAGTGATCAGGCATTGGAAAAGGCTGCCCAGGGAGGTGGTTGAGTCACCACCTCTGGAGGTGTTTGAAAAACTTGTAGATGTGGCACTTCGGGATATGGTCTAGCAGGCATGGTGTCACTGGGTGGACTGTTGGACTTGATGATCTTAGAGGTCTTTTCCAACCTATGATTCTATGATTCTATGATTATATGATAATAGACCTATATATGTTTGTATGTGTTTATACAATTTTAATGAGAGTGCTTCATCAAAGAGTTTCTGTGCCTCTACTGACTCACCAGCAGTAATGTAGATTTCTCCATACTTTTAGTCATGTGTCATTCATTCATGCCCAAACTTACTCAGACACTGTTTGTTCTCTGCAAGCATGGTGAGAAAAACGTGCAGCTTAGGGCTGCAAACATAATGAGAAAAAGTGTCTCCTTAGTAACGACTAAGCTGGACTTAGTTTTCAGTCCCCTCCTGGCCTTGCATAGACATTGGTTAACATAGAATAGACCAGTTTCCCAGCCCTGCTTGTTAAAATAATAACAGAGGAATGAAATCCAGCCATCCTAATGGTAAAAGTTAATCAAGAAAGAATTGTGATGACTGCAAAGTAAATAACAACTAAAAAAAAAAGAAAATAACGTAGCATGTTAGGTTTTTTTTACTTGGTTTCCTTCTTCAATAGTGCATCAGCTGTCATCTGTCTTCACTCAGAAACCCTAAACCCCAAGTGATTCTGCTTACTTGAGTAAATTAATTATTTAGTGACTGATGGATTACATGACACAGAAGTAGCTAAAATGCCCCAAGGAGATCATGAAAGCATGAAAACTGTGAAACTACCTTTGGATGAAGAGAGCAGGAAATAGGCCAGTTATTTGAAAATAGGCCAGCTTAGTCCCAAGTGAAGGCTGGAAAGGAAACGCTCCTTCTTAGGGCAGTCCACTGTGCACAACAGTGGCTGTACTTTGACACTTTGAGTTCAGATTGGATTTCTCCTATATACTTCTTCCCAGAGGAATATTATTTTCATACTGAATAGTGTTTATCTTCTTGGAAGATAATGTCCAGATTGTGTTGATGACTCTGAGATTTCTCACATGTTGTTTTAATTTCTGCTGAGTTTGAAGCATGCATTCCTCAGTTTGCTTGATGAAAAAGGTAGACAGTTACAAGCATTTACACTTCATGTGAGTTACTATGTACACCAAAGAAGGATCTTGCAAGTCAAGCTGATATTAGATTTTGTAGTTGCTTTTGCTTTCAAGTTTTGGATAAGAAGAGAAATTAATTCCCTAAAGTATCTAAGTTTTTCTGTGTAAATAAAAACAGCAAGTAACACTGAACAGGTGTTCGTCTGACCATAATATGTTATTCCAAATCACTTGGATGTCTCAAAGCTGTAAGAAAATTTAGGCCCACCACACAAAACCCCTGTATTTCAGGTCAAAATGATACATATATTTGTTTTTAATTTTATTTTTTCCCCAGTGTTCTGCAGATCTGGCTCTGAAAGCACAGGCTTGTTGTCTCAAGAGCACTGAGGAAGGAGAGGACAGGGGGATGGTGTGCTGGTAATTATTGCTTGGTAGAAGAGTAAGCATAGAGAAACATTAGCAACTACAGATAATTACTCTGAAATGCCCATTGGGGATGTCACTGAGTGCGTAAAACACTGAAGAAAAGTAACTGCAGTCTTCCTGTAACTGGAAAGATCTACCTTACTTAGACCTGATGTGCAGGGAGATGAAGGAGCACCACTGGACAGAGTATAAAAAGCAGTGGGGATGATGGCAGTGACTTGGTAAGAAGTCTGGAGGCTACAGATCTGTGAAAATAAAATCAAGAAGCCAGTGGCCTGTATGACTAAATTAAAATGGGAACTTCAAGGTGGCATATGAAAAATATATCTTCATAAAACAGAAAAAAAATGAGGGTTGAAGACTGCTGTAAACTGCCACTGACTCAGGATGACAAACCCTGTTCTTGGTTTGGTTCCTTGAAGCACCACAAACACCCCTGCAGTCTCACTAAGGACAGAATTTCAAAATAAAGGATCCAAAATATGGAAACTGATACATAGTACAACCAATCTGTGCTTAATAAATATCAACAATTCCTGTGACATTAATAATGCAGAATAGTGTGAACTATAGGACTCACAGAATTGGTAATGGATTTTCTAGCAGAAAATGCAGTTTAAATGCACTTCAGGTTAGGAGGAGGGAGATTTAGTAAGAAATCTACAGGTTTTGCCTAGAACTCCCATTCAATGCCATCATCTGCAAGTAAATACCCTCTTTCAGATCTGTTTAAATAGAATGAATGAATATTGCTTGAAAATAAATTTATTCATCGATAGTTTGATAGTAACAGAAAAAAAAACAAAGAATCTTTACCAGGGCAGTACTCTCCAAAGTGGATAGTTATCTATGTGTACCTTTATGTGTAGGCTGTTTTATTCATCCTTTCTGTAGTAATTAGCTATGTGATGATTTTGGACAGTCCGTAAACCCTACATCACAACCAATGAACAATGTAGAAGGTCAGCTCAGGAAGTCGGAGTGGATGGCAAGACACACAATAGTGTGTGTCATTGTTTGTATTTCTTGTCAGCAAATACAAACTTATAAGTTTGTATTTCTTGTCAGCAAACAAATATAATATATTTTTTTAAATTTTATTTTCAAATAAAAGTTGGAATCCCAGTGGTATACCCGTCTGACCCTCTTGGTTTAAGAGTTATGCAGAAGAAGGACAGCTCTGGTGAGTAGGGTATGGTGGAAGAGAAGTCTGAAGTTCAGCTGTCAGACTGCATTGAGTACTTTGTGCAAGCTGTTTGCTTTTTCATTTTATATGGCAATTGGACCTTAACACACACCTATTTTTCTCTAAAAATTAGCAGTTATTCCTATTCTGTTCTCTAAATTCACGTATAAAACATGAAGGTAACAAAAATAAAATATTCAGGAATAAGATAGCATTTTCTGCCTTAGTGAAATACTGCAACAAGATGATATCACCAGGTTAAACCCTTTTACCTTGAATTGGACATGAATAATTCAAGCTTTCAAATTATTGTTCAGCCACATAACCTTGTCTGTCAGTCAGCAAAGGCCACTCTTTCTGTCCCTGTCTAAATTTAATAGGTGTTGATTCCCCTCCTCCCCACTCTGCCTTTTCTCTCTGAGACTTAAATTTCCATGGACAGGCTGCTTAGCTGCGGTGACTTGCATCTGTGCGGGTCTCCACTTGACAAACTTTGTCTCTTCCTATGTCATCAGTGGCTGTCAACAATCAAGATACATGAAAGTTTTGCTGATTGTGTATTGCTGAAGTAATGGTAATGAAATACCTTGTTTCAGCTTGCTTCATTCATGAAGAAAAAATATCCAAGACAAAATTATTTGCACACAGTAACATCTCCAGATAATACTAAGTGTAGTTGCAAAATCTGAAAAGAAAATGCACCCTAGCTCATAAACACTTGCAAATGATTACTTGATTATGTCTTTTTAGAAACACTGCTGGGGTCCAGCGGTCAATGGTGATAATCTTTCAGTTTATAAATCCTCCAGCTTTAGATTCTGTACAAACTGTAAGCAAGGAAAGTATATGAAATAAATACACAAAAAGGAATTAATATCTTCAGTATTTGCATTTGTTTAGATTGAAGTCTAAAATCTGATGTTACTCATGTGCTTATGAAGATAAACTGAAAAACATCTCACACAATCCCTAATTTTTGGCTCAGATACAAGTCACCAATCAATTATCTTGCTTGATTTGAATATAAGGTGGCATAAATCTGTTTGCTGTTATGTTCATACGGCTGTTCTCATAATGGGGTCCTGGCCTACAGCCTGGCTTTCTGGGTGCTATTGACACAAACAGAGTAAAGACCTTGTCCTGGGTGATTTCTTGCATGTCAGAGCAAATTCACAAGAAAGCAAAGTCCACAAATCAAATCTGAACTACAATCTGAACCCAGACAGAACAACTTACCTGCCCTATCTCTGCATGTTACGATGTCTACAAACCACATTCAGGTTTCTGTATTTCTTCTTTAAAATTTCTTAACAACTATATCCTTTCTTTTCTCCTCTTAGATTTATAGTAGCACAAAGAGAAGAGGGAATATGGCCAAATGTGATTGCTGTTGTTTATGCCTTTGTCTGGATAATCAACCTGGAAATTTCACGGGTCACCGAGTTCATCTCATCTGGTGTAGCAATGTGACGATGTATTGTGCATATCCTCAGTTTTGATTATCCCCAAGATCAGAAGAGAAGAGAGACAGTTTATAGCTATTTTTCATGTGTTTTCGGCAACGCCAGTGCCCAAATCTTCTAAATCTTGAAATATGACTCAGTAGCCTTTTCCTGACCCTTTCAGACCAGTAGTATACTTGCTCTGTTACTTCCAGCACCCGCAAGTCCTTTGAGGCTGAAAGCACACTTGACGCAAGTGACAAGAAAACGGTTTTTGCAGCTTTCCTTCACTGCTTTTACTGGCAAATAAAAAAGGAGGCAATCTGCATTACAAAATACTTCATAGCTCATTTAAAGACACACGCAAATTATTAGGCTGTAAACACAGGTTTAACCTATATTACATGACCTGTAACAGCAGCTGTAAATTTCTCAGCCTATTTGGAAGCAATTCAAGTCAACGACTTGGAGGTAAGCAAAGTGGAAGAGAGAATACAACAGTGCAACGCTTGGCTTGAAGTCTGAACTCCTCCAAATTTTGCCAAGAGAAAGTAATGATAAATATTTTTTTGTTTATTTTAAAATCTTCTCACAGCCTAGTTAATGAAGATAAGGTAGACAGTCTACAGCCTTAAATTTTTAGTTTGGGACCACCACTAACTCTTGATGTGTCGTATTTCAGTCTCGGTGATTTTTTTTTTTTTTTTTTTTTGAAGCTATACTTCAAGTAAATACAGTATTTTAACTGTAGAGCAAAGGAGAAATAGATCAAGGTTATTTTATATATGATTCTACTCAGGACCCAAACTTATGGAGTCCTGAGCTTGCAGGTGCCTTACAGGTCTTATGTAAGCTTGCTAAGCCATGGTAAAATGGGGATCCCAAAATGTCTTGAATGACTACTTAGCCCGTTAAATATTATGGTTAAGAAAGGAAAACTAAAAAGCTCCATCTGATCTCAGTAAGCCTATCTTACTCCTGAAGAAGCTTCTCACACATGTGTTACAGGGCAAGATTTGGGACAAATGGAGTGGGTCAGCTTTACATTATTGACATAAAACTTGGAACTTTAGTATAGACATTTAAATTTATATGCATTTCTCAAAGCGAAAAAAAATATCACAGTATGATATTGGAACTGATGTCATGTTCCGAAGGAAAAGCAAATACCCAGTGTGTGCTTTCACAGACAAAACAGAGAAGATAATTTTTCGAGCTTAAATAATAATGAGAAAGTTTCATTTTTGGTTTCTGCATGTCATATTAGACCTACAGGTGTAACATGAGATGCAGGAATGAATTTTCTCTCAAGAAACCAGGCTTTCTTTGTGGTTTATTATAATGCCTAAGGTGTAAGTAGAAGTAGACAACTTTCTCAAATAGCTGTCAAGGTGCTGGAAGCAATAGCAATTAGAAATCTGGAAACTGAGTCAAGAAATCAGGAACCAAATGTCACCTACTTGCTAAAAATTAAGAATTTTTATTTTAGCAAAAGGCCAGTATTCAAGGGAAAGAATTTTGATTTGCATCTAAAATGGAAAGTGTGGGAAAAGGGAAAGCGCAGAAAAAAGAGAAAGAGATAAAACATAACAGCAAAAAAAGCCACTAATACAAATATAGAAAGGAGAAATATAAAGAAATTTGAAAGCAGAAACAGAGAGTGGAAAAAATAAAGAACAGAACAAATATGTTTTGTCATCTCTAAGACCTAAACAAATGATTCAACTAAATATCACAGACCTTGCATAAACGATAGAAATGTCAAAACACTAATGATACAGCTAATGGAAATATGTAAAGATTTAGGTACAGGAGCAAGGACACAAAAAGTCTAGGGTAGAAATACACCACGAAGCCAGTGAAACCCTACGCACTAGCACAGCTTCCAAGGCCTTATATATTTTAAGATAAAATAGAGAAGTGGCAGTGCACCGAAGCAAGGAAAAAACCTGACAAAATCTCAGCTCCTGAAGAACCATCACCTTTTAATTAAAAATAAAATCCTGAACTTAATAATTATTCCTTAAATTGGAAAAAAATAACACTGGGAAGTGATGAAATCCTGCAAAGTCTCCCGTTCGGTTCTAATTTTTCTTCTTCTGTGATTGAATTATCAGATAGTCCTTCATATTCTAGTCTTGAGTTTGTTTTGATTTTTTTTACCACAAGCATTTGTTCATTTTGCAAATTGGAAGGGCAAGACACAAATCATACCTTCAATATCACATTTTATTCTCCCTCCTGCAATCTGCAGACGTGGGGTTTATTTAGCTTACACTATCCAAACCCTCCATAACTTGTTAACTCTTTATGTGCTTTTCCTTGATGGTCATCTCTGTAGTATCCAAATGCGCAGCAGACATGCACAAATTCACTTCTGCAACCCCTCTGTGAGTCAGGGCAGCATTTCTCATTCTCTTTGAATCTGATATTGACATGAGCCACTGGGTGTTACTGATGTTCAACATGATTCAAGGGCCTGTTTCAGACTGAAAGAAATGAAGGGAGTTTCCCTGTTAACTTAATAGCGTTTTGAATCACCCTGTGTATCAAGTAATTGTCTTCGTTTGTTTTACATCAGCTCAGAACACATTTGAGTTGACCACTAGAATACTAATTCCATCATTTTATGCCATACAATACTTCAGGGAAAACTGTAAGCTATATCTATAATAACAAAGCCTAACTAGCACTCTAACAAAAAACTTGCACCGAGACATGCTTTGGCAGCCAGTCCAGTGAGGGTCTATTCCCCAAAGGTAGTTTGCACACGATCACCCCGTTTTGAAGCCTAAGACAAATTACTGACCTTTCTGCTTGCTTGTTCAGCAAGCAAATTGTGGAGTTCACCCCTACAGACACAGCCTAAAGAGACGAAAGTCAGGACAGATGCATCTGACCCTGTAAGTTTGAATGGCTTGAAAGAAATGACCGCTCACACAGTGGTGCACCTGGTTAATACATGGCTAGACTGACTCTTTAGGTATCCACACAACAGCTGGAAACCCTCTTACCTAACATGTGTGTCTAAAAGTTGGTTGTTTAAGCTGAGCCAGGTGTCTGAACTCTGCCTGTGGTCACATGAAATACTGGCATCGTGAGAGAGTGACTGATCTGAAATGAGGTGCTTCTCTTTCTCCATCAAAATTTCTCTTAGCATGTATTATGAGATACTCCTCTATTATCAATATGTTAATAAATTACTCCAGAGTACTATTTTGATCTTTTGCATTAAAACCTGATCCTCTTTTAAATCACTTTTTCTGTGCTACTTATATAAAAACCAAAACAAATGAATAAGCAAGCCTGCATGCAGTTACATAAAATCTTGTTCTCTCTTTTGATTTTTGACTGTTTTAAGATACTAATTTGCCCCCAGCTGGTGATGAACATTCAATGGAGTCAGTTGCCTTTAAGGAACCTTGAATTTAGCATGGGGATGGCTTGCACTTCAAATTAGGGGATCTCTGGCATCTGGTCAGAGTTTAATTCACATGTCTTAAAACAGTTAATACATAGTGGCATTCAAGCTGAGGCTAATCATCCACAGTCTGCCCATACAAATGATACAAGTTAAAAATGTGTCACTTAATGAGCCTGAATCAAACCTCGGTTAAATCAATGTGCAACGTACACAAACAACTGTCCCTGACAATAACAGGGTTACTTTGGATTTCCCACTGGTACAACAGATTGAGATCTGTCCAGTTCTATTGCATTAATTATGTATCACTATTACAATCTAATTATCTCCTTGATTGTCTTCAGACCATTACAAAGGTATCTGTACATCCAACCCCAATCTTCCTTGTCTTCCACACTCATTAATATTAGATAACAGCAAAACATGAGGATGAATTTACATTGTCAGAGTAGTAAGTTATCTAGCCCAGAGTTCTGCCTTCAACACTAGCTGTGAGTAAACGTCTAGGAAGAAAATGAGCAAGGCAAAGATACTTGACACAGAAAGTTGTCAACAGAGCAGGAAATTCAGATAATTCCATCTAAAATAAAAAAATACTGAAGTTTACAAGACTAGTATTTGGGTTACACAGAAGAGAGATACAAGTTGGAAATAACAGAAATATTTCTTTAAAAGTAATTATTACTTCTTTCCTGACAATTTGAGGAAGGCCAAATTCACAGGTCTAATTTTTCAAACATTTTGAACATGAAAAGTAATAAATTTGAAAAGTAAATATTTCAGCTGTTTTTCTTCACCATTACATGTCATCATTTCAAAAAAAAGGTTCTTGCTTAGAAAACTACCAAAGAGTAGGGTCTTTTGCATAAAAATTAGAAATAAATTGTGTATATTTAACCCCAACATTCTGTGATTCTGTAATTCTGTGAAACTTTTTTTCATTTTTGATAATTAAAGATAGAATAATTATTTGGGATCTATTGCAAACCATTCTTTGTTGTTATTAACCCCAGCATTTTGTGGGTAGATGATGAACTGAAGGATCAATTACTCCCACAACTTTCGAAACAGCTGGAACATGCATACCCTTACTGTCCCAAACCAATAGGTATTTGCTTCTGGTAGATGACAAGTAGGGGAGTGCCTGAGGAGACTGGGCAAATAAGCTTCTCCTGTGACACATCATAGGGATGTATATGAAGGTGAGAAAGTCAGATAGAAAACCCTGTTTCACAGTTGAGAGAGCACTTCTGTCTCAGCACCAACAGCCAATGCTGCTTGACTGCTCGACAGCTGCTCCACGTCTCGACGATGATCCCAGGGAACTTTCAAAGCATACAGGAAGAAAATATTTGGCGGAAAACAAAACTGAGAAATGAGGAAGGCAAAATAGGAAACGGCTTGTAAGAGGTTATAAGAATGCAAAGAGCAGAAACAAATGTTCCTCTGTGCCTCTGGAGGTCTACCAGCAAGGAGAGCTTGTGAGGAAACCCGGCAATGCAATGCTTAGCTTGGATAGACATAGAGGCTGAAACCAGAGTCAAAGCTGTTTTCCCATGTGTCTCTCCGCTCCTGAAAAAATACCCAGGACCTCGATATACTTCTATGTTCAGGTTATGGCCTTAAATATTTAAGATACAATAAAAATATTATTAACAATATGAAGCTTTTGATGCATGCCACAAAGCAACTTTAGAACTCAGTGGAGCTGTTCTAGTATAAAGCCGCATTAACACGGTGGTGAATAGGACTTAGGTCTATGCCTTGAAGGGCTTTTAAGCTCACAGAGACAGGCAAATCAGAGCTGAGCAAGTTTAATGAAGTCTTTTTGTATATGTGTTTTGAAATTCAAGAGCTAGTCTTATAACTATAAGAGCTGCCTTAATGAAAACGGGGAAGGGAAGATCAGAGAAAGATTTATTTCCTATATACTAACTGTATTTTTCAGCTATATATATTTAATTTCATAACCTCAAGAGCAATAGCAGGAGCAAATATTTTACTAGGCTAATGCATTATTAATTGTAGCATAAAGTCAGGGAACCAGACAACTTTGGCACCTTATTCTAAGACCACATGAAAAATGCTGCACATAAATGACGGGCAAAATAAGCAACCTGGCATCCTGTTGAACGCAGAACATGATGTGTTGCAAAACCAAGAAGCAGCCCTGATTTATCCAGTGGAACCTGACATTTCCTACAGGCCAGCATTGGCTTAACATTAATTAAAGCTTTGCATGAAAGTTTTATCTCTTTTTCCCTCTATTGTTCTCACGGTCTGTAACCTATTTTTTCTGAAATACTGCAGTTTGTGGATATGTATAAAACTGAATGACAGACCTGAATAGCTGACTCCAAATGTCAGAACATTCCTGGTAATCAAAACAGAGACTTCTCCTTTTTTAATAAGGCTATGCAGTTTCATAGAAGTGCATGTTAAACTTGCAGCCTTCAGAAAGTCGCTAAGAGTTTAAGAGAGAGGTGGATTCTAAAGAACAAAGTAAATAAAGATGAAAAAAAATGCACAACATTTTTTTTCCCTCTGACAATTATTTCTTTTCCTGTTCCATGAACAGGCAGAAAAAAAATGAAGTCTTTTTCTTTTAAACATCAGCTGACAATATTATGACATTGTGCCTGCATCTTTAAAATTCTAAATACAAAATTGGTCTACTCTTGAATGGCACACATGTGCACAGCATTGCTACTGTATCACACTCAAATAATTAGTGCTCTTTGTCCTCTTGTACCAAGGGTTAAAACATAGATTGATTTTTCTATGCTCATACAGCAGCTAATACAATGAAGAAAAAAGTTTTAAAAAATTGTGACTAACATTTGTCTTGTCTAACTCCAGCCAGTTAAAACTATGTGTTTCTAGTTATAGTCCATTATTTAAAATGTCTCCATAGTCATAGGAGAGAGCAGGATACCACCAGAGAGGAATTCATCCCAGCCTAAAATAGATATTTAAGACGTGTGTGATGAATCATCCTCTGAAGAGACTTTGTTCTCTACTTTCATTAGAAAGGAAATTTAGGTGACTACCTTAATTAAACGACTGATTTTTTTTATGGCTAGAGTTAGATGAGGTGAATCCCAGATGAAAAGAAGAACATTACAAAGCTAATGACATTATTTTTTTTTTTTACAAACCTGGAAGGAAAAATTCTGTGCCTGGAATCTGCATGTGCTTCAACTGTCTGTGACAAGAAACACAAGACAGGCACAATACCATGAGTGCTGTAGGAAAAGAGGAATCGAGAGAGCAAGGGAGAAGTGTCAAAAAAGTGATTTCTATGGACCTAATAATAACCTGGGGCAAGTATGAAAGTAGGCTTACACTACAAAATCCATGCCACACCTGTATTACTCAGAAATTGTTTTAGGATTTTAAATGGAAAATATATTGGTGGGATTCTTATTGATTAAAAGCATAAATCTTGTCAAACTGTATCTCAGATTCCTCTCATAGCTTCAGGGAAGTAATCTGGGGTATGCACGGGCCATCTAAATTACAGTGAAGTCTCTGTGTTAGTCAATACAGAAATCTAAGAGATTCAAATAGCTCATTCAGAGAGCTTGTGGAAGGTGTGTGACACAGAGCAATTTATGTCACTAGAATACAGCCTTTGTATCCTTCTTGACCTACTTTCCCCATTTGTAAGATAAGCTCTGTGATACTTATTTCCCTTGCAAGGATGTTAAAAAGCTTATATCCTAACTCCTAGTGTTTGCTCTTTGTATGCCTTGTGCAGGAACTGCTACAAAAGTAAAATATATTATAAATTATTAACGCAATCATATTTCTGAAGCTTGCTTTTACGGAATAGCATGAACTAGTAAAGAATGAATATCAATTCATATATTTAAAAAGCACAACATGCTTAAAAAAATTTACCATTTCCAGGTATCAGTATAATTATCTACACATTATCCTCCAAAATAATTCACCAGCTCTGAGAAGAATGACACAAATTTCTTTGTGATTGGACAGAAATTGACAAAGTATAAGGATTTAATTTGTCAGCATTTATTCATCCTGCAGTTTTGTTCATATAATATTTATACATGATTACAGAAAATTAACAAACTTGACTTCATGGCAATAGCAAGATTTCATGATCAGTGAAGAGCTGGAAGGAAGAAGAAAAGGATTATTTTCTCCCATATTTATTTTGAGAAAATGGGATCAGTATGAACATTGTCAGGCAAGGCGTTTTATGCTAAGACACAGAAAGCTCATTTTCTTGCAGTGACTGAGTGAATGCTGGAGTCAACCTCACCTCTAGTTACCACCTCTGTATATATGAAGAAAAGAAATCTGGTCCCATGAGTCATATTCTTCTCTATATAGATGGAGGCCCATAGATTAACAATGAACTGAGTTCTAGCGTCCATGTTCAGGTAGAAAAAAAAGTGGTATTTGTTAAAAGATGGTTTTGTTTCTGTGTTATCTTAAAGTATGGGATATGCAAAGTGTTAATGTGCAAATTTTTTGAGACAAAAGTATCCACAAGGATGACAGAAGAACATGTGAAAAAGACATAATAATATATATTTTAGACATTATTCACACTGAGAAATGGATCCCTATTGCTTATTTCTGTATGAACAAACAGGGAGATACAGTCCCATCCTCCAAGCATTTATGATCTTCCAATCTATCTCACTGAGTTATGAGGGCTCTTCAAGTGAAAAGTTATATATCTGTGACTGTTTTTGGAAACAACAATTTAAGCAAGTCTGGAAGCGCAAGTTCGACATTTGACATATGACTGATTTTCTTTCTTGCTAGACTTTGTGCTCAGCTACAGGGTCTAATGTGCCCACGTTTGCATGTCCTCTCTCAAGTCTTACACACCTTTCCCAGGCTTGTCAGGCACCTTTACTCTTCCTTATTCCAGTTGTTAATTTTACCTGTGCAAGTCTTCTTCCCTGTCATGACACCTGAAGCTGTCCCTGGGGCATCTCCACTTTACATGTCCCCAGTCCCTATTTAGGTGAAGGAAAGAGGTGTTTTAAAGGAGCATATCTAAGGATCTCTAAGAACATAAAAATGTAATATCAGCTATAATGAGTCAAAAAAGTCCTTCTAATGTCTCCAACAGCAGTCAAAACTGAATGACAATGAAAAAGTACAATGGCAGAGTAAGCATGTATGGTTCCACCTGTAATCTTTCTCCCAGTCAATTACTAACTGAGGATAAAAATTCTTTTTGAGACAGGTGTTTTCTATGCTTTTACTGGATGGAATTGATGGATTTTCTTCTTACAAAATTGTTCAGTGTTCTCTTGAACCCTTTTCAGCTTTGAATATCTGCAAGACTCCAGAGTAAGGAGTTCCACAGCTGAGTAAGAAATATGCACTAGTAGTACACTGGAGTTGCAATACATGACTAAAAATTGTTCTTATAACTGAGACAAATCTGGAACAATCCCCATGGTATCATGTAGTGACAGCAGAGAAGACCTTGCTGGTAAATCTGTCCTTGATCCCTGAGTGAGATCTGAATTTTCGTGTCGCGTACCTGAACACATGTGAAGCTCCATGCTGCGTCACAGGTCAAACCTGCCTTGGCAACACACATCTCTCTGACCAACAGGTTCTTTCTCAAAACCTCTGTTTGTAAAGTTTGTTGGGGAGTGCTTTCCTCTCCTTTTCTTCTCTTGTGGAATAGTGCATGTAAAAGAAGACAAGAAATTAATGTTCTTTTGTTTTGTAATGTCTCACCTATTTTGTTGCAATGTGAGGAAATTACTCCATTCTGTAGTGCTCTCTTAAACTGGCACCTTTCTGGTAACAGCTAGCAAAAATCATCCTCCAAGCACAGGTTAAATCCCCCGTGCACCTAGTCTTACTTTTTCAATGTGCAGCATCTCGAAGTGACTGTTTTTTGCTCTGGAGAGAAGCCATGATCCCTAAGTTACAGACATCAGCAGAATTATCCTTCAGACAGAAGAAATAATGAACCAACCAGGCTAACATGGAGTCGTGTAAGAGCTAGAAAATGTAAAATAAAATGTCTGCAAAGTAACCTTATGATTTTTTTAGTCAAAGTATCAGACTCATTGGAATTATCCCATTAACGCACATCTACAGGGCAAGAGGCCTGCAAATATAGATGCCAAGGGAAAATTAGAGCTATAACAATATCTAACATTGTGAAGAATGGGGGG
>Ga0065711_1005391_pt1 | contig 38126 bp, 54 predicted proteins | sample Hoacrofraction12_FD_59098 | JGI IMG/M metagenome (GOLD analysis project Ga0065711, IMG submission 59098) | Hoatzin crop microbial communities from Cojedes, Venezuela - Epithelial fraction 12 v2 (version 2) | ecosystem: Host-associated > Birds > Digestive system > Esophagus > Crop | place...
GGGGGGGGGGGGGGGGGTCTGCCTGCCCGTCACTGCCGTCCAACCCCACTTTTGAAGCTCCAGGTCACTTTCTGCCAGAATTCACCGCAAGGCAGGATCCTCAGATAGACTGAATTCCATTTTGTTGTTCTATTGTCTAATTGTTTTATGAAACAAGGCATTTGGGCAGACAAGAGAGCACCGAACTTGGGTCCCCACTGAGGAAATGGATTCATCGTCAACTCTATTATAAGACATCAAAGAATTCACATGGGAGAGAGCCATTATGAGTGCCCCAAACCATGGGAAAAACTCTCATGTGCCTTATTAGCCGTGAGCTAATCCAACCATGAGACACCGAGCGGCAGGAAACTGGGATTCGTTAAGTTGCACTTCTCAGGGAGCAGCTTGGGTTTGGCTCTCTGGTGCTCAGCCGTGCTGGTGCCGGTCCCCACCGCAGCGTGAGCTCTGGCCAGGTACAGGAGGGTGCCCGTGTGGAGCCAGGCACAGCATTCCAGCTCTGGAGAAGTGCTCAAGTGGGGAAGGAACAGGAGACTCCTTCCTACCAGGGCAAGCTCCTGATATGGCCATGTCCCAGGGGCTGACAGAGAAGATGCCAAGCCCCATCTCCCAGAGCCGTGAAGCACGTGTGCTGAGCACCAAGCTCTCCAGCAGAAAGGAAGGGCTTTGCCATGCTGAACTGCTGCCGAAAGCCTCTGCAGACCTGCTCGCTGGTAACCTTTTGATGAGGGAGCACCAGCCCTTGGTGCTTCCCAGAGTAAAGCTCTGCTTTCCCTCCTGGTCTTGGCTGGAGGGCAAAGGGGATCAGATCAGAGCCGCTGATGATGAAGATCAAATTTGGATGCTGGGCAAACCTGAGACCCCGCCAAGCGACACCCACTGGGGTGTCTGACCTGGGAGGCTGTGTCCATCAGCATCCCCACGTGAGCACCTCATGAAACAGCTCGGCGTGTGATTAGGGAGCTGGTTTCTCCACCAAGACTGCCAGGTTACCCCTCTCACTCCTGCACAGCTACGCTCCAAGCCAGTCGAGGGATGAACATGTAGAAGTTTTTCCCTACTAAGGATCCAGCAGAGGTGTGGCCAGAAAGCAGGGGCACTGGGGAGGACCCAGGAGGTACCCAGAAACAGGACCTCAGCTGGAGGAGGTAAGAGTAAGAGCAGAGGTACTACGGGCAGCTCTTGCCCTGCTCTGTCTCCCGGGGAGGGCTGGGCGAACCACCGCGAGGCTAATTTCACGAGCGGATGACAGCAAACAGTGACCTGTTCTGCTTCACATGCTTTTTAATTAACACCTGCATGGCCTCATCAGCTGAATAATTGCCTTCCTTCATGGGTCAACAAGCCAGCAGGCTCTGACCTCCCATTCCCACCCGGGTACGATGTTTGGTGCCTGCACAGGGTGCAGCGGGTGCGCGCTCTTGCACCACCAAACCCTCCTGCAGGCCAGTGCAGCAATAGGAGAAATGACAGGATGGTCTTCAGCTCTGCTTGCCCTTGGCCAGGACCAGCCTTGTCCACCCTAATCCTGAGCTTTAAATAGGTACGGCTGCTGAAAAGGAACCCGCCACGCTGGGCAAGGTGGGGTGCGCCGGGCGCAGTGGGAAGAGGACAGTTGCCCTCTGCGTTGCTGTGGGATAGGAGCAGATTGCAGGAAGGGAAATTTAAGATGGATATTAATAATAAGAAAATATCTGGTAGTAAAGTGAACATAGCCCTGGAGGAGACTGTATTGAGCCATCTGGAGATTTTAAAGGGAAGGTTAGATAAAAAAAAAATCTGTCAGGACCAATTTAGGGTAGGGAAATGGATTGGATGTCTTCCCAAGATCTCTCTCAGCCCGAGTTTTTCCGAATACAAATTCATTTCCCAAAGTGGCAAGGCAAGAGAGCAGCTCAATTTAGAGGCAGAGTTTCTCCCTAACGTTTCCCCCTGGATCAAAGGTATTCCTTGAATTGGCACTCGCAGAGGCCTTGTCCCTTGGCAGCGGGGCTGTGTGGCCGCGTGAGAGGGGAGCCCTCTGCAAAGCCCAGCTTTCCCAGGTGCGCGTCCAGCAGGACCCACGCAGGGCTCGCTCTGCCATTCCAGAGCCCCTGTGAAGACACCGCAGCTACCCCACGGCTGCTTCCCCAGCCCCAGCGAGGAACAGGGACACTGCGTTGCCCAAACTGGCAGGCAAGATGCGTGTCCCAAATGCCGTAGCAGCGCAGTGGGATACCAGTCCAAGGAGAGCAGTGACCGCAGAAGGGCCAGGAGTTCTCCAGGTGCTCCAGTTCCCAGCTAAAACTGAGCTCAAGGAAGACCACCATGGTCGTGGCTCAGCTGCAGGATTGGAAGCTCTTGCTGGCTCCCAGCACATGTTTCTGCCACATCCCAGCTCCGTGCTGGGCATGGGCCACTCCTGCCGCTGGCCTCAATGGAAAGGAGATGCTGGTGTGCAGGTGGGAGGGAGCCCTGATCCAGCCGGTGGCATCAGAAACCGGACAGTGTCACAACATCTGCCTTGTGTGGAGGTTGCCGAGGTTTTGTTCTGAATCAGACCGTGGCCCCGCTCCCAAGGGATGTGATTGCCGTGTGTGTCCACCCCAAGCTGTGGGGCCGGGGCACCTGGGTTTGCCCAGGCTCCGGAGGAAGCTGCGGCTGGGGGCTGAGAACAAGCTCCCTTTCTTCGTGGGAAAGTGTAGTGACTTGAAGTGCTCCGACAGCCTTATCTCTGGTTTCGAAAGCCACACGCTGATCATTCGTCAAGATTAGCGCGTGCGGTAGAAGGGATGGAGCTGTTCCAAATCCACGCTCACATCTCTTCCTTGGGCTCAAGGCCATTCATAAAAATGCCAGAGCAGCAGCGGCGGCGCGGCAGGCAGCACATACTGGGGCTGCAGTCTGGGGAGGGCTAGGAGGGGTCAACCGCAGGTTACACGAGCCCTGCGCGGGGAGAAGAATACACAGGTTGCTTTATTTATAGATCTGTTAGCGTCCTTCCTCCAGGAAAACGCGCAGGGAGGCTGGCAGGGGAGATTTAGCAAGGGCAAGGGGCAGGCAGGAGGTCCTTTGTGTGGGACAGGGGTGATGTGCTTACAAAAAGCCTTTTCCAGCTGTTCCAGGACCCCAGGGACAAGAGACTGTCAACACCCAACAGCCGTGGAGGTGGAGCAGGAGTGGTCCCAGCTGGATTCAGCAGCACACGGATGCAGAGTGAGGAGAATGAGGACTGAACAAGAGAGGAGGTGACACACTCCCAGTAAACCCTAGCACGTTGATGGTGGGGCACAGGGGACCTAGCTGGACCCAGGCTTTGTGCTGGGGTGGGCTGGCCCTGTGAGCCCCAGGGAGGAGCATCCCTGGTCTCAGCTAGTCCCTGCTATAGAAGGTTGAGGAGCAGGAGATGTCTAGGGTAGGGGCTGGGTGTTTCTGCAACCAGGGCATGAGACAAGAGGCTGCTATGCAGGCAGGTAAAGATCTGGGGTGAGCAGAGGGATCTGTATTGCAAGAAGAAACTTTGTCAGCTCCTGCAAGGGCATCTCTGAAGCCAAGGGAAGGTGGTAGGGGAGGAAAGTGCCTTCACGGTTGGGGCTTGAGGCTGGGTCAGGCACAGAGCTGAGCTGGCAGGAACAGGGCTCAAGCCGTGTGCGGTGAGAGAAGGTACTGGTGCAGCTGGGAAGCTTTTGCAGGAGGGGTCCTTGCAGCATGCACCATTGCAAAGAGGTACGTGTCCCTCCCGGCTTTGCTGGAGAGGGCTCTGGCAGCAGATCATGGACTCATTCAGCCTGGCTGAGACCACAGGGGGTCCCTGGTCCAACCTGCTCGAAGCAGGGTCAGCTACAAGATCCAGTGTCTGAGCTGCCCACCCCACTGCTCCCGGAGAGGGCTTTGGTGCCAGCTCATCCCCCAACACCAGCATGTTATCCTACAAACCCTGCTGTCTGCAGTGCCTGAGGAGCCCCAGCTTTGGGGGAATTGGCTTCAGGGCTACCTGCTGGCCTGACCTGCAGCCAGGCCTGCTTGGGGAAGGGTCTCCCAAAGCAGCTCTGTGCTGCATCCCAGCTGGTGCATGGCACAGGGCTGCGGAGAGGTTGTCGGCTTCAGCAGGAGGAGATGCCTTCGTGTGCTGCTGAAACGATCCAGTCATTTCCACACCGTTGCAGCAGTTCAGCACTTGGACCGCAGATGGTCCTTCCTGTCTCTTCCGCATCGACGCGTGTCTGTAGGGACTGTTCCTGGTGCAAGAAACAGTTTCAGTGGAAGTGGAAAGAACAGCAGCCTGGCATTTTGGTTCAAAGAAATGCCCCTGGAGCTGGTATTTTTGATTGCTTCTCCAGGGCTCAGTCAGGTCCTTTGCAGAGCTGTGCCTCTGGCTTTTGGGAAGGTCCATGTTCTTCCTTGGCTGCACGTCCAGCTGGGCCAACTTCTGCCTTTCCTGGGAACGAGATGATGGCAGCAACCCAGTGACTTAGCCACAAAACCTCTGCTTGGTGACCTCATCGCTGCACAGAGTGGAAGAAAAACACCACAAGAGCGGAAAGAAAATACTTTTCCTCTGGGACCTGGGGAATATTGAAGGACGTTAGTACAAATGCACCTCTTTGCTGAATTTTGTTTTTTTTTAAAGTCATCCAGCACCAAGGCACAGTTGAGCTAATTGTAACCTTCGAGGTCTCCTTTGCATCCTGTCTTCAACACTCCTGTAAAGCAAAGGGTTTGCCCAGCGTTGAAGTGCTGGTGCTGGGATGCTCAGGAGGGCCGGCTGCCCCTGGGCGCCCGGTTCCTGTAGGCGGTGATAACCCAGGCAGGGAGCCGGGTCTTCTGGGGTCACTTTAGCAAGAGAGGTGGACCTGAGAGTTGGCTTTGGAGACAGGTTTCCCCGCGTGTGGTGGGCCTGAGTAGGCAGTGGCCAAGTGTGGAAGCTGCTCTGCGAAGAAGCAGCCTGAGGGTTGTCCTCCCCCATTTCCTGCGTTTGGGGCAGGAGCCACATGGAGCTTTCCTGGATGCTCCAAGAGCCTGCTCAGACAAGGGTTGTCTCAGTGGTAAATGTGTGTTTCTGGGGTGAATGATGGAGAGCAAACTTACGAGCTCACCTGGGACAAGATATCCTACATGCTTGATTCTCTGTTTTGTACCCGTTTTGGCCTAGCTGTGGCCATTTCGCACAGAGATGGGGTCCTGGGGCAGAAAGGAGGATTCCCACACCTTGGGGCTGCTTGCTCCAAGCCATGGGCGGCACGGCTCACATGTGTCCCCAGGCACCGGGTGACTTCTGGGTAGATCAATGTGTCAACAGCTGGCCTGAAACCCTGCCATTACCCAAGCTGCTTGGGGCAAGAGGATGAAGGGGAGTTATTTTCGGGTCCTAAAAGGGGGCCTTCATGCCCCCGTGCTGCAGCCAGCTCTGCCCCGTCCTCCGAGGTGACCCCGCAGGCACGCGTGTGGGGTGTGCGATGGGGAACGGCCATAAATAACAAGCAGTTATTTATGCACGGGCAAAGGAGCAGGGAAGAAAGTGTAACCGATACCAGCTTGGGCTCATTCCAGACCTGCTTGGAGTAGGACCTCGTGGCTGATATTTGGCTTTGCCGGCTTCCCTTTGCAAGCAGCTGTTCCTGCAGGCCTTGCATCTACGTTTGGCCTTCTGCAGTGTTTTGCTAATCCTCTTTCTCACTGTACAGCAAAGTGTGCTTGCCAAGGTCCCACTGACCCATCACCAAAAAAAAAAACCAGAAGAGGAGGAGAACTTGATATGTTCTGCAAGTGAAATAGCTTGGGTTCAGCTGGAGAATTTCCCGAACTCTCAAGGAATTTCCTGATCCTAGGAATCTGCCAAAATTTGGGATCTGCCTCGGTTGGACTGCACATATTTTCAGAGCGCACACTGCAGTGTTGTATTTTGGGTTTCCACGCCTGTCTTTGCGAGGGCACGCTCGATCTGAACGGGTCAACAAGGCTAGAAAGGAAAGGCTCCCTCTGCCCGCCTGCAGGAATACGCAGGTATTTGTTTAACATCCTCTCCCCCTTTCTTTTGGGCTCAATGGGATTTTTGATCCTAAACTCATGTCTTGCTTCCCTGTGCCAAATCCCAGGCTGTTCCTGCAGCCCTCGTGTGAACATGGAAACTTGGGTGCAGTTGTGGCACTTTACGTTAGTGGCTCACTGGCAGACCTGGAATTAAAGGCATAATCCCAGATTGACTAATAAGGCCAGATTGACTAATAGCCCATATTTTAATGAAAAATAATGCTTTTGTGCCAGAAAGCAGCCTCTATGCTTGTAGCCGGGGCTCGGCGTTCATGTGTTTATTGCACGTATTTCAAGAGCAAACAAGCTTCTGGGTGGGAAAAGCGCAGTCCCTCCCCTCAGAAAAAACACGAATGAAATTCCTTAAGGTCTTTTTCCAAAAATTAATGCTGGCTGGATTTCGCCCAGGTTGTTTTTGACCAGCTTTAATCTGTGAAATCAACACCGAGTCAGGAAATTCTTAGATTGCCTCTGAAGGAGGATTTGGCCAGAATTTCTCTCCTGTTTATGAGGGATAGTTGGAAACAGCAAAACCTCCTGGAGGGGACCTGTCCTGACCTCCCTGCTCATCCAGCCCAGTCCAGAGGGGCTTTACCATCCCTTAACGCTTGATTTTGTCCCCAGGAGCTCGGCAGTCCCATCGGGTCATACGTGACGCTGGAGTCTGAGACAGTTTTTCCACTGACTTCAGTGGACTTCAGACCAGGCTGATGGGACCACTTCCCCCGCAGGCCAGCAGTGCTGTTTTTGGGGAAAGAACAGTTCCTTAGGCAATGGAATGGGTCAGGACTGAACCCTCTGAACCACTATTGCCCTCCCAGCTCCGACACAGACCAGCCCAAAGAGTTGCTGTCTCGGCCTCCCTGTTTGCTCCTGATGCCTCTGCATTGCAAGGTCTCCAGCCCTGAGCCGGGGCTGAGCAGCACCTGGTCCAGAAGAGCCCACGGCATTGCCTGTGTCCCCCCACGCTTCGCCGTCCCCCCCTTCCCCATGCAGTGCTTTGCAAGGGCATTGCAACTGTGTCACCCTTGAGAGGGAGGAAAAGAAACCCCCGCGTGAGCACATGTGGCGGGCAGGGGGAAATGGCTGTTGCAAAGTAAGCAGTGCCTTTAAAGACGTGTTTGTCTGGGGTTTGTTTAGTTATCCTCTAGGTAATTTTACAGCTGAGGAGGCCAGGCCATTCAGGCAATGGCCAAAACAATATCCCCACTGTCTGAGCAGCTCTCGCGGCTAGGCACGGCTCGGCGGAGCTGGGGGTGGATGGAGATGAGGAAGAGAAGTTTCTTTTACCGGCTGTAGCCAGCAAAAGCCATGGAGGACGTCCTGTAATTAAGACGTCGCTTTGAACGATCAAGTCACTCGGCTGTCAGGTTGAATAAACCTCCGGATGCAGGCCGGGTGTGAGAGGGGGAGGAAGGGACGTTGTCGGGGAAAACCCAGTCCCGTCGTTTGGATCTGAATTGTGACTCCAGCCTTGGGGCACCTTAGGATGCTCACTGGGGGGGAGGTTGGTGGGAAGTGGGTTTGGGTCCCTCGTTCCTGTGGGCAGCAATTTTGCGGTGCCCTGCATGGAGTCGGAGGCAAGTCTGCCCTGCCTGCACCCCTCTCTGCCTCCAAGTCCTGGGAACCAGCAGCTCCAGCCCCTGGGGCGCAGGGAACTGGGGCTCCAGAATGCCACCTCACCCTCGTGGAGGGGTGTGCGCCAGGGCAGGTCCTGCCCCCCACCCCACCAAGGCACGGTTTGTCCCATCAGCCTGACAGATCCCAGGCTGAAATCCCCCTGCAATCCCCAGGAAAAACTCCCCTGCCTCTTCCAAAGGCCTTCGTGCAGCCCAGGCTGGAAACGTGGAGGCTGGAGTCTCCCAGCACTACGTGCAAATAGCTCGCATCAGCTCACAGCGTTGTTCCCAAGAGCCGCAGCTCTCGCTGCTGGCAGCCAGCTTGCAGGAGGATACCAATATTTCATGCAGACATGGCGAGAAACCAGCCCTGTTTCCCATTCACAAAGGGTGGCTCCAAAACAACATAGAGATCTGTCACAGCATATATGCGGCATCTGTGCAAATTGGCCTGACTGCCTAAATAATTCTGTATATATTTATAAACTGTGAGATGTAACGTTTTTTCCTGTTTACTTTTCGGTTGAATTCCTTGCTCATGGAAATGAGAGCTGCAGCGCGGCGGCTAGACATAACCATTGTATAGGGAAGACACTGTACAAACTGTCCTAGAAAATTCTGCCAAAATGCCAGGCCATATCAGCCCTGATCTCGAGCCCCTCACCCCTTCCCACACACGCTCCTCCCCTCTCCCCTCTGCTCCAGTCCTCTGCGTTGAGCTGAACCCAGCTGGCTGCTCTCGTACCAAGGGGGTGCTCAACCAAACATTAATCAGAAGGGAGACTGCTGCAGGTAGATTGGGTTTGGAACCATTGGGAGGAAGGTGGAAGAGAGGAGGAGAGGGCCTGCCAGGCTTGCTGTGAATCTGAGCTGGGCAAATCCTCTGTGGATAAAATCGGGAGAGATTTCTGCCCCACCAGCCGCGGGTGGGATGTCCTCTCCCACGTGCTGCTGAGCATCGTGGTGCTGGCAGCATCCCGCGCTGGCACCGAGGGCGGCTGGCGGCCAAACCCCACCTTGGCACGGCTCGGACAGCAGCGCTGGCACCGGCCCCACCAGGATCTCCTGCGGCTGATCTCCGTGTTCAATGTTTGCTGGGCATCTCTGGGGCGTTGCTGAATCGCAAAGTCGGCCAAGGTGATGCCGCAGTTTGGAATGCCGGGAGGGCCAGGTTCCTTGGCTCTGCTCCTTAGTCTGAGTTTTGGGGCCAAGGACATGGGACAGCTCACTCCCCAATACTGACTGTAGCTCATCGCTCCCTCCAAAGCAGGAGTGGGTGAAATAATAACCACTGCCATGGCTGAGAGGCAGCAGGGATGGAGCGGGGCGATTGCGACAGGCATGGGGCCTCACCGTGTTTGCACCTGCATCACACCGGTCACTCCCCACCTCAAATCCATGTCACCTGCTGGTGGCATCTTTGCTTTCAACTCTATTTATACCATCAATTCAATTTAAAACTTCTTTAGCAATGATCATGGTTATTGTGTCATATTTATTTATAGTCTTTGACACTTACTTCTGTTCACTGTCAGTTATTTCAGTCACATTGCTCATCCCTTACGTAAAGGTCTGGGAACAGCTGTGCTGGAGCAGATCAAAGGTCGGCGCAGCCCCACGTCCCCTCTCACGTAGTGGCCAGCGATGGGGACTGGGGAAAGAGGAATGAAGCAAGTGCGCAGTGATCCTGCCGGCAGCGAAAGGGTGAGGCACACCTCCGGGTCAGCCTGCTGCGCAGCCCGGGGACCTCCCCGAATGGCTCTAATCTCTTTTGCAATGCGGTTCTACTTCTGACCTCCCCATCGCCCGACCGGTGAATGTCACATTTCAGGGTGCTCCGGGTGAAAGGGGACTGTGGCTGAGGCATCCATTCCCCTGGGACTGTAGGGGGACTGGCTGGCAGTGGCAGGGATAGCCTGTGAGCAAGGGGCAGTTGAAAGAAGTAATAATTAGAGAAAGTAATTGTTGAATTCCTAGAATTGCCTTAGAATTAGGAATTTCTGTGCTTGCCTGCGGCTCAGGGAGCAGGCAGGGGCGTGGTGGCCTCCCAGCCTCTGCCCTTCATCAGGGGATGCTGCGGGATGGCCATGGGTGTCGAAGGCACTGGGAGGTCCCCTACGCCATTGGCCTGAATCATTGGCTGAGCTCCCGCATGAGTGAAGGGATGCAGCGATGGTCCCCAGCCGTGCCAGGATCCCAGCTCATGCCCGGCGGCAGGCGCTTTGCTCGATGCCCGAAGGCAAGCGGGCTGTGGGGTGGGGAGAGCAGCTGCACTTGCCAGAGGGTAAATGGGACTCCTGGGACGGAGCTGAGCAAGTGAAGCATCACCATTAAAGCAAGTGTCCATGGAAATCCTGGCTGCTGGACACAGTTGTTTCATACAATGCCAAAAAGCATCAAAAGCAGGCGAGACAGGCAGAAGGGAAAGCGTAATTGGATGTTTCAGTAATCCTTTTCTGAAGGAGACACAACGGCTCGTCCGACCGGAACCGGGTAATGGCTCATCTGCTCCGGGCTGCTCTGCGGGAGGGCAGCTGCCCTCCCCACCGGCATGGCCACCAGTGCCGGTCCAGGGCATCCCACCTCCTGTCCTCTCCCTGGGCAAAGAGGAGCTGGTCCGGGGGTGGGCGAAGGACGGACAGAGCAGCTCCTGGGTGGCAGCAGGGCCGGTGAGGCTGTCTCACAGCCACTGCTGCTGCTGGCTTTACCAGCAGTGCCCGTATTCGTCGCTGGGGATGTCCCGTTCAGACAAATCTCAAGCCTTGTGCTTGACTTTTATCGGTGATGGCCAGGCTGAGGTGTCCCTGCACCCTCCCTTCAGTGCCACATGCCCCCACATCACCTTGTCCCTGCTGGAGGTGATGTGGCTGATGGGCAGTAAACCCTTGGCTGCAGGACTCAAACCCCTTTTTTCTTTGCTTTAGCAGCCTGGCAGTGCGTTATCCAGGAGGAGAAGGGCCTGGGAAGTGCAAGTGGGGACAGCANGGGGGACAAGGCGCTGCCTGGCTGGTGTCTGNGACTGGGGGAAGGCAGGAANGNGGTGGTGGGGAGGTTCTGGTGCTCTCTTGAACATCCCAGGATGCTTCCCCCACCTCTCCATCAGGATTTTAATCAACATGGAGAAACCCGTGGCAAAGTCAGTCCCGCTCCTCCCGCTCTCCCGTGAAACTGGATCTATTTCCTGGGATTACATGCAGCACCTTAAAGAAAATATTTACAGAATTTATATTCACATCCCGTTCGCCCTCTTCTCAGGGGGCTTTCTCGTGCCCTCCCTCCCTCCCGCTCGCACTTCATCTCCCCCACGCCTCCTCCTGCTCGCCTTCCCCCCGTCCTGCTACAATACCCGCCTTTGTGAGAGGAACAATGTTTACTCTCCATCGAGGATGGGGGGATTGGAAATGAAAAGGGCTGCCTCCCCCTTGCCCCGGCCCCGGGCTGTACTCAGCGGCGGGAGAAGGAGCAATTCCTGCAGGAATGCCGATGGCGAAGACCGGCGCGAAGGCAGCCCAGGCAAGGGGATAAATATTCAGCCCAGGCGAGGGGATAAATATTCAGGCCAGGCGAGGGGATAAATATTCATGCTGGAGGAGAGAGGGAGGAAAGAAAAAGAGAGAAGGGCCTGGGGACCAGTATAGTCCAGGGTCCGTCATTTTTCTCTGCAGTTTGAGGGTGTGTTGGAAATTCCCCGCCGGCCCCGCTGGGTTTCCAGGTCCGTGATGCAGAACGGGTGCAGCTCTCTCTTGGCCTAAAGCAGGAGATGAAAGGCATGTCTGGGCCGGGGGGGCTGTACAGCAGCCCTAGGAATGGAGAAGGGGATTTGGGGCTGGAGCGAGGCGAGGGCTGGGAGAGCCAGCATGTGGCTGCAATTACGGGGATGCTTGCGAGGATGGTGTGCTCGAGCACTGGAAATGCATCGCTCTCCCTCCCCGCCCTTCCCCAGCGCGCTGGCTGCATTTCCCCACCAGAAGCCAAGATTTCTCCTGCTGCTCCTTGCTGGGAAGCTGTCCAGTTGGAAAAGGGGAGCACTGGAGGGAGGCCTGCCCTGCAGCCACAGGCGGGTGGCAGGGATGGGGACCCCAGCCTGGGCACCGCGAGGAGCAGTGGCAAGCCTTTAGCAATAAATTAGTTAAAAAGGCAACCTTTTTGTTTTTCTCGCTGTCGAGGAAAAAACACCAGGAAAGCTGGAGAAGCTCCCATTATGTGATGGCTTCACCATCTTCAGTGCCCTCTGCCATCCAGCGCTATCAGCCCTCGCTCCCAGGGCTCGGTGGCAGCTGGAGTCAGGCACCGCTGTGCTGTCCCATTGCAGCGCTGGCCCTCTGCCAGCTTTTCTAAGCCTTTCCCCCTGTAAAAGTGGGGCTGGCTGGGGCCCACTGAGCCTGCCATGGGCCAAGGGTGTTTTGGGGTCCCCCGATGCCTGCGGGAAGGGCTGGTGGGACAGGGAGGACGCGTGGGGTTGGCACCGATGCAGCGATAGGCTTTGGGGCCAGCGCTGCTCGGAAGGGTAGGAGCCATCCCCAGAGGTGAACACAGAGTTTCGTACAAGCCTCTTTCTGTTTCCTGAAAAACCCCGGTGTCTAAATATAGCCAGTACTTGGGCATTTTACTCTGGGAAGGGAAAATGGCTCCAGTGCCAAGAGAGATCCTCTTCTGTTTGCACAGTGTGGGGCTGTGTGTCCTCTGCCTGCTCCCAGCAAGGGGGATCTGTGCTGACAGGGGCTGGCTCACCCCGAGCCCGCTCTGGCCCCCAGGACCCCCGTCCAGCAGTCCTGGGCGACGCCAGAAACGCCGCGCCGCACTTTGGGCGTCAAGTCCAGCTGATGCATGAGCATAGCTGAAAGGCACTGCTCTCTCCTGGAAGCAGCACAACCCTCTTCCCATTTTGTTCCAAAAAAAGGAGAAAATAATTGCTGGTTTCATTCAGGGCTGAGGCAGGAAATCATCATTCCCGGGGCTCCCTCTCCCCACTGACATGGGACAGCCTGATCGGGTACCACATCCTCTTCTCCCAGCAAGAAAGGAGCCTTAGGAAGAGGCATTCATTGGGATGTTCATTCAGTCAAATTCCTTCATTGGTCTCCTGAGAGGAGATTCAGGCACGGGGACTGTACTGTGGTCCGTTTGTGTCGCAGGCAGGAGCCCCAGCAGCTCTCTGGGCACCATTCCTTTTCCACCTGACGGGTGGGCGGATGCAGCTATCTATCTTCTCCCTGATTTCCTAACTGGATAGGTGTGATGGGAACCCTCAGTCCACCCAAAAATATTTTCTTCACCCCGTTTCCAGATGCTAGAAGAAAAATAGGCTGTGCAGTGAGTGTATTGTCACACAGCTGGATTTAGCCCTGCTGCCTGGGCAATCCTGGCCCTCGCCCACCCTCGGGTTGTTGGAAGCAGCAGCCAAGCAGCCAGGCATCGCTGCGGGCATCAGTGCCACAGCTTGTGCTCATCAGCTTTGCATCCCCCTGCCTGGCTGTGGTTCTGGAGTGAAGGGATGGCAGGTCCTTCTTGTCCTCATCACTCCCTGTCACCACCAAGGGCTGTGGGTGGTCTGGGTGACCCACCTTTGCCCCTGGCCTTTGCTCCCCAGATCAAGGAAAACAAATGAGTGGCAGCCACGGTGCAAACCGCACAGGCTTTGAGCTCCCAGGGCGCTCTGCCTCGCTGACCTCCTGCCTGCTTTTCCCCTTCGAAGCAGGATGCTGGCCCGGGAGCTCAGAGCATCTCCGTGCTATTGCACCTGGCACGTGGGCTGCACCCCTTGGTCCAGTGCCCTTGGTGCTCATGGCTGCTGGGTGATGGGTGACCGCAGAGGCAGGGCTCTGCTCCGAGCTGAAACATGTCCTGAGCTCTGGGAGGGACCATAACATTGACAGGCTGTGCAGGGCTCAGAGGAGAGCCTCTCCAGTGCAGAGTTTGGGAGGCTTTGCCTCCCTCTATAAATTGTTTTTTCATAATTCCCTGGGGATCTGAGGCTGCAGCTACCGTTGCATCAACAGCACACCGGGGCCGTGGTGAGAACTGCTAGCGAGTCAGTCCTGCAGACACCCCGGGGAAACACAGCGTCTGACTGGGAGCGAGCATCGTCCTGGCGGGGGGGGAGGCCAGGATCTCTGCTCCGCTCCAGGAGCAGCCTTCAGCTTGCAGGCATCGTCCGACCCCAGCTCCCGCTTTCCCTGGGCTGCCGGGCTGGAGGGGCTGCGATGCTCTGCAAACGGCACCTGCCACAGAAAGGCCACCAAGGCCACCTCTGCAAGCTGGAGGGATCAGGTTTTGCATCTGATGGCTTTGCACAAGCAAAAGGTGTGCCAGACTGTTTGCAGAGCGGTTGGGCTTCTCTCTCCGGGTCGGCTGGAGGAAGCTCTGTCGGAGAATGGGAGTGAGTTAAAGGGTGGAAAGAGGCCCTGGATTTCTCTGGGAATGCAAGGAGGATTAAAAACTCTGGTGCCTATATTGCCTTTTCTATTTCCTTTCTCTTTTTTTTTTCTCTTGGTATTATTTGATGGTTAGAGAAAAAAAATCTGGAAACATAACTGCATAAATTGCTGTTATTTCCGGCTATTCCTGCAGAGCCCAGCTCTCTCCTCACCAGATGGACCGGCTTAGTGAGCCTCCAGCTCCTGCTCGGCTCCCAGGGGCCCGAGGCTGCCCTCTTTTTGTTTGCCATCTTGAATTTTGCTCCCACCACCCAGGCCTTCAGCATGAAGAAATCCTGCACCCTGAGCCCTGGGATGGGGGCAGCTGGGCTCCACGGGTCCCCGCTCGAGGAGGCACTGAGCCCCTGTTTGCTTTGGGAACTGACAAGTGTGTGCAGCCTGTGCTGGAAGCGCTTGGGAAATGTTGCTGCAGGCAGTTTGTGGTGAGCTGTGGGGCTGCTGTGAGGCGATGACTCAGGGTACAACGTGGCCATGGCAGGGCTGTACTGGGACAGCAGCGTGTCCCTGCTCGCCTTTGCAAATATGAAACCCCCCCCCAGGTCTGCTTTCTCCCCAGCATGGGTGTGCAAGGGGGTTTGGGCCAGTTTGTCCTTCCCCAGGGACAGTGTTGCTCCGTGCATCTCCACGACGCCTTGGGGACCAGGAGGAAGGGCAGGCACAGGGATGAGAGGAGCCAGATGGGAGAGGAAGGAGCCTATGGCAGTGATCTGGTGATCAGTGTCCAGCAGGAAGGAGGAGGTGGACAGATGCCCAAGTCTTTAGGCTGTACGTCCTGGTAGAGACGTTGGACCTTGGATGAGCCCCATGAGATGGGCAGCTCCTGCCGGTGTCGAGTTATTCCCCGTAAGCACACAGCTCCCGGCCATCTCCGCTGCCGAAGAGCATCCCCAGCACCAAGGTGACCTGTCCCTCGCCGCAGAGGGCTGTTCCCCAGTCCTGCCCCAGGCTGCCAGCATTGCCAGCTCCCATGCCGCGGCCAGAAGAGCATGCAAAAATTCCACACGTGCAGCAGCAGCAAAGTGTTCAGCCTCATATGCAAGGAAAAATATGTATAAGTTCCATATGCACAAGGAAGAGGCCTTAAAAACCAGGAGGATGCAATGATCAGTAAATTCTAGCTTGGGTAATATTTTCCCCATCACCAAATAAATTAGGTCTTATTTTTCCCCTGTGTCCACAGATCTAATGGCAGCAACAGTGCCCTCGGTGGTCATAAAACTCCATCCTCTTGCCGAAGGGCCTCCCAAACAATTTGTCATTTGGCCTTTGCTTGTTTGCTTTAAAATTAGCTGGACTGGACATTTAATAGCCCAGGAGCTAAGAAATCCATCAGCCTATCCCAGCTCCCAGCTATCTCTGTGTGCACTCTGAGGCTGCGTCGCAGCATGGTGGGTGGAAGCAGCGATAGAGAGGGAGCCAGCTGTGGAGTCAAGGACCACAGAGGGTATTTTTCATCCGAGCTTTAAGATCACCTTTCTTATTTCCATTTCTTTCTTTCTTCCCATCTTCTTTCTCTCCTACTGCCACCTCACCTTCCCAGCTGCCATGAGCAATTCTCTCCTTCCAGCTGCAGTGAGCAAGTCAGGAGCTGACCCTTTCTCATAGGTGTAAACACTGCCTTGTTAAAAGGGGATAATTACCGGGGTCTAGTTAACCCTGGTGTAAAATCAAAGTGAATAGAGCCCCACTGAGATTTCCAGCCATGCAGACCACGACGCCTGGGCTCTGGGGTAAACAGCCAAGGCTTCACTGCCTGTCAGCTCAGTGCTTTCAGTGGGAAGTTAACTTCTCCCTGAAGCAGAAACGCTGTCATCTGGGCTGGTTTATACCCCCCAGACACAGGATCAGCTGAGGGGTGGGTCCTTTTGCCATCAGAGAGCCTTGCCAGGTTTTTTCTGGCTGCCCCATTGGGAACAAGCAACGGTTTACGTGCAGGGGGTAGGCAGTGCGTCGCTGCACAGACAGCAGCCACTGCTTTCACTTGCTGAGCATCTTCACGTCCCCAGCCCCTGCACCCAGTGACGGTCCCTGGGGTCCCAGGATGGACAAAGCTGGGGCTGCACACAGGAGCTGGGAGGGTGCATCTCGGCTGCCATCGTCCCTGTTTCTTGGGGGGAGCTTCTGTGTCACTGCCACAAAATGGTTTCTACATGGTTGGAGGTGTCCCGTGGTGGCCGCAGGGCTGCTGTTGCATTTCTAGCATCTGCTGTCTCAGTGCTGCCCTGACCCACATCCCCACAGTGCCCCGCTTCCCTGGATCACGAGCAGATTTTGGGAATAAGGATGCTCGGAAGGCTTTTCTCAAGTGGCAGGAAGGTGTGCACGGGAGGTGGGAGCAGAGGCCAGCCCTTTCCCCCACACCCTCCCCAGCACCCTGCCGCAGCCTGCGCGTGCGTCCCCAGCCGGAGGAGCTGCTGCCCAGGCGTGCTCAGCAGGCTGGGGAATGGGGGCCGCAGCACCCCGGGGGGGATGCCCTGAACAAGCCGCAGAGCAGCCAGTCCTGCCTCTGCAGAACCAAAGCATCTGACGGATGCTCCCAGGACAGCATGCGGGAGCAGACGCCCTTCAGGCTCCTCCAGCCGTACTGAGAGTGAAAACAGCTCCCTGGTGTTATTTTTTCCTGTTTGACCAGTGGGGCCGATCATAGACAGCTCCAGTAATTCAACCTGAAATGCCAAGAATCCTATTTCTGCCTCTGCTCGCTCGCCAAGCTCTGGCCACGGACTCAGAGTGAGATAAACTGTCTGTGTGCGAGACCGGGTTGTGATCGAAGCCCCCGGGCTCAGGGCTCACTGCAGACATCACGGGACAGAGGGGCTCTGCAGGCAACGACCTGAAGGCATTTTGATTGCTTCCAGGATTACTACCCAGCATGTTTATTCCTCCAGCAAGGAGGACTTCATAACTCAGGGACTCCTGACAATGTATATATATTGAAATCTTATAAGAGTAATGACCGCATCCAATGATATTTTGTTCTCATCTTGCCAATATAAACAACTCGCTGGACTTACCGGATTGCACTGGGTCATCCTGAATAATTAGGCTCGCATGTTCCATTTACTACCTTGAAAATTCTTTCTCACTGTATTATATATATATCTCTAACTGTAATATGTTTAAATGAAAACCAGATACAGCTCCAAAGGAATTTGAAATATGAGGCTGAGAGTACAAGAAGCGGCAAAAAGCTCCTCTGCTAATAGGAAAAGCCGAGCCATCCGGGGCTGAGGAAATCAGGGAAGGTCTGGTGTGAGCTGCCGCACGGCGCTGGGCTCAGGCTGCGTCTCTGCAGACAGTCTCGTGTTTAAGGAAACCCAGTAACTAACTGGTGAGGATGCTTATATACTGGTAGCACACGGGGAGGAGCAGGGTGGGATCCTGGCAGCCGGGTCCACTGTGATGTCCTCTTCAGCACTGAGGTCCCTCTTCACATGGCTTCAGACCATTGGTGGGGTCAGGCAGCATGAGTCCAGAGAGCATCTCCAGACCTTTTCGAGAGCCTTTGTTCAGAGCCCAGAAAGTCTCCCACAGCACAGCATTGGCAGGCAAGAAACTGCCAGCACCCTGAAAAGATGAAACTGTAGTGGGGTGAGGCAGGGCAGCCGGCTGCCCCCCGTGTCAGGGTGAGGAGCGAGCCTGGTCTGAACCCAGAGAGCATTGTCAGTAGAAAATAAAAAAGCCTTCCCTGGAGCCATGTCTAGGGGGAAACCCTAGACATGGACATGCTCAGGAGCAGCTACCGGCAGCGATTTGCGGTGGCTGAAAATCACAGCTCCATGAAACAAGAGCCCATGTCATCAGCTACTGTTAACCAGGGTGTTCCCTGATGTCGATGGATTCGTGGTGGGGTTTTGGAGGATCTGACACGGCAGCAACAGTGGCTCCAGCGTTTCACTGGCAATGTCCCTGTACAGCATGAACGAGGCAGAGCAGTAATCCTCAGGGTCTGGAGTTGGACATAACCCTGGCACAAACCCCCTCTCCCCCTCTCCCGAAATGCCATACACACAAGTCGGGTGAGCATCTCCGCAGGGATTCCCAGCCCCAGCCTGCCATGGATCCACCGCAGGATGCAGTACATCAAGGCTTGTCTGTGCAAAAAAGGCAAAATGACATGGTCCTTCACTGCAAAAAACACCTTCTGCGGCTTTGCTTGCACTATTCTTCCTTTCTAAAGAACATTCCTCAGCAAAATTAAGAGGAATTGAAGTTAGCATGGATCTCAGAGACCCAGGTGAGTGGCATGCCTGGGGCGTTGCATACCAAGACATAGCTGTGACTGGGAAACCTTCTTTGGACTCTCTTCACCTCGTCTTGGCTTACTGGCACCTGCAGGGCTCAGGGCTTTTGGCCTTGACTGCAGGTCCATTGACATTTTGGTTTGTTCTTTCAGTAGGGACAAGGAGAAGAAGTCAAATACGTCCTGTGTCAGCGCTCATGCCTTTGCCATCTCCATCCTTGAGGATTGCTGTGGGAACTCCCAACATGGGGACCAGACAGGAAAACCCGACCCGTGCTCTGCTTGACTACAACACTGCTTTCAGGTCACCGTGAAGAGCAAGGCATGAGCCATGGTGCCCATGCCACGGGGTAGGTGTCCTCCAGTGAGGCATCACCCCAAACCACCTGAAGCCAGTGAGAACCAGGACAAGGCCAACCTTGAGGTGCCTGGCTGGGCCGAGCTGGCTGCAGGGTGGTGGGAGCACCCAGCGAGGATATTTCAGGTCAGCGGGGAGGTGTGCGGTGGATCGGTGTGTGGGAAGCTGGGAGCGGCCCTGCCGGCTCTCCCCATGGTTCTGGCCAGCGCTGTTGAGTGCTTCACTTGCATGAGCACCGAGAGTAAAAACAAAATGACATTCATTAGATGTTTTAAGGAGTGTTCAGCCATGTAATCCTCCTGGAATGAGGCAGCCATAACAAGTTACTGTAGTTATTGATGGTCATGTCAGTTAGCCTTTTCCAAGGATTAATCACCATCCTGCTCATACCCTACAGGATGTTTTTATCTCCGTTTTCTCCCAATGTTGCAGCATGCAAAGCTGGCTGGGCTGAGCAGAGTGGCTTCCGAATCTGGTGGGGGGAGAGGCTGGCTCTTTATACTTAGATCCTAAATATTTGACAGTTTGGAAGAGCACGGCATTTAGAAGCATTGTCAGGGCAGAGCTGAAACATATCCAGGTTTCACCATGGAAAGTCTGAATTCAAATGTCTCCTTCAGTGAGGTCTAATGTGCAAAACGATGGCAATGTCCCCCAGGCAGTCTGCAGCCTGCAGGAAGAATAATGCCCCAGGAGACCTCTTGCTTTGGCTGCCACTGCCATTGCACAGCACCCAGAGAGGCTGATGCAGAGCCAAGGCGGTGCTCCTCATACCCAAGAGGATGACAAACTGGGTCGTACCATTAACTAAAACACCTGAAGATGAGCATTCTTTTGTTTGCTCTGAATAAAAGGAGGAGCTGAGGGGGTGACAGGACCATTGCTGAGCTCAGCAAGGGAAGAGCACAGCGCAAGGGTGACACAAACAGCAAGGGTCAGCACATTCCCTAAAACTGAGGCTGCCTTGGAGAACCATTGGGTTTGAGCAGTCTCAGAGGCTGAGGCTCCTGTGTGCAGGGGGGATGTCCCAGCTGCTGGAGCAGCATCACCACACGACACCCAAGCACCCATCCCAGTCTGAAGTCCTCCACTCTGCCCTACCCTGAGGACAGACAGCGCCATCCCAAAACCCACCCAGGCCAGAGAATGAAAGGAAAGCAGAGGGAAATGTCCATCTGCTCGCTCGCAGGAGGGAGATCCTGGAGTGCTTGGCTTAGAGGGTGCAAACAAGTCCAGGATCTTCAGCTGCTCTTTGAAGCATCCCCGGGGAGCCTGGCCGTGGCCCAGAAACAGCTCCCTGGCTGCAGTTGGAGGCAAGGGCCCGTGGCGGAGGGGTGCACTGCTCGCACAGCCAACCCACTTGTGTCCCCGGCTGCTTTCTTGCAAAATCTGGTGGGTCTTGGTGTGCAGCTGACTTGTTAACTGGGAACGAGCAACTCCAGGAGGTCCTGACCTCCAGTGTTTGGTCAGACCTGGTTGCCTGCAAATGCTGCGGAGTGGTGAGGGCTCGGGGAGGAGGAGATATCTCTTATTTACCCGCTGGCTAGTGCAGCCAGATGAAGGCCAGGATTTGTGCTCTTTGGTGGTGCCAGGGTAACCGAACCTCCAGCTGGAGCTGGATTCGGCCTCTTGCCCCGGGTGTTGGTGCTTCTCAGCTTGCCCCTTCTGCTATGCAGGATGGGCTCAGGGCTCATTTTCACTGCAGCTCTGATGCTGGCGGTGGTCTGGAGTCTGGAAAAAGGCTCCAGAAGCCATGCAGCCAGGCTGTGCTAGGGAAGAACCTGACCCACTGCTGAGGGGTATCACAGCCTCACTAATGCTGCTCTGCTTGGAGGGGAGGCAGAAACTCCAGCTCCTGGTGGGGCTGGCTCACTCCCCAGCTCATCACTTAGCAGCAGGGCTCTTCACGCCGGCAACATCCCTCCTGTTTGGGCAGCCCCATCCAGCAGCCTGTGCCGATGTTCAGGAGCGGCATGAGGTGTGGGGCATCGCGCCAGAAAGTTCTCCCAGGCTTCTTGCCCTCACAAGACCTGGCATAGCCTTCAGCCATCGTGCTTTCAGGAAAGCCAAAATCCCTGAAATCTCTCAATCACCCAGCCTCCCTTCTCTTGGGAGCAGGGATTTGCCCCTAACCTCTTATGCATCCACGCACATCGCCTTCTCATGCAGGGGCATGGGGGTGTTTCTTGACCTCCTGTTGATCAGATCACTGCCTGCTTAGAGCAGCAGCAGATGGATACAGGGCTGTCAGTGTTCCTCTCTGGTCCCCATCCATGTCCCACAGTGGCTGCGTGACTTTGGAACCCAAGCACTCCTCAAAGCAGCTGTCCTGATGGCAAGGGATGGCGGGGGAGATTCATCAGCCTTACCAAGAAAACGGCCCACTCATTACAGCAGGGTCCCATGGCATGTGCTAAAACCAAGCACGCCGGCAAGGCTGGAAAAATGCCAGAAAGCGGAGGAATTAACATTAATCAAGCCTAATCCCCCGAGGGAATCGCCCCAATGTGTGGCACACGGATGCGCTGTATCCCAGACAGGCTGGTGGGTCCTGGGCAGTCCCTGCCCAGGGGACCCTGGTGACTTCCCAGTGTTTCCCCAGAAAGTGGTGACCTCTGTTGTGAGCTCTTCGCTCACAGCCAGCGAGGAGAGAAGGAAAAGAAAAAAAAATAATGATGTGTTTTCCCTCTTTGACAGATCTGCCCCCTGCTTGCTTTTCCAGAGGTTTCCCAGGAGCTGATTAACCCCCCCACTGAACACGGGCCAGAGTCAAACTGGGTTTGATTGGGCGTGCGTGGGGGCTGCTTCGTTAACCAGCCCACCGCGAGCCGGCCAGGACAGAGGACCCCTCATCTGCCGGCACCAGCTCTGTGGGCTGCAGTGCCCTGCATGGGCAACACTTCCACTACTGCATTCCCGGGGGGAGAAACCGGTGGGGAGAGGTGGCCCGAAGCCATGGGAGATGCCACAGCTCCAGCATGCTCTGCTCAGCTCAAGGCATGCTGAGCTCAAACAGGGAAGGTCTCCCGCTCCATGCCCAGAGACAGGAGGTGTTTCACAGGCCCCTCGGCCCTGGGAGCTGCCAGAAGTAGAAGAGCTGCGGAGGAATCTTTGCTCTGGCTCCCCTGGGTCTTCTCAGCTCTGTCTTGCATTCAGCTTAGGAAGAGGTGGGAGAGCCATACCCGTCTTCTCCCAAGCCAAGGTCCATCTCGTCCACTCCAGCTTTTCTGTCCATCTCCAAAAACTGATGCCTGTTACTGCTGCGATGGGGTAAATTAAACTTTTTGTCAGCATCATTTCCTCTGGTTCAGCTAGGTGGGAAACTCTGCATTTTACAGCCCCTTTACTTCTCATCCAAAGGGAAAAAAAAGACAGAGGAAAAATGCCCTTTAAATAGAACTTTCCATGCTGGAAGTACCTCTGGAAACAGAGCGGAGAGGGGAGCCGGCAGCAGGAGCAATAGGTGCAGGCACAGCGGGGTGCCGGAGACGGGGGATGGACCAAGACATGACCCATGAAAATGCTCCTCTGTTTGCCTCCCGGCATGGCCATGAACTCCCTCTCCAGCCACCATCTCGGCTCACCCTGCCGATGCTCTGCCCTGTCCCCAGGCTCTTGCCCTGCTCGGAGCCACCCCAAGCAGCCTGGGAGCTGTGCTGATTCCTCACCCCGTTGCCCTCCAAACACAGGATGCTCCATTGCCACCCCCAAAGTGATGGGAAACACTTGCCATGCCCCCACAGAGCCCTCTTTCTCCTCTCCTGCTTCTAATTTTGCCCAGCCTCTGGGTGCACCCTTCCCCACCCCAGGTCAACCTCTCCATCTACTTTGCCGTTTCCCATGATTTGCTCAACAGGAGAACTCCCAGGATCATTTCTGTGGCCGGAGCAGCTGGTGGGAATGTGGGCTGCCTACAGCAGGGAAAGGGAAACAAGATGCTTGGCTTCCTTTTCCAGCTCCCTGGCCCCCAATAAAAGCCATGCTCACCGGAGGAGACCACCAACCAGGCCTTTAAAGTCCAGGCACAACTGGGAATTCACATTCGGCTGATGAAGCTGTGGATGCAGACTGCCCTTCACCTGCTGGGCTGGGAGCCATGAACCACGCAGAGCAAGAAGACCCATGAATGTCTGAGCACAGCCGGGGCAATGTGAGACCACGTCACCTTTGTCCCAGCAGCCAGGCAGTGTTGCTCCAGTGTCCCCCAGCCGGCAGCTCTTGGCTACGTGGAGGAAAATCATGGTTAGCTATGGTGGGGGACTGGTTTTCAGAGCGTAAAGCTGCAGATGCAGACATGCCCTCAACTAAAATGCAGCCATTTTGGGGGAGGAGCACAACCAGATCTCCTCTGAGGGAGGACATGACCCATCAGAGATGGGAATGGGGAGGGATCTCTCCAGGATGAGGAGGATGCCTAAGGACACGGATGCATTGTGCACTGCAAAGCTCAGAGCTGGGCAGGTTTTGCATTGCTCCAAATAGCAATACAGGCTGATCTGCAGACCTTACTGTTCCATTATCTGAGTTATTTGCATTTATTTGATACTCTTTTTTGCCAATTTTTCTCCTTCTGTGTCATTGCCAGGGATCATTCTTTCATACTGGAATGATTCATCTGTCTTGCTTTGCTGTGACTTGGCATACACCACCGATGCTGTTTCACTGCTGGGACGGGACAAGTGTCACCCAGACTGGCAGAAGGGCTGGGATAAGCCTTTGGGGTGCCCTGGTGCCTTGGAAAGTGGGAGAAGACCTGAAAGGCTGGGGACCTAGAGAGTTACACCGTTTCCCCTGTTTTATTCCTCAAAGAGCTAAATGTGCCAGAGATGTGCTGGCTGGCTCCAGCACTGCTGCTGACCTTTGCCCCTTGCAGACCAAGAAATGAAATGCATTATCAAGTGCAACGGTGGACACCAGTCAGCCCTGCCTCTGCCGGGGTCTTGGTGGCCCCTGATCTCCTGGACCCCATGTGCAAGGCCTGAACATTTGGTTTCCATCATGCCCCACACAGGTGAGGGTCAAAGGCTCAGATGTTGGTGGAGGACAAGAGCAATGGTGGTCCGAGCTCAGCTGCACAAATCTTGAGTCCTCCATCTGAGCTCATCTCCACAGAAAACATTTGAGGAGGACACGTCCAGTTCGGATTCATCATGTGGAGCAGCTTGGCAGGTCCAAAAGCCCCTGGGGCCCTTTGCAAGCATTAACCAATGGATTAAACCAGCCCAGCCATTGCTTTCACTGCTGGGATGTGGATTTCTCATCCGAACGCCGCCGAGATGAGTGGAAAAAGCGCGGTCTGTGCCTTTAAGTCCAAAATGACGAGTGTATTTCTGGAGGCTCTGGAAAAGAAGTCAAGACTATTGGCTTCTGCGTCACCAGCACCGGCCATTGATTCCCTGGAAATGTTTCATATTTGGCCAAACTGGCTGTTGACGGAATAGTTTCTGATTTAACACTCTCGGCTGCAGTCGGGACACAGCTGGGTCTCGTTAGCTCTGGAGAGACCCTCCTTCCCGTTGGCAGCTGCAGAAATGCTTCCAGCATAGCCCCCTCCTCCTTATTCCCAAACAGACACTTAAGCCTCTCTAACAAGCTTTGCACAGGAATCCTGGTTATTTCAGCCTTCAGCCGCTGTTGCCTTTTATCGTTATTATTATTTACCTTTTCCATTAATGCAAAAAAATACATGCGTGATGTCCAGCCTCACGCTGGTCCCTCCCCTCCAGCCCAGCCCTCTGTGGAGAGCAGATGTGGGTGTCCTTGGGAGCTCCCAGCCCTGTGCCAACACCTTCCCTGCATGCTCCCGTTGGACTCCACAGTCTGGAGAGGGTCCTCCCTGCTCCTCCTTCCCTCTCACCCTCCCACCCTGTCTCTCCCGGTTTCTCATCCTCTCTGCCCTTCTCTCTCCCTCTCTATTTAGTCTGTGTGTTCAAAACTCAGCACAAAAGCTCTTACAGCTCCCCGGGCTGTGACCCAAACAGTAAAGAATGTTTATAGGCTGGTTGCCTTCCATTTCTGTGTATTAATATTGCACACACACGCTCACGCACTCACACACGGCGTTTCTGGTGCCTCCGCAGGCTGCTGGCCAAGGGAGCCCAGCCAAAGTAAAGGCATCTGGGCCCTTCTGGAGAAAGCAGGAAAAGAAGAAGGAAAGACAAAATACAAATGCAAAAAGGATTCAGAGACAAGCAGCTCCTCCAGCCCGTGCCCCTGCACCCGCTGTGGATGGGGTCAGGGAGTCCTGTGGAGAGGGGGCTTTGCCAGGTTGTGCCTCCTCCCAGCAAGTCCCCTCATGTCCCTTGTCACCCCCCAAGCTTTCCCCGTGGGGCTTGGGAAGGCAATGGGGGCTCAGGGTGAGCCACAGACTCACACGGATAGAGGGTAGATATGCAGAAATTAGGGGTCTGGCTTTGGACAGGGCTGCCTGCCAGAAGATGCAGCAAGCTGCTGGAGCCCACCTCACCGCATGATGCCCAGCTGTGGGGACAGCAGCCAACCCCAGCCAGCCCCAGCGAGATGCTGGAACCCTGAAACGATGCTGGGATCCCAGGCCTCGTAGCCTATTTAAGATCTCTGTAATTGGCGCTGGGAGATGGATGAGGTTCTGTCTCCTCATAGACTGATGTCACACAAGAGCCTGAACATCTCGTTAAACCACTGGCCCGTGGGATCTCTGACGGGGCTGGGAAGAGCTGCTGCGAACAGGCACGGTGTGAATCCTGCGGGGTCTGTGCAAGCAGAGCTGGCTGCAGGACAGTCCTCACTGCCTCTAAAATCACATGGGGATACTCCTAAAAAGGGATAAAACAAGGCAAAATGTGAGGGTGAAGAGGGCCGGGAGTTTCTGCTCCCCTGCTCTTGCAGGAAGTCCCCTGTGTGCTGGGATGCTGGCGGCTGCAACGCTGGTGCCAATCTGCAAAGCCAGTGGATGGCTGGGAAGGGTCAGATCTTTGGCTGAGCTCATCCTGCTCTTCTCCGGGGTCCCAAAAACAAGCCCACATGCACATGGCTTCATCAGCACCTGCAGGCTGTGATTCAGGGATGAGGCAAGAGGAGCCTTGCTCATCTGCGTGGTGAAGATGCTGCCTTATCCGACACACGCTGCCCAGGCTGATCACTGCTGTGCTGCTCTGGGCTCGAGAGCTGCTGGGCTTCCCTGGGCTGGTCCCTCACCCCTCTGCAGGACACACAGCCTGTCCTTGGACCCTGTGAAGGGGAAAAGCTGCCTAGTGCCAGTGAAGCCACTGAGGCTGCTGCTGGATGCTGTGAAAGCTTCATGCATTGCACAACTTCTAACCCCAGCAATCTGATGGGCACTGAATTTCTCCCTCATCTTCCAGAAAAATGACTGCCCAGAGGTCTCAGCAGGGGTTAACTCTGCGCAAAATGGTCATGAAATAGGGAGGGCTTGTTCCAATCACCAAATAACTTGCAGAAGTAATGCATTTGTTCCTAATTAGGATAATTGCCCCGTCACTTTTCTCTGTGGCATTGTCCAACCTAATTCAAAAATGTCTGAAAACACCTGCTGAAGTACGACCAAATTTAGGAGCTGAGTTGGGTAATATATTGCCTTGATTTGTCCTAAAATATTAATTGACTGGAAGTCCTCCCACATATTGCATTTCCAGGGAACATAAGGAACCCATTGTGTAATTAGCAGTAGTATTTTCAACACGCTGGGGTGCGCAGCCTTTGCGGTGCTCTGCCCTTCTCTCCCATGCTTCCGCACCTCCTGGGACCGCCAGTTTGGGGATGTGAGCAAGTCGGGGGGGTTATAAACCATGTCTGTCACAGAAGTGCGGAGCATGGTTACGGAACAGCAGGAGGTGAGGGCTTGCCTGCTCCTTCATCCCTCCAGCCCCCAGTTCAGAGGCGTCCAGAGAGAAGATGTTCCTAGCTGGGTGGCCAGGAGCAGACCTGGGGATCAGACCTGGGGACAGGATGAGGTCCTGTGTTGGAGGATCCAGCTCGCAACCATCACTGCCTGCCTGCAGTTGTCCGCTACAGCAATCAATATCTGCCCAGCAATGGGATACCCTCGCTCGGAGCTTGACACTGCAGCAAGAAATCCTGCCCAAAGTCTGCAGGGAGGCAGCCAGAGCAGGACTGCAGGTTCTACCCCGTGCCCTCCTGCCTGCCCATAGTCTGCTCCCCAAACCTCACCAAGGCTGGCTGGAAGGACTGTCTGTGGTCCTGGTGGGAAATCTGATGCATCCATTCAGGTCTGGTCAAGAGCTGGGCTCTCCCACCCACCCCAAGCTGCCTGCAAGATGTGATGTTGAGACCTTGCCAGGGATTCTGCTTGCCTCAGCAGGGCACCGAGTGCCTGTCGTTTTCACTCTCTGCTCTCCCATCGTGCAGATGTTTCCCTCTCCTTTCCCAAGTTGCTTTGAGTAACTTGAGCCCTATGTACTGGCAACCCCGGATGAGTTGGCTCTCGGATGAGCTGGGTGCTTGGCATGACCCAGGAGAACATCCTCCAGGACACCAGCTTTCCCCGCATTGGTCTAAGCCCGTGTTTGACGGGCCTCCCTTTGTGCTTCTCCCTCTTACCACACAAGGAACCATTTGTGAAGGCTGTACCCAGGGCTGGCATGGTTCAAGGCAAAGCCTTGGGGATAGCATCTGCTCCCTGCCAGGCACCAGTGTGCCCAGCACATACAACTCACAGAGGTGATCTTCTGTTTGCAGAGTACCTGGACAGTTCTTTCATGCTCATCTTTCCACGTTTACTCGCCCTCTCTGAATGCCACATGAGGCTTCTTTCCCCCAAGGATGTTGTCATTTAAAGGTATTTGGAGAAATCCACTTGCACTGTAAAAATGACTGATAGTTAAGCCTGGAAGTTAATTCACCCCACTCCACACCTTGTCCCTGCCAGTCCAGGAGATAGCCAGAAAACAAGTGAGAGCGCTTTCCTCCCCTCCTTGGCTGTTTGTTGTCAGTCCCGTGTGTTTACCCCTCACATCTCATCTCGAAATGTTTTTCCCCCTTGCGACTTTCGGAAGCTTTTGGAGGGATTGGGAGTTGCTGCCCTGGTTAAGCAAGGTAGGGGTGGTCCCCTCTCTCACCTGCTGTCCTCCCATGGAGGAAGGGTTAATAGCAGAAACACTGGCCGAAGCAGGAAAAGAAACCAAGAGAGGACTTTGTGTGTGCCAGGACATCCATTCCAAACAGCTAGCTGGCCTGTCTGGAGCCCCGCTCTGCTAAAGGCATATATTTCCCCTCTGTATGGATTTTCCACATAATCTCCACATTTTACACGGACGTGCTGGGGGGGAGGGCCCAGGCTGAAGCGTCCATTCATTTCCCCGGCCCAGCTTCATTTCCACACCTTCACCGGCTGTCTCCTGGGCTGGGTACGCCTTTGCATCCGCTCTCCCCTTCCCTCCCCTCTCACCCCTCCGCTGGGGCTTTGTGCCGTGGCAGTGTGGGGAATACACCTTTGATAAACACCACATTTCTGGCACTGCTGCCTGTGTGCACGTATGGCTTCATCAGAGGAAGAAAGAAAAAAAAAAGAAAAAAGAAAAGAAGAGTGGCTTTCTTTCACAAAACCACGGAAACCTCCTCATCCGTGTGTGAGCAGATGGCTTTCCGATCAGCCCCGTGGCCGAGGCAGCCTGCATGTGCACAGCAGAGCCGCGCCGCCCGCCTTGCGCTGCTCTGCAGAGAGGCGAAGGAAAATCGAAATATGCAAAGAGGCGAAAGAAAATCAAAATACTGAGACAAGCACGTGGCTGCTATGCAAAGCAAAACCAGCTCCACAAATGTCTCATGGCAGATAAAATCAAGCACAAGGCGGGATGTGAACCTGAGAGCCCACAGCAGCTCTTTTGCCCCTTGGACTTCCCAGGCTCCACCTGAGCAGTGATTTTGTCCCATTAGTCTTTGTTTCTTTTTTGACACTAGGGAGGTTCTAATTGAGACAGAGCAAGCCCCAAGGGAACCTCCCTCACTGCAGTTTTGCCTGAGCTGGTTTGGAAATCCCAGCCTGGGAGGTCACTGATGTTGGGGCAGGACCTCATCTTGCAGGATCAGTCGCCCTCCGCAGGGTGCAGATCTCTTGCTGGCCCCTACACCTTTCCTGAGCTGCAGCTCATGAGGAGAAGGCTCGTGTCCCGTGGGGTGTTACAGGGTTGGTGTTGCCTCTCCAGCTCTTTCCTGCTGTCATCAGGTAGCAGTCACATTTGCTCCTCAGGAGGACAAGGTCCCTTGGTGCTCACATTTCTGCGCTCTCCAGAAAACTCCTAAGCCTCTCACTTGCAGTCCAAGCGCATCCCCCTTAAGCCTCCCTCCTGAATCTGGGCACTTAATAAGTCTTCGCATTTTATTAGCAGATGCTAATAGCAGTGGCACAGCGCCACATACTTTGAATTCAAATCCTCCTCAGCTTAACATGCACCACTCATCCCCCTGTCCACCTAGCAGCTAGGATCCAGACGTCTCCTGCATCCCTGCTTGGAGCCCTCCCTACCACAGGGGTGAGCAGCCAATGTCTCCTGCTAATTGGAGGCTGAATCCAGCAGTGCTGGAGAAGGGGGACGCTGAACCTGCGGCACCCAGACCTGCACTGGGGGAAGGAGAAACCACCATGCCCCAAAATGCCTTCAAATACCTTCTTTCCAGCCTCCAGCAGGAAAGTGGAGCTCTGCAAAGCAAGATGAAGCAAGGCAACAGCTTAGCTGGTAAACACCGAAGGCAGTGTACGAACTGGTCCAGAAGCAAGAGCGGGCTGGTCCCATCGGTGTTTATCAAGCTGCTCCCACAGGCTCAGTGGGAAGGTGAGAGTCGCTTTCCTCAGATGCCCTCATTTTGCCTCACCATTTTCAGGTCCAAAATGCTTCTGTCTGAGGAGACCCCTGTCTGGTTCCTTCCTCCTAGCAACCATCCTGCCTGGGTTTTTCTCATAGCTTGGAAGGCATAAAATGGGCCCTGGGAGTCAAGACATGATCAGTCCCTTAATTCCCTTTAGCTGCCAGTCCTCAGCCCCTGGTTACTGTGAATCCCCAAACAAGTAATACTTCTCATCTATGTGACAGTCATGTGATGCCTACAGACAGTCCCAGTGAGTCCCATGGAAGACCACAGTGCCTCCAGGAATTGCTCCTTACCCCAGCCTTGCCCGTGAGCCCCTTTCTTTCTCACATGGAGCTGAGCAAACCAGTGCTCAGCAACTCTTCTCACTGACCCTCACTGACGAGATGCAGGACCAGAGACGGCTGCCCGGGATGACTAATGCTGTACCGGAAAGAAGGACAAGGAAAAGCCATGCTCAGGAAACACACACGAGCCAGGAAAGATCCTGTCTGTGATGGAGGCAGTTGCCCCCTCCTGCACGGCACGGAGAGCTGGCTGCTCCCTCCTGCTCCGCAGAGGACCATGCAGATGCCCTGAGTCCAAGCTGCACATCTGGAAGTCGGATCCATTAAAACAAAACTTATTACATAACAACAGACATCTGGAGCCTGTTACCACTACATTTTTAGTAAAAATAGTTTTTTGATATGATCTCTCCTAAGAATGTGGCAGAGGGGCTCCGAGCCAAAGTCCTCCAAGAATGGCTGTAACTGCTTCCCATAAAACATCCCGCACCTCCTGCTCAGGACAGGGTTGTTTCCTCTCCGTGCATATCCCATGCCTCCATGCTGATGCTCAGAGCGACAGAAAGAAAGGTTTCAGGCTGAAGGCAGGTGCAGCGCTGGGGGCAAAGCTGAAGAATTCACCAGGTCCCAAACTCTGAGGTCTGCATAGGCTTCACACTGTCCCTGAGATCATGAGAATTTGGCAGCCTGAACCCAAAATTTCATTTTGTTAGTGCTGAGAGAGGAGACCAGCTTGCCTACACAGTTTCTCTGCATGTGGGGAGGATCCCACCAAGAGCTGGAGACCACAGAGGGCTGCTTTTGTCATCAAGGCGTATCATGATGAAGCAAGCTCTAGACGTGGCTAACCTCTCCAAACCAGGGTCCAAGGACTTTTCCCTTAGCCCCCTGGGGCTTGAAGGAGAGGGCTTCCTAGGTGAGTCTATAGAAAGTAATCACAATTTGCTTGGGAAGCAACGAACACCTTAGGTACTACAGGGATGGATGAGTGGGTGGATGGAGAGAAAGAAGGAAAGACACAGTTTTCAAACAGTACTGTCAGAACTGCTTTTCGTAACAACTGGAATAAGCAGCCACCCACTGGAGTGAGAAACTATGGTGACCAAAAGTCAAAACATGAATAGCTAAAATGGGTGAAGGAGGGATAGCGATGGCTGTAACCTCTGTGGATCTGGGAGCTTAGGAAGTTACGAGAAAACATTGTCTTGAGTTGGTGCTGGGCTCCCAAAGCCTCAAAGCCTCAGGTGAAAGCCCTCAGGTCCTTTACTCTGCCAGCTTTGGTGACCAGAATAGATGAACCCATGTTTCAATTTCCTTAGATTTTGGTTAAACCAAAACTTCTTTTCCAGGTAATTTTGGAAATGCTTCAACAAGATCCATCTCTGTGAGTGGAGCTTTATTAACCTGCTCTGCAATGGGCCCAGAGGGATGCTGGTGCTCTCGTCTTCACTGCATAGTGATTCACTCACCAACCAAAATAAAACCCCACCCTCTCTCAGCTACATCCTTAGACTAGAAGTGCTTCACGGCCACACATTTCCCCAGCACATCACCCTGTCTCCTCTCTGCCTAGTCTTGACTGAGAGCCCCAACTGGTGTTCATCATCACTTGTAACCTTTGCATGATGCCTAGGTGTCCCTAGAAGACTGAGCGCCCCAACTGGTTTTCATTGTCATTTGTAACCTTTGCATGGTGCCTAGATGTCCCTAGAAGTCCCCTTCTTACACCACTCACTCTACCCCTTAGTAGTCCAAGTGCTGAGCTCCTGCAACCTCCATCTCTCTGTTTTGCTGACTTTCTCTTGAAGCTCTACTGTGCCAGCCCTTGCAAGTACAGGCGCTACTGCCCATCGTCCTGGCTGAGCAGTCAGTCTCCAGGCCTTGTCTTTCCCTCCCTCAGCTTCCACTAGCTCCTTGTTGCAAATCAGATTTACTGCCCTTGTTGGCATGGTACAATCTGTCCATGGACCTTGCCCAGGTCTCATCTCTGCTCCTGGTGCTCATCAGCTACCAACTGCCCTGTCCTTCCCCAAGTCACAGTGATGATGGGATCAAGGCTTTCCCGTCAGCCGTTGTTTTCCACCACCTTGCAGATTGCATCTCCAAACACATCTCCTTCTTCTCCAGCTAGTGACTACAACACGACTGTCTCTGACCACGGACACTCTGGACTTTGGCTTTCTCTAACTTCCCCAGTGGGCCATCATGCCTTGTTTCTCCTGGAAGTTCCACCATGGCCATGAGCTCACCAGAGCCGAGCAGACCAGGTCGTGGCAAGCCCAGTAAGTGCTCATCTGGGAGAAGCAGAGGATATCTTGTGCTGGCAGTGACACAATTGGTAGCTGCCGCACTCCTGGAGTCGGCTCAGCAGTAACGTTCTGGAAAGGACCTGCAAGGTCCTCTGGGTGCTAAATATTGAAGTGTGGTTGCTAAGGAGACCTCGGTGCTTCTGGCCAGGGCAAGGGGCTAACTCTGGTGCCGTGGCCAAGATCTGGTCTGAGCATCCACCGGTTGTTCCTTCTGTAGGTTTTTAATGGTGCAATTTTCTCCAGTGTCATGGCTGTGACCCTGGCTCCCCCAAAGCTCCTCAGCCGGTCCAGGCCACACGCTGACTGCCCGCAGATCCCAGGCCAGAGCTGGCCCTGCAGCCAAGGAGGTTTTGCCTGAGGATAGCAGACCCCAGGCAGCAGCAGCAGCAAGGAGAGGTTTGGCTTCCCAGACACAGATAATCAGCCGCGTCCGCAGGTCAGAGTTGGACCGGCACACAAGTAATGGAAACTCCTTTCCTTGCTGTTGATCTATCTGCAAGAAAGCAAGTGAGTTTTTTAAATGGTGGGTGGAGCTGGATCAGGATGGATCCCAGCTGCTGAAGTCGGGACGCCCACATAAGATGGAGTGTTTCATTGCTTCATCGAGATGCCAGTCCTGAGGACCCGCAGCGAACATGCAGGGGGGTGCTGCGTGCTCCTCTCTCCAGAGCATGGCTGGCCAAGCCCTGGCACAAGGCAAAATGAGACGTCTGACACACCAGTCAAATGCCCCCCACCCTCCTGGGTCCCCACCCTGGGGCCTGGCGAGGTTTCACTTCTTGCATGTGCACCCCCTGCCCCATTCTCCTTGGGGGGCACCCATGGAGGGATGGGGGTGGCATGCAGCATCCTCCTGCCCTGGGCACACGGTGGTGCACACCAACACAGAGACCATCAGCTGCTTTCCATGCTCCAAGGCATCATGAGAGAGCAGCGCTGTCGGAAAACCCGCAGGGGGAACCCGCTACAGCCTGAGACCGCCGCACAGCACAGTGCAGCTCCTTGCAGCCTGCGAGGCCATGTCACTGGTCCCACCAGCAGCTGTACTGGGGCTTGCTGGGCAGGCAGGAGGCAGAACAAGTCCCAGCCCCAGCCCCATGCACTCTTGGCTGCTGAGTGATCCTTGGCCTTTGCTCCCCACTCAGACACCTTCATCCCAAACTCGGTGCCTGCTGCTGCCTTTTGATGCTGAGACCATCTCTGTCTCCAGCATGGCCACGGCTCCCTGCCTAGCATCTGGCGCTGGCTACATCTGCTGCCTCACAGTTCCTCACCCACTGGAAGAAAAGCTTTGGGTTTTCCATGCTGGCCCCAAGCACATCAAGTAAAACCTTCTTCTTTCCCCTGCAAGGAGAGCAGCCGAGCGGGGAGCCCTGGACCGGGGCCAGGTCCTCACATCTCCCCCAGCCCGCACGGACAGCGAGGCAGCCAGGCACAGGACCAGGGCTTTAAACAATACCTGGACACATCTGAAACACAAATCTGCACGAGCTCTCCTGGCAAGTAATGAAAGAGCAGAGTGACTGATTATTGCAAACACTTTCTTAAAAGCTTTTGGCAGGAGAGGACACTGCTGCCCTCGGGACAGCCCGGGTACGCAGCGCTGGGTCCCGGCTTCTCCCCGTGATGTCGGCTGGGCTCACTCCTGGTGTGTAATTCCCCAGAGGGGGAGAACGAGGAGAAAGAAAGCAGATTCCTTCTTTGGACTTGAAAGGTAAAATTCTGTGTGGATTTTAGCGACTGTGTTGCCACATCGCGGGGGAAGCTCTGCTTTCTGTACAGGGGATGGGGCTGAGCGTTAACACCTTCAGTGCCTCAGAGAAAGGCCGCACCATTTCCTTTCACAACAGGCTATAAAAGACATGAATTTAAATCCATCCCCTCCTTTCTTCTGCCATATGTACCAGACAGACTTCAGTTTTCCAGAGGTTATAACCTGGGCATCTTTTCATCTCATCACCAGCAGATGCATCTTTAGGTAAAGAGCATCCCCCTGCCAGAGCAGAAGGCTGCTACAGCTCTCCTGCAGAAAATGCTTTTCTTTTTCTTTAACCCTGTCATTGCAAGCCATGGTACTATCTTGGCTAATGTGCAGCCAGCCTAGAGAAGTTCATGCCAAGTGGTTAAAGTCTGACAAAGTTAAAGGCAAATTAAATCAGAGCCTCGTAACTGGAAGTGGCAGGCTACTTTCATTACAGGTGGGGTGACTCGTTCCACCTACAATAAAAACTGATGGAAATTTTTAAGAATGCTCTTTGCCCCCTCCCCTTTCTTTCTTTTGGAGACTCTCTCCCACTTTGCAGTCTCTGGCTGAAATCAAAGCAGTCCTAATTTCATCCTCATTGCCCACATGCAATGAAGTCCCTCCAGTACCCTGTAAGCATCCCAAGTGGGCAACACACAGCCAGCTTCTGACCAGCTGAGGGCAGGAGGAAGAAGGGACAGTGGGAGACGAGCCAAGGACACCGGCTCCGGAACGCCGCTCCAGGCTGACGTGAAGCTGGTACTCTCTTTTGATTTCATCTTTGCAGCCATCATCTCGGGAGATGTTGTCCAGCTGCTTCAAGCCTTGAAAACAAAAGGTCTTTCTTTTCCATCTCTTTCTTTTTTTAATGTGCAGATTCAAACACTGGATGTTAATGAGAAAGCCCTGCACGGAAGGAGCAGCAAATGGAGGCTGCTGAGAGACGAGCTCTTGAACTGAGTGCGGTTACTCTGTTCGTGCTTCTCAGACGGCCCCTCTGCATCGCAGTTTGCTGGAGCTGCCTCCTCTCTCTGGCTCTGCTTCTGTCCCTCCCTTTGCATTTGGAAGGCAGAGTATGTTGCCTCTGATTTTCCACCAATTTTATCAAAGAGAGACTGTGAATAAATAGAGCAATCTGGAGAAAAAACAGAGGCTCAGATTAGCTTCAGTTTGCATTTGCCTTGCAATTTCCCACCGGTGCTCTCCTCACCCACAGCCAGTGGATGTCATTTCTCTCGCTGGAGAAGCAGCGAAGCTGCCGGCTCTGGCAGATGTTCCTCCCCGCTCAGCCGGGTCTCTGGGGAGCAGCTCCTGGGACTGCGGCGAGAGAAGAAGGTCTTTCTGTGGCGCCAGGCGCTCCCGTGAGCGATGGGGACAGGGGCAGAGGCTGATGCCCAGACATGCTCCAAGGGGAATCAGGGGTCATTAATTGCTCATCACACCCCGGACTGTCCCCAGCTTCCTCCAAGTGCCTGCTACCCTCCTGTCTCGGGTCCATCAGCCAAGAGGCATGGAGGCGGGGGGGCAGGAGGACCCCTCACATCCCCCAGCCCCAGGGTCAGCATTGGGCACAACCACTGGCTGCCACATTCCTCCTGCTCTGCTTGGCCACACTGCAGGGAAATGCTCCTGGAACAACCACAGCTCCGTCTTAGATGTTCCCACATTCTCTGCTGCTACTCCCAGGTTGCAGATCAGCCTGGGCTCTCCATCCCAGAGAGCTGCAGGAGGTGCCTCGGACAGGGCTGCCTGAGACATTGTAGGTGGCCAGATGTCCCCCCGGAGGTCGCACATCCCACACCTCTCCCGAAACTGCCCAGGGCCGCTCTGCCATGTCATCACTGGGTCCTTCGCAAGGAAGGTGCTGGCGGGCTGCCACAGCCCTGTCCAGAAACAAAGGCATCTGGCCTCAAAGCACTGGAGCATGAGGAATCTACCAAGAGGAGCAAAAAGTTAAGATATTGATTTGCAGATACCGTTATGAACCAAAGCCCAGAGCTCTGCTCATTGTAACAGCTGACATAACCGAGCTCATTATTTATAAGTTATCTGCATGAACATTTGACACTGGGAAAACACTTGCAGTTTTCCTGAAAGACTGGCAAATTCTAGAACGAGTGTTTTTTCACACCAGAATCTAATCCAGAAACTCGTTTTTCTTTCTTGTCGGATATTTTATCTGGTGAGAGCACAGGCTGTGGTGGGCAGGCAGAGCCTGATCCTCGCTGGGCTGAGCCACTCTCAGACAGCCTACCCGCTGGAGAAGCCTGTGTGGGTGATGGAAATGGGAACACATTAAGAAACTCGTTTGGGAATGAATTCCTAGTGAGCCCACAGCTGGCTCTGGACCTATCCTGGTCCTGCATCTCCCAGCTGATGCAGTTGCAGCTGCACCCCAGGAACCTGGACACTCCTGAGAAATACAGGTTCCTCAGGGTCTTCTCCACAGGGTTTGGGCAGACTTCTCTTGCAGGGCAGATCTGAGGAACCTGGACACTCCTGAGAAATACAGTTTCCTCAGGGTCTTCTCCACAGGGTTTGGGCAGACTTCTCTTGCAGGGCAGATCTGACCCGCAAGCCACCCTTTGAGAGCTGCGTTGTAGGCTCTGTGGGAGAGCCTCTTTGTGTGGAGCATCTTTGCCTCCTCTCCTCCCCCAGCCCGGCGGTGCGGGGAGCATTCCCCTCTTGGGTTGTGTCCGTCCGGTGCACCTCAGCCCATTGCCTTTGCGGCTGTGAAGAGAAGACACCCTGACAGAGGGTGACAGCGCCAAGAAGCCGGGATGGAGAGTGGGCTGGAGGATTGCTGGGGCTGCGGGAGGTGGGAGAAGGTGTGAACCCTCCCGCTCTCCCAGCACTCACACGAGGGACCAGGGATGCCATTTCCACCCACAGACCCAGCAGTTGGGCCCTTGGTTACATCTCATCCCTTGCTGAAGCCATCAGGAAACAGAGTCCTGGCAGCTGCCACCAAGGGAGCAGTGATGGGAAAACTCTGGTGTTCTGACAGTGCAGAGGGCTGGAAATGACATTTTGCTGGTCGGAAAGCAAGCCCCAGGTCGAAATGGCTTTCCTGGGAGCCAGGATGAGGAGCATGAAGGAGCCTTGAGATGATGCCAAGCAAGGAGGGACTGTCCCAGCCAGTGCAATCGTACTTTCATGGCAGGTGGTGGATTAAGCGCCCAGGCAGTGAGAGGCAGAGGAAAGAGGATGGCTTTCCAGGCTTTGTACAAATTGCCACAAAGCTCCCCTATCCAGGGAAATAGCCTCTGGACATCCTGGTTCTTTTCCTTGTTTGGAGGATTAATCCAGCCCCTGTAAGGAGAAGGAGAGATGGTCCCGCAGATCACAGCCAAAATGCCAGTGGGCAGCTGAATCCCGTCACTCCCAGACCAACCCCACCAGCAGTGATTTACTGCAGGGAAGATCCTCAAGGAAATAAATAAAGAGCAGGCGGTGGCCCAAGGGCGAGGAGGGATGATGGAGCGGAGAGACCCCGCGAGGGCTCTGCGGGGGGACCCGGCTGCCACGTGTCAATGTCCCTGCCACAGCCCTGTGCTTTAGATAAATATTTGAAGTGCTTGTAAATAAAGATCTGGCTCGGGAATGGGGAGAAACACTTTCCCTTCTCTCCCAGCTGTCTGGGAAAGGCGAACGCGCTGGCCATCAGCCAGGCAGGGAAGTGCCCAGCGGGGTGTGCGGGGTGGAGGTGGCGGTGGGTAGGGGTCACTGGCAAACCCAGATCTGTGGGTCACTTGTGGGGCCTGAGGTGGCCTTGGGGTGATGGGACCCCCCGAGATCACCTTTTCCAGCATTGGACATGGCACCAGCTCCAGACACACCATCACCCTCAGCCTCAGACAGGACGGACTGAATGAAAAACGTGCCTGGCATGGAGCAGAGCGCAGAGTTTTTAGCTCCTTGTCCCTGTGAGCCTCCACACCGCAGGGAGAACAGCCCCATTTTCCTTCCCCTCCAGCACCCCGTGCCTTTGGCCCCTTCCCACTGCAGGGGAGTTTCCATTGCTCCTCTCAAACCGCAGCCCCGTGCTCGGGAACCTGAAACCTGTGTTTGCTGGGGAGAAGAAAATCAGATTGTAGGAAATGCAGCACATGAAAAAAAAGCAGGGGGAGTGGAGGGGGAGGGGGGGGGAAGAAGCCATTTTTTTATTGCTCCCAGAATCTCTCGCTGCGGTTCGAAACGTGCTCCTCGCGCCAGCACGCCGCGGGACAGGACGGCCCCCGGAGCAGCCTCTTCCCGAAGGCATGGCAGGGGTTTTGGGGTGGGGGGTGGGCGCTG
>Ga0065711_1028994_pt1 | contig 38126 bp, 19 predicted proteins | sample Hoacrofraction12_FD_59098 | JGI IMG/M metagenome (GOLD analysis project Ga0065711, IMG submission 59098) | Hoatzin crop microbial communities from Cojedes, Venezuela - Epithelial fraction 12 v2 (version 2) | ecosystem: Host-associated > Birds > Digestive system > Esophagus > Crop | place...
CCCTCCCCCCGCCGGTGTGCGGAGGAGAATGAAAAGAAACAGGCAGAAACTGGTGGGTCGGGATAAGGGCAGTTTAACAGAACAGCAAACGGATGGAAACAGGAACAACAACGATACAGATAAGGAGAAAACACGACAAAAACAGACCCGCTCTCTCAGACTGCACCAGCGCCGCACGCTCCCGAGCCGCGAGTGAGTTCCAGCCTCGCCGCCCCCCCCACCGGAACCCAGCGTGATGTCACATGGTATGGAATACTGGGCTCTGTTTGGCCAGGTGGGGTCAGCCCCCACCCCCCAGCTGTGCCCCTTCCTGGAGTCCGGTGAAAATTAACCCTGTCCTGGCCAAACCCAGGACAAGATCCTTCAGGAAATATTGCAAATATAGAGGACTCCAACTAACTTTTGCTTTACCTCAGCATTCTATATGTGCTTTAAAATTGTTTCCTCTAGAAATATAAATGGACCCATTATTCTTTTTTCTTCAGTTTTTCATTATTTCTTCCTACTTGGTTTGCCTTTTAGGACTCTGATGTAAGAGCAGCTGTAGTTTTTTAAGTTATTGAACATGAAGATGAACCTGGTAGTAGCCCAAATTGAACACTACATCTCACACCTGCGTGAGCCATACCAGGAAAAAGGCAGAACTTTGCCAGCGTTTCCTCGTCTCCCTTTCTAACTTAAATTTACATCAGTACTGAGAAAAAAATAACCAGTAACTAAATAATCTGATCAGTTCTAAGAACATAGAATTAAAATAATATTATTTTTCAGTATTAATTTGAGATAATTGCTATAGATAGAATAATTAAAACAAAAAAAAAAAGAAAGAAAAATCAGTCTTAAGTTACTTTATTATCTAATAACTAGTGGGAAGCTTAATGGGTGTATCAGATGCAAGTCAAAGATGTTCAGGCTCCTGATTTTTTTCCTAGAGATGGGATTTCCAGTTTAGTTCAGGATTGGATGTGCTTTGTTTCACCTCTGCTCACAAAGGCACTCCATCTAGAAGTTATATTGTCAATACATCATGAAGTTTTAAACTCACATACTGGATCTCAAGTGCTCTCTCCAAACAGGAAGGTCATGAATCACACTTTTAAATGGAAGTGAATAAAATAAAAAATATTCAGCACTCAGAGCAGGTAAGTATAAATTAGAGATGAACAAGGGCTACATGATTGACCAGTAAAAAATATTCAGCACTCAGAGCAGGTAAGTATAAATTAGAGATGAACAAGGGCTACATGATTGACCAGTTTCTACCAAACGACTTCAGTCTGTTATAGCTCAAGCTAAGAAGCCTGGACTTCTAAATCTAACTCTCAGGGCTCCAGCTTAATCTCAGGACATTAATAAATGTGCTTGCTATCACACAGAAAGTGTCAGAACAAAACCTTCTATCTAGATAAGACTAATTATAAACAATTACAATATTTATGATAGAGTAACATAAGTAAGTTACAAAAAAAATCTAGAATGTGTGCCGTTTATCCTGTTGTGATCATAGCTCACACAAATATGAGGTAGTATTTTGAGAGGAAGAGCCTGCATGTGAACAGACAAAGCTGGTATGCTTTACATTGCCCGTGTGAACCATACATTACAAAGCAACCTTGACAGGTAACTGTAAGTAAAAAAAAAGTCGAAAAAAATCCTTTTTTTTTTGCACAATCAATCAAAAATAAAGAAATAAACTATATTTGCATCAGATAAATAATTTGCATTGTGTGACCACAGTGCTTTTAATCCAATACCAACAGCTCAAAAGCTGGATTTATTGTATCGCCAAACTGTAGATCTTGAGAAGGGAACTGTGTGAGAAGCAGGACTACCATGGCTCCTTGTGAGCTGTTAGCTCTGAACTCCAGCACTGAAAATAATGGTAGTTAGTTGTTCCGCTCCTGAGTAAAAAATGTGTGGGCGTTCACACAGATGATACTCCATCACACAGATGGAGTATCATCTGGGCATGGCAAGTGGTTTATGCATCATCTAAGTGGTAAAATGCAATCCATGTTCTGTAGATCTTAAGGAATATTTAGTAGGATTTGGAAAAAAAGTTCCAACCAAAAAAGAAAGAGGTAGCATATATTTCAGAATGTTCAAAGAAAGCCCACCCATAAAAGAAGAGGCTACTACAAAGCTGGTTGAGCTATAAATCTGCAACCAATAACACCACAATGTTTTTCAGGGATTCAGAGCAAATCATCCTAAATAGAGAAGAAATGAAAAATCTTTTGCATTTGGCCTGTGGGAAAAATGTAAGCATATTAGGACAGTAGAGGTGACACTGAACCAGGAGGAGATTTTTCTTTGATTTCATCTAAGTCGGGATTTAACCTTCTCTGTTCTGTACATACCTTATATCTCCATTAAGGGGCACTGAAAACTTCAAGGACACTCCTTTCCATATTCTTCTATTTAAGACTTTTTAAAATTGAGTTTAGGGTGCAATAGAAAAATAAATCTGTGGAATACTTATTATCTGACACTAACCTTTGTAAGTACTTAGAAAATTTCTTCTTTAAAAAAAGTAACCCCAAACCAGAACATGCCTACCTTTTTCATGAAGTTTACTTACAAATAGGAAGTTTTAATTGCTTTTGTCCCCACTTGCTTTATGTCAGTTTCTATGTAAAGCTTCAGAATATTTCTAAACTTAAAAGTTCGCTAGATCCAAATCTTGGCTACTCTAGGACTCAAAATGTAAAAGAAATTTGTCTCTTTTTCCTGTAGTATGGAAATGGTTCAACATCATTATTTAAATATATATGCCTCTTGAATTTATTACCCAGAGAAAACCTTCCTTTAAACCTACCCAAGACTGCCAGCTGTCAGCAAATTTACCAGCAGGGGTTTTTATTATTTATTTATTAATTTATTTTATTTATATTATTTATTTTTGTTAGTAGTAGTGGAATTATCTGGGGCTTAGCTAGATGCACCCAGTGTGAACTCTGAAAGCACAGATCTCACCAGCATTTCCTTTGATTCCAGGCAAATTTGTAGACAACTCGGCGTGAACCAGCTTGGGCAACTTTGATTTACTGTCTGCCAAAGGTATTTTTCTTCATATGGATTTGATCCTATAGGGCTTGCTTTTTTTTTTTCTTTTGGTGTTACTTTCGAACTTTGGGGTTCGTTTAATGAGAAGATATTTTTCAAAGATGGAAAAAAGCAGAAGACTCTTGTTCCCTTCTCTGCTTTCTACTTACCTTTCTTTATCGAAAGTTTTTCTCCCGTCCAGGCTTCTTCCTTATTTCTTCTGACCCTGCATAATAGTTATTAACTAGATTTTTCCTTTTAAATAAAGTACTTCTCAAAGAAGTAAAAAGTAGGAAAAGAAATCTTTGGTCAATGATTTACTGTCCAAGACATTATCATCTCCCCTATCTCTCTTCACGTAGATTGTTAGTTTTACCCAATCAAATTGCAAAACTTGCGTTTGATGCCCTCTGTTCCAGCTGAGGTGTACTTAGCACATAGACTTGAGAAAAAAGATTGTTTTCAAGTTATTACTGCGGCTTCTGATCATCTGAGCACAGCTTGGGGCCTGCATGCCTATGACATAAAGTAGTCTGAAGACCTATGTGCAGCAGACAGTAGTAACCTTAAATAAATTTCTCCACTGTTGTTGCAAAGGAGAGACTGCCTTCTTGATCAGTTTTGTGTTGACTAGAGAGTCACCTTACTTCAAAGGCGAGCCACCAACTTTAAGATTCTAGTAAATCACTGGAGTAGTTGAAAGGAGGTGTATGAAAAATCGTGCTTGCAGTTTCTCTCAAGCTGTACTTTCTCTAATTACTGTTACACATCTATACTACTCCATGTATGTATCTGAATCAGAGTTTTATGGAGTAAGGTCTAGATTTGTTGGTCTAGATTCACGGTTTATGATATTCTCACAGCATATGTCATATACTATATGACTGATACTCATCTACAACAAATAGAAAGTTTTCTGTATAGGCACATTTATTTTCCTTGAATCAGACAGGTATCATCTTTCTCCCACTTTTCTTGGTTAAACTGAGATGTCTGGGCACAGAAATCAGGAAAAAAAGTACCTGAAGACCCAAAAGTATATACAGTTTTGACATAAGGAAACATTTCTTTCTGAAAACAAGGAACTGTTGATCCTGACCCAATGCTGGAGCCCTAGCCTCTTGTCTGCTGTGTGTCTTCTGAACTTGGTTCTGTTAGCATCTTATTTAACCTTTGACTAGTTTTCCCTAGCTGGGAAACTGAAGAAATATAAACAAAGACAGACTGGATAATCAAATATATAGTTATATTGCATAATCCTAAGTATTTAATCTATTTAATGTAAGGTTATATTTCACCTTTCCTTAGGAGGGGTGGTAGATTTTGTGAGACCGTCTCTTTTTCTGCATAACACTGACAAAAGAAGTGTATATTATTGTTCATGGGAGCTCAGAGAGGTAAGGAATCATAAAATGAATCTAGCAAAATAATAGTGTCATGTTCATTATTACAAGAGTCAAAGCACAGGATCAAAGGCTCCGGAAAAAACAAAGTTTGACAAAAAAGAATCAGTTGGGAGTAAGGGTCACAGCCAAACAGGAACAAAAGAATAAAGAGCAGAAGAAAACATCTGCAAGCCTTGCTTGTGGGGAGGGAGAAGGAAGTAGGAAGAGGGAGGAACCTTTCCACATACTTGCCCTCAGAGGTTCGCATACATTTGTGTACTCCACATTGTTTGAACCTGATTTATAAAATAGTTTCATTTCAGAGATAATGAACATCACAGATGACCTCTCCAGAGGGGCTTCCCTTCCCCTTTAGACATAGGGGAGAAAGAACTTTCTTACCACAGGAGAACATAAGACTTTTAGTGGCTTTAACCATCCAGCTCCCATAACTTCTGTTGAGATATGTTATATATGCACAGACCTGTGCAAGTCATTTTTTAAAAATATGGTCTCCTTATTTCCTTCCTTGTTTCTCTTCTCAATCTTTAGGTGTGGCTCTGCAAAACAGAGGGTGCAACACTACAAAAGAAAGATACAGAGCAGGCAGAGTCATGTGAGGTAAGCAGAACCAGACTTGCTCTGACTGCTGGCAGAGACTCACAGTAATGAGTCCCAACCTGGGCAACAACCGAGTACTCAGACAGCGACAGCATAGAACTCACCTTATATTTTTCCTTACTGCCCATAATCATTTTGGGATGGGCTGCAATAAGCCACTGCAAACCTAGGAAGGCTTTCATTTATACCAGTAGTCAATCTTGCAATCACCTCTCATTCCTGTGCCTTAAAGCTAGAAACACATATGTACCTTCTGCCTAGTAAGCCAACGGGAAGGCTTTAATAAAATTGCTACTTTCACAAAGTTTTCACAAAAACTAACTTCAGTTAGGCAAGGCCAGCTTTTCTCGGCTTCCTCTACAGCCAATGAGGTGAAAAATATTGGTTAAGAGATCCCTTTAGTGTCTGAGGAGACTCTCACTTTCCATTACTATGGAAGTTTCTTGAGCAGAAATATTCTTTTGTATCACTGAAGAACATTGCTACTTCCTTGTCTTGCCATGTTTATTTCCTGCAGAAGAGGTTAGCAGCAGTAGGTTGGTACATCTCCATGGACTCGCCATCAGAGGAGTTGAAAAGCATCACATAACTCACCTTTTGCACTTTGCACTTGGGAATGCATCAGGAAAACATCCTTTATATGTGCTCTCGCAGACGAGAAGCTAGGAAATACAGAAAACATTTAGCAGGTAGAAATAGTGTAAAAAATAGCATCCGTGAAAGGGATAACTCTTGGTACTCCTTCTTGCATGATTGCTAGGTTTTACAGTGCATGCTTTGCTCCTTATAATATTTGCTTGGCTATTTTTTTATTCAGCTGCTCCTGGGCTAATACTATTACTGTAGTATTGTTACTATATATTACTGTTAATATAGTAATGTAGTACTGTATTATTACTATAGTATATACTATTATATTATATTAAGATATTATATGTTTTATGTAATATATAACAGTATATACAATATACTATATATTATTACTTTATTAAGTGTGATATTCTTACTATTTATTGCAATTAGTATACATAAATACTCCTATTTATGTCTGATTGGATGTTTAAAGTTGTGCAGTCTACTCATCAAAGACTTGACTCTGAAGTATTCTTGTCTTCCTCACCCCTGTAAATTTTTGGAGCAACTTAATTTCTCACGGTATGAGCCCTATGCATAAGAGTAAAACTTGGAGATGATCTTCCCAATATGCGGCATTAATTTAAAAATAAGAAACATCTTTTCCTCAGACTCTGACTCAGAATTATAAAACCTCTTTTCCGTCCAATGCACTATAAATGGTTATTAGATGTGGTCATAAAATTGTCCACAGAAAAGTAAACTGCCTATCAAATCGGTGGCCGTATTTGCAAACTAACACCAGTGAACTGTTTCAAGAAACAATGTAAAAACATTTCAGAATGGGAAGGAACAAATTTGTCATGAGTAGTGGCAGATTTTTCATCACTTGAAATCTTCAGATTGATAACGGAACAACATGTCTTAGCCAGACCCAATTTGCTGGGACCGGTAACCAATTTGGTTGTTGTGGTAGATTAACCCTGGCTAAGGGCCAGACTTCCACCCAGCTGCTCAGTCACTCCCCAGCTCAACAGGGAAGGGGGGGAAAACGGGATTAGCAAGCTTGCAGGTTGAGATAGAGCAGGGAGATCACTTACCCGTTACTGTGATGGTCGAAACTGTCCGAGCTTGGGGAAAGCTGATCTAATTTTTTGCCAGTTAAAATAGATTAGGGTAGTAAGAAACCAAGACAAACATTAAAATAATTTTCCTCCCCTCTCTCCCAGGCTCTGCTCCTAGCTCCCAGCTCCTCTACCCACGCCGACAGTGGCACGGGGGATATGGGGAGGCAATGGTCAATAACTAACAGTTCCTCTCTGCCACTCCTTCACTGTCACACTTTTACCTTGCTCCAGGTTGGACTCTCCCTGCCAGCTTTAGTTCTTTCAGGAAATAACTCCTCCACCGCAGGTCCTGCACAGACTGCTGTGGATACCTGCTCTGGTGCCTGGAGCACTTCCACTGCCCCAACATCCCCCTCCACTTCCTCTGATCTTGGTGTTCCCTCCGCTGTTTCTCACACATTAGCTACCTCCTCCTCTCTCTGTCTAGCAATTTTGCCTTTCCATATATGTTTTCTCAGAGGCACCACCAGCTCTGCTGACGGGCTCAGCTGTGTCCTGCAATGGGTTCGGCATGGGGCAGCCCCTGGCCTCCTCCCACAGAGGCCTCCCCTGCAGCCCCTGGCTGCCAGCACCCTGATGTCTAGGGACAACACAGTTGTCAACCAGGGAAGGAGGTAAGATCCAATGGCAGGTACTAGAGTCTGCGAACCAGCACTACAACATTAGAATTTTGTCTGTGTTAATAATACGCACCAAGTGTTCTCATCTAAGCAAGTGCCAGTTACCAATCAGTCACTGCTTCCACCCAGCACTTGCAACAGCTTACAGCATTTACCTGTAGCCTCTTCAGTATCTGAAAAATGAAAAACATGTTTTTATGTAAGACAAAGTCAGAAATGAAGGTTAGTTTCTGAAACTGGATACATATCCCACTTTAAGGCTTCTAAATGTTACAGATTCAGGTGGTTATGACCGCAAATATCACCTATCTCGAAAAAGCCACATAGTTTCAATTTCTGTGTTTTAATAACTTTTACAAAACTTCCTGCAGAGAATTTGACATACTGTTTATAATATGTGTAGAGAAATGCAAACATAAACATTTCATGACAGTTAAAATATTTGCATATATATTTGGAATATATCAACAACATATTGTGCTATGCTGTCTACGAACATAGAAATACAAAAATACAGCCTGGATATCCTTAATCATGGTAAAATTGTTTTATAAATATGGTAATTAGTATTATAACCTATATAATGCACATATGGAAAGCATAGACTTTTTGAGACATGCAAGGTCATTTCTGCTTTGCATATCATGATCCTTAAGAGACACCACTTAAGAGAGGCAAAAGAGAGAAGAATTTGGGACCAGAGTCAAGGATTTATGATAGATACATATAGGAACTGTTGAAGAATTAGGCATCTAGTTGCCATTTTGTATGCCTAAATCTAAACATTACAACTTCAACACCCTATCTGAGATGAAGCCTAACCCAAGAGGTACCTGTGTCTTCAACTTTAAAGTATTCCAGGTGGGGAGAACGCTGTTCTGGGCATGTCCTTAAAGGCCAACTTCTCCCTAGGTTTCAGCAACACAAAGCATAACTCACAGCTAAAAGTTTCAGGATTTGCAAACTTCTTTGCAAAAGGTGGATTTGAAGTTTCAGAGCATCTGAAAACCTCACACTGGTGGGATTATCAATGAGCGCTGCTTTTTATGAAACCAGGCTCAAGTCCTTCTCCTGCCTGAAAAATTATAAGAATTTTTACCTCCACACTATCCTTGCAACACCCATCGGGTATTCTAGGGAGAAGTGTCCTTCTATTACCTTCCATTGAATTCAGAAGCTTAAGAAATCACCATACAAGGGAAAAAAGAGAGAAGATTTGGATGAGAATGACTTTTATCATCTAATAAGTAGATTCTTCTTGTAGGAATAAGTTCCTTTCCTGTTCCAGTAGTATTCATCAGATTCTTCTATTAAGTATTAATGGGAGTCAAAACTGGAGTCATATCTTGAAATACATCATGTAGCAGAATTCCCTTCAATGGCCTTGAGATGAATGATAGCTCTGTTATGTCTGCTAACGACACTTCCAGTCCTAAAGGAATGTTCCTCTGCTTCAGATGTTAGTTTAAGTCTTGTCCCAGGGCTGGAAAGCCTCTCCTCATCTCCTATGTCCAGGCAGAGAAAAACTCATTGGGCAAATTTTTAGGGAAGAAGGAACAAAAATGGGTCAAGTGTATTCCAATTCCACCTTGAAAAACCTTATTTGTATTATTTATTTGGAAGGGTTGGAGGACAATACAGCTTTATGTATCTGTAGGATATGGCAGGAGAAAAGTGATGGCTATGATCTTTACTAAAAATTCCCCCAAAAATGAAAATGATACATCATGGCTATTAAAATTAACAGGAAATCTGTGTTCTGTGGCACGTGTGAAATTAATCTGTTCTATATGAATAACATATTAAAAAATTAATAACTCACCTAGCAGCATATAGTTCTTATAGTTCTTACCTTTCCACTAATCTCTCCATATTCAGTATCTGAACTTTTTTCATGTGTCGGTCAGTCAAAGAGAAAACTGCATGTAAAGGATCTCCTCATGAGATACTTCTGTAGTGATGAAGGAATCAAGTATTGTTTTCTCATTCCCCCTGAACTTTGCAGAAGGGCAGCTGATAGAGAACTAACCAGATCCAGGTAGATGCCCATTGCTTCTCACTCCTCCAGAATTCACAAGGAAAAATATTAACTTGTGGTTAATTTGCTTCTACCATGATTTTCCCCCTTCCAATATATATGCACCCGGAGTATGGTGCTAGTAAAATCTAGAAGCTGACAGCACTTCTTAGTAACCACTGGATGGAAAAAGTCTTTGAGTATGAATTACATATGAAACAGCATCAGCAAGAGCAAATAATGCACACACTTATGTGGAAAAATATGTTGGCCGCTACACGGAAATTATGTTAAGGTTGGAAGCAGAAAAAGGTGCTAGGCTAATGAAAAGAACCATGCAGGTGGGAAAGAAAATGGAGTCTGCAGAATGATAAAGAAGACTAGTGCATGATGATCAGGTAGCTGAGTAGAAGATATTCACTGGGAAATGAACATGGAAGCTTTGTTCAGAATGAGATCTATAAGTGAGGAAAATGAAAGGAAGTAATAAATCTTGTGATCTACAATAATTATGTTAATAATTCATTTTTTTGTGCCAAGTATTCTGCATAAAATTTTGGACAGTTTCTGCTTTGAGGTGTTGCAAGTTGGACATTCATGAAAATGAATGACACTAGGTAATTTTTGAACAAATCCATACCTTCCTACAAAAACAAGTAGGACAATTTAAAAGAACTCATTTCTGGATCAGCCAAATAGTTGCATGGGAGGACCCTACAACTCTATCAGAGCTATATAAAAGAAGCATATAAGTTGCCATACAATAACTTTGCAAACCAGAGACAATAGATGACAGATATCTTGTGTATTAACAAAAGAAAAACAGAGATCTGTAAAGTCCTGAAGAGTTAGAACAAACTTTATTTTGCTTTGACATACTACGGAAATGTAACAGAACTATTTTATATAAAAGCAAAGAGCTCTAAACTCAAACTGGAAAGTGGCAGCAATACTTTATATATGCATATTGGATGCCAAAGAGAAAAGGAGGTTGAGAAGTTAAAATAAATAAAATGTGTTCAGTAGCAAGCTATTGCAGTTTATAAAACTCTTGCCTCTGACAACTTCCCAAGGTCCCTCAGCTGAATACTGACATAGAGAGTAAATGAAAAATAGCACGTTTTATCCCAGGCTATGGTTTCCAGCAGATTCAATAAAGCTGAAGGACAAAAGAAATGTGATTACCCCATTAATCCACAGGACCAGATTTAACACAACAAAATATCATCTCTACAAACATCCTAATGAATTTTCAGGCAAAGCAAAACTATGAGGATTGATTTTAGGACGAATTAGTGCTTTCAAAGGAATTTTGAGACAGAGCAGGATACCTTTCACTAAGTATCACTCATCTTAGATGCCTCCTGCTTGGTGCAAAAGTAGAGAGAGGGACAGATTTGTTTTTGTTTCATTTAAGGCAGATAATAAACTATGTCTTCTTCCTAAAAGAAGATAAATTTCTTCCCAGGGTAATAAAAATTCTCTGTGAACTCTGATCTTCCTCTTAAAGAGTGTAAACAGATGCATACTTATAAAACATGTGAGTCAAGATAAATAAGTTACACAGTAGTACTCAATCACTTGTTCTTTGCTGCCATCTTTTCCTATTTGTGTAACTTGTATATTTTCTTTGTAAGTATACTGGGTCCAGGGCCCAAGGTCTTGACTCTGTTCTTCCTTATACCTCTGAAAATTGCAGTAGAGACATGCCTATAAAACTAGGGAAATAAACATCAGAACTGGGTCCCTCATGTCCTTATTTGACTCAAAAACACCTAGTACACACTGAGAGAGAAGTGCATGAATAATGAATAACTGCTATAAGAAGTAGGCAAGTGGCCTTTCCTCTTTTCTCAGCCTAATAGCAGAAGACCTTGAGAACTTGACCTACTGATGAATAAGGCATAAATCTGCTAAACAGCTATGAATATATGCAATATAGTGCCTTCTGAGGACTTGGGAAATTCTTTTCATTGTTCTAACCTCAAGAGGGTCAGCATTCTTATCTCCTGGCAAGAAGCATAGTTGAGAGTGTTGTCTTGTTTTCTGGACATTAAAGAGATTCTATGATGAAGCAGGCAAGACTTGGACAGCATAGATTTCTCCTGAGCTAAAATATGTATCAAGCTCTTGACTATTCACATAAGACTCATAAATGACGGAGGCTCCATGTTTTCTGAAAGCTTTGTGAAATTTAGTGGCTTGAAGGATTCCACATATAGTGTATTGAAGCTTCTAAATATTAGAAGAAAGAGCTCCTTCTCACAGCCATCAACCCTAACTATGGTTTCTAAAGCAGTGTCAACAAAAAAATGCAATAAAACATTATCACACAGGCTTATTACTGTAGACTTTGAGGTAAATAGTAACTTCACCTCTTTTGTTTGGACAGATGCCATAGTGAGTCTAAGAGAACAGTGCATATTTTGGTCAATTCCCTGCTACAAATGTTCCATGATTCCCTTTTTGAAGACAGAAAGGAGATTATAACACTATCAGACTCTGGCACAGCTAAGGTTGATACAGATGGGGAGATATGTCCTAGAAGTCATAGTAAAAGCTGTTTTATCAATGATATGTAGCTTATACGTCTTGTGAGTCTTTCCTCCACTTTACTGTGCAGCCATCCCCTTGGGTTGGCACATAGTCTCTCTTCTAAGGGTTGTCTTTGAGCCACTGAATATCCTTATTTTTCTGGCTTTTTAATGATTTTTGGTCAGGACAAAAAGATATGGGCCATTATGCTTTTGTAACCATTGAAACACTGCTCCCATTTAAAATACATGTTTTGCACAGGCTTGGTAGAAGGAGAGTTAAAATTCCTATCTGCAGTTTAAGTATCCTATTAAAGGAAGAAAAGCTATCAGTAGAAGTGGGAGTAGTGGCTGTTCTTAACAACTTTGTAGCAAGCCATTGACTATTCATATTCTTTTTCCAGCAGTGGAAATAAAGTAGACACACACTGAGTTGCATTTGTTATTCTGCTGCTGTTCTGATAGGTAGATACCATTCAATTTCATATTGGACACGATCTTCCATATGGGTGTTCGTTACACAAACAACAATATATTTATGGCAAATCGAAGTATAAATATTTTCTTTGATTCCTGTGCCAAACTTCCAATGGAGTTTTAATTTGGGTTGTGATCAGCAACTTTTGCAAGAACAAGATATCAAGGTGGGTGGACATATTTCTATACAGCCTCTAGGGAAGGAAGTAATCCTATGCTATCCCAGTGTTTCTAGGTACATCTGTGATATCTCTCAGCACCCTATATTTCAAGAAGTCAGCCTGTTTATGAAGTTATTGTAAGGTAGCTGTGGGCATAAGTAAAACACTGCTAATATAGTACTTGGCCAAAAGTAGCCTCCCCTGTAGGAGTTTGTTTATAAATTGCTTTGGTCCACTTGACAAGGTCAAATCCATTCTCTTAATGATGAATCTCATCTGTTCTGGTGCAGAAAGAAATGTTTTCTTTCACTTCTACGTGTGGTAAGAGCTCATTCATCTCTGTATGTTCTAAAGGGAAATCTAGCTACATCAGAGAGAGAAGGAGTATTCAGAGGGCAACTGATGGCCAGGAAGATATATTGAATTCACTTTCCTGGGACAGACATTCAAATGGTAACAAGTGATAGAAAACAGCTCTATATTTCAGCATGATGTGTGTTCTCTCTCTTATGATTAAACCCCCCGTGGGCCATCTGCATTTAATGGGTTAGAACTACTTTGTAGCTGCAGTTTTTTCCTTCCATGGCTCTTATTTATTTGAGAGGAGACCAAACTGCACTCTTAAAAGTGCAGCATGTAGGAAACACTGCCAAAAGAATGAGAAGGAAAAGGCAAATTTATGGGCCAGTGTTGTTTTAAGCATTTAGAAGTATAAATAGGAAGTGTAGATAAATGTGGACATATAAGTGACTCTCTGTTTATCTCAGTTACATTATTTGCCTAAATTCCAGAAGAGAATTAGCCCAATTAGTTTATATAAGGGTTAATGCTCTGCCTCTGGACTAGCAGTTTAGGATATGTGTAGAACTGTTTTCAAACTAAAACTAACACTCTTCCTTAGAACAAGTCTTCCTAAAAAGAAAAAGCATTACTCAGTTCATCCTTGTCTCTCTGATCCATAAAAAAAAAACAAAACAAAACAAAACCAAAAACAAACCAGACACAAATATGGAAACTACTGTAGTAAATTACATGTAAAACACTGATTTAATAAAGTTCAGGGCTTCAAAAATAACAGAATGGACTACCTAACAAAAAAATATTCATATAAACAAAGTAATGTTGTTCCAGGACAATTTGATTTAGCATAGTGAATCTATTATGTATTTATTAGGGATTATATTCTGCTCCCAAGTGAAGTCACTGGCAAGATTCCCATTAACTTCAATTAGGATTTGATCATAGGGATATTTTTAAGCAGGTTTAAGGAAATTTCATCCCTCCGCCAACACTGAGTTTTCTGGCTCTAAATATCCAACAAACTTCCAGCCAATGAGTGTATTTTCCTCTTTTCTCATTGTATATATTACTTCAGCATTTGCTAAATAATACTTACTAACTCAGATCTCTATTCCAGACCTTTTTCTAAAAGGCTCCCAAAATCTTCCAGTATTTTATTTACTCTATGTGTTCAAGTGACATCTGACAGATTTTTCCATATGTAAATATGCATTTTATTATATATTAAAATATTTATAAAGACTAATGAGAAAATCATTCTTAGTGCTGTAGAAGCTGAGTTGTTCCCTTAATATCACTTTGAAGGAAAAATGCAATGAATATGTTTTGTATTGTCATTTTCACAGTTAAAGATCTCAGCTGGTTTCCATTTTTAAAGATTAAACCACAATCATTTGAGTAAATACACCTGAGTAAATACAATCTTTTACAGATTCATATACTTCTGTCTCTCTTTGAGGACAGTGTTTAACAAAGATTTCATTTTAATTGTACTCTTTCTGAGAAGGGCAAAAACATTGTGAAAGAGCTAGATCTTATTCCACCTACAAGCAGTTTCTAATCATAATCAGATTGGATTCAACGACAAAAAAAAAAATGTTTTGTTTTTTAACCAAAAAAAGGCTTTAACCTTCTTTGTCATCCCTTTCCATACCCTTAAATTGCTCATTCACAGAGCAGTTTTGGGTGCAGGAGCCTAGTCTTTCACAATCCCTGGGTTATAGCAGAAAATTTCGACCAACTGTAGTGATAATGGGACTATACTAAACTGGTTGTCTGTCATTGGTACCTGCATATGGATGTTCTCACAGGAATACAAGGCAGGGAGGATCAAGCCTATTGAAATTATTTTTAATAATTAAAGGATGCAGAGAGCATAATTGCCTCAGTCTCTGAGAGGTGAAGCAGCCAGCTGTTAGGTTACGGAGGGTTTCTCTAATTAGAATTCACGCGATGAGAAAGCACTCATGTAACAGCATCTTGTGAGCTATCAAATTCCACTGTATAAGCCAGTCAGAAAGTACGATTTTTGTCCTGATCCTATAGCCTACAGTATTCCAAACGATCTCTTTCATGTTAACAGCATTATTGACTTTGATCAGTGTTATTGTCTATACATTGATGGATTTGTTATTCTAGTCTACTGCTTATTCCTGAGAGAATAACCATTGTTCTGAAGGTGGGCAGCAAGAGATAAGGTGAAATTTTGACCTCTTGAGTGTGAGGCCTCACAACAGCCCTCATTCCTTCAGAAGATCAGGGATTTTGAAGATTCACCTGTTTGCTTTTGAGTTTTCTTCAAATATTGAAAAATCAATGGCTTGTGGACTGCATTTAAACAAAAAGATTAGGTTGGGAACTATGTAATTTTTATATTATTATTTAAATATAGCAAAAACAGCTGACAGAAACAGTTCAATATCTCAAATACATCTTATGTCAGAGTGTTGTGATATTTTCCTTCATTTGCATGCCACAACTGTATCAGGTTTAATACGTTTGTGGTGCAAAGAATAATGGCCGTGCTTCAGGAATTTGGTAGGCTCACTGATCCTGCTGTTGCTGTGCTTTAATGCTCTGCCCTCATGCTGCCTTAAAAATGCAGGAAAAGAAAACCTGAAATTCATGATTAGAGAATGTAGAGACTGGATGCTTCTCCACAAAATTACCCTTTAATTTCTCAATATCTTTTTGTTGGCAGTGATAGTCATACACTTACCAGCCCTGCCCCTGCAAGACTCTTTTTTTGCGTTCTTTATAACCCTCTTAAACCCACATCATTTGTGCAAATACATATAGGAAAAGTGGCAAAAAAATAATTCTTATATTCACAGGTTCTGGTAAGATTTAGATGGGGGAACTGAGGCAAGAGAGGGAAGGAAGGCATGCCTCGGGTTTAGGTTTCCTCCTTACTCCAGCACCGCACCCTGACTCTCCTCATAGAAGATTATTCTGCCATTCCCAGCCACCATACCCCCATACTCAATGCACACTCCTTCTCTCATACCCACACCTCACATTCAGTGCTTGCCCAGCCTGTTGCTTATCTCACACAATTTAAATCTAAAATATGTTCTTTCAGCTACCACAACTTTACGTTATGGATGTTTACTTTAAAAGTTTGCTTATACCATTAGTATTTCATGTGATAATTTACCAGCGTACCACAGCTGTTTGATGTTGCACTGGCAGTACAATGCAGCTGTAAACCTAGTTAAACTAGATACATGCTTCAGCTTCTTTAGGCTGTTCAGAAGTGGTATAAAATAAATAGGCACTGAGCTTTTAGTAACTCACTATGTCTTACTATCATTCTGATGCCAGCCAAATCTTAAAAAGATCCCTGTAGAGGGGTAAGAAGGGTATATTCTGGATATAAGGAGAGTGGGTCATTTGTTAACAGGGTATAAAAGTGCTAGGGGAAAAAGTCAGTGCCTTGTCACAGAAAGCGCTTCTCCTGGAAACGTTTTGAATTTTAGAAGTGTGAGTGTTTTTAACGAGTTCTAAGTCTGCTCAGCCTGATTTAACTCTGATTAACAATTAATCTAATTAATTTAATCAATAAAATACTAATTTATCTGTGTCATTTAGAACACTGTAATGTTTTAGTCTTTGCAAACAAAACATTTTACTTCTGCCATGCTAAATTATCGCAGTATGAAATGCACAGTATTGGTGGTATTTGTTGAATTATATGCTTCATGGTCTTACCCTAAAGTTCACAGCCAAAATAAAATACCTTTAACATATTGAACTGGATTTTTTCAAGACTTCACAGTGTAAAAGATCATGCAGTAAAGAACTGAAGTGACAAATACAGTGCATTTCAGCTTATTCTCAGCAACAAAAGATGCCTTTAATGATAGGTTCCTGTGGTATGTAACACTGCTGATTAAACTGTAGGTAGAAATCAGTTATGTCAAATTTTCTGACCATCTTTGGGGTAAGGGGACTGGGTCTTTAGCTGCTAAATGCAGTGTCATCCATCACTCACATGAGTCTGTCCAAATCTTAAAGAGGACTTTTAATTTTGATGTAAAAATTTACATCTGTTCAAAAAGCTGTTCAAATACAGGATCAACATTTTTAAATTGTTGACGAATCAATCATAGAAGAAAAAACAGAGCAGAGTTATGTCATCACAAATTCTTCACAGCAATAATTACAACAATAATTCACTCTCTCTTTTAACAGGATAGGGACTCTTTGCCCAGAAGTTCTATAAATTTACTTCTCAGCATTGCATGATGATCACATATCTCAAACATTAGTTAAAGTACTTGGCAGGAAGGCTATGTAAATCACCTTCATCTGTTTTTAGTGCATTTGCCACATGTTGAAGAAGCAGCGGAAAGATTAGTTGCTCGTGCTAAGAAACCATTAAGTGGATAAAATCAAAGCACAAGAACACAAATCCTGTCAAACTTGTGGGAGTATAGTCCAGTGGAAAATAAAATCATTTACCTTGAATAGAAATTTACTTAAATTGTTTGCATATACTGAAATGCCTCTTTTCTAGGATTTTCTTGTAAAAACAGAACCCTACAAATAGCCCTGTTGGCTCTGTTTGCACGATTTGTGGAATAAGGAGCTACTCATTTTGGTTAAAAAATCTGAGTCTGGCCTTAAGCCAGCATAGACCAGATTCTGCCATCCTTACCAGAGCTGAATAGTACCCTAAGCTGGGCCTGATTATGAACTGATTACTCATGTTGTGCTGCACGGCCCTTTGCATGAATGGGGCCATTGTGAATAAATATTTACAAGTGATTCACAATTTGGCCTATGTGAGTAGTCTCACTCACATCAATGCATCTACTCATGGAGTAAAGCACTACTAAATAAAAGTGGCAGAATGTGACCCTGTTGTAGTACTGGACATCTAACACGAAGATACTTTTTCATTAGCTAAATGAAACGCTGCAACCAACAGACTATCATTCATTCTGTGAGACGAGGCTGATGCAAGAGCATGACAAGCTTAATGCAGGCCTGCAACTTATCACACTTCAGGTTTAATGAAGGGCTGAATACCTGTTTGTCTAATGCATAAAGTAATGCTAGCAACATGCAACAAATAATTTCCATTGCTAAAATTGAGGATGAAGAATTAATTAGAATTGTATACCTTTCACTTAATTAAAATCAGCAGCAAGATGACATAGTCTTTTATTTTCCCCTTTGATTTTGGAGGCTTTAAGCATCTAAATGTGTTGTAATGTTTTGAAAAATTGGTGTTTGCTCTCCCCAGGTATCCTGTCATTGCAGTAAATTCCTAGGAATTGTTTAATTTTACTCTTGACATAAAAAGCCTTGTAAAAATGAACTTTTTTCTAGATTTCACAAGACAATAATAACAAATTCTGCTATCAAAATAAATAAGTAAGCTGAAGGAGAGGCAACAATAAAAATGTCTGTAAGTTTGCCAGCTAAGCTTTTGCTCATTTATCCACTAATGCTGCTCCACGAAAAAATATCTGGAAATCACTTTGACGTGTTCTAAATGCTATACCTCAAAAAAATATTATGTGGAAAGAAAAGAATAAAACAAAGAAAAACAAGAAAAATACATTTTAAAACTGGAAACAGTTTAATCTGCTAAAAAACAATTGCATTTCCACCACTTTCGTCCTTCTACATGTGGCACAAGTGTCTGTATAAAACTAATATCTTTACCTGTACTAATAAAATTCTCTATTTTGCTTTAAATCGTAAGGCTTATTTTACTGCTGTCTAAACAGACCATAAAAAAGGAAAAGATAAATTCTAGCCAGAATACTTTTGCTCAGTTCCTGAGGCCAAAGTTGAAGTTAATTTTTAGAAGAAGAATAAAATTAGGAAACCACAAATTGGAGTACACGTATGTGTTAAATTTTAATTTATTACTAGTGGCAAATAGGACAAGCTTCCTTTCAATCAGCTATGTAAGAATCTGCCGTAAAATTCCCCTTTTTAACTGATGTTAATGATTTCAAAACTAAGTTTGCTTATTCCACTGAAAGATTACAGAATGGACCCATCTCCTATTTTTGTTTACACATTTAATGTCCTGAATGGGAGTAGAGAGAGTTTGGGGGTGCCTGTGAGCTTGTTTTTGTGAGTGCTGGTAGTTCTGTAGCTGCTGTGATGAAATGTGCTTCCCTGATCTTCCCTTCTCTCCCCCATCCACCCTCCGTTCCTAACTAATGGCTGGAGAGAAAAGCAAGATGGAGCAGAGGGTGCCCAGAGAGTTGTATCCTGTTCTAATCACAGCCATGCAAGTCCTTCTTTATTTCAATTAATTTACTTTGCCTTTATGAACCTGAGAGACTGACTGTTGCTTTCAAAGAGCCTGACATTTCACTCATCTGAAGGAGCTTGGAATGTGACAGGGGAAAGGGAGGAGAAGTAAATCAAAGCAGATAGCAGTTCTCCAGATGTAAAGTATTTTTCTTCTCCTCTATTTTTTTTTCCACCAGAAATGTCAGAAAGTCTGCTGACATTTTAATTCTTTTGTGATAGTCTGGGAGCTGAGAGCCAAATCCTGCTGCCACTGCAGTCGTAAAGATTTTTCCTATCTACTTTAAAGGGAGCAAACCAGTTTTACACTCTGGAAAAAAAAAACAAAAAACAACAAACCAAATAAATGAGAACAATATCAACCAACTGTAACTAAAACTAAATGAAATATACTCTTACAACATCTTGAGATCAGTTGCAGACTGAAACTGGCAAGCCTTGTTGGACTTCTTTCGTTTTGATTTGACCATAGCACAACAAAAAACAGTAAGACGGACTAGATTGGATGTAAGACTTCGCTGCTGTTATGGGTTTTTTTCTACATGTGGGTTCTGTTGAAAGTGTCGCAATACTATTCCATGCTCTCTTCTAGTCACCTAAGTTTCAAGATATCATATCTGCAACCATAAAGTTTTCATTTAAACACTAGTTGACTCATGTAATCTGTGCATGTCTTTGAAAACTCTATTAAATACTGTGATCCTGATTTTAGAGATATGTTTGGCAAAAAAATCTCGTTATCTTTAACAGGAATACACTCAGGTCCATAGAATAAAGGGGTACCTTCTATTCTTATTGCATTAGTTGTGCACTGATACAACTCCAAGGAGCTCAACATGCATTTAGCAAAACAACAGAGCTGGCTCAGAGCAGCAGCGCAGTGCTGAGAGAGTTAGGTCTACAATTTCCACCTACAACATGAATGATCATATATTTCCTTCTCTGCGTGGTGTGCTTTGAGATTTACTTCATGGTTTTAGTATAATAAATTTATTTTCCTTTGCAGAGTCGTTCCTTAAGAAGTATTCATTTGCAAAGCATTAAATTTGTATACAGGACTGCTAAAAACCAATAGAGTAGACATGTTTGCTTAATAGTTTTATTCTTTTTTGCATGTCCTATAATCGTATTTCATCAACTGGTACAACAAAACAAATTTCTATATAAAAACCAAAACAAAGAGGGCTTGTTGAGCTTGATGCATGGTAAATCTATTTGGTTTATTCTTGGTTTATTGTTAAATATTATATCGCATTTGTTTAAGCAGACATTGTGTATATCGTGATTTCTAGTATTCCACATACAGCAGCTTATTGTTGTGTCCTTTAAATATGGCAAATAAAAATGTTTTCAGTTTGCTATTAAAACAAAAAAAATAAATTTAAGAAAGTGTACTGCTATATTACATGGCCCAGGAAATATTGGCAGCATGCTCTTTGGCTTTCATCCGTAGAACTGCAATGCTGGAGGACCTCCTTTCAAACTCCGGCTTGGTTTCAAAGGCATGTCCATTAGTCGCCCCAGAAAGTAAAGAGTCAGTGAAAAAATTATTGAGGGGCACGTGGCTGAACTGATTCTGGTGGTTTGAAAAGCCTGTGTAGCCAGAATCTGTCCGGGGTGAATGGGAATAAGGTGTCATACAGGAGGACGTATCTCGTGGCAGCATGCAGGAAGTAACCACAGAACCACTAGCTGCATTCCCAGCCCACAGATTGTTCTGAATCTGTAACACATAAAATGAAGAAGATTAAATTTAGATAGTTCATCTTTTGTTTTCTGCAATGCTTGGTTTGCTTTACGTAACACTTACACTCCTCTAAAACCAGCAACAAGTACTTAACTAGTTCTCTGCAATCATATGAGAAAATACCAGGAAGAAATTACGTGAGTTAAAATACTGGATTATTCAGAGCAAGGGCTGCTGAATCATATTCCTTACTCTGTCATCCATTTGCTCTGTGGCTCTACCCTTAGTTTTTACCACTGAATCTCAGGATGCCATCAGCCCCGCCACTCCATCAAATTAGCAGAAGCACACAACTGACTTCAAAGAAAAGGTGTCCAAAGAGTATACAATAACGCAGCTGTTTTCAGCAGAAAAGCTCCTCCTCATCAGAATTCTTTCTTAGTGTAATGGTAGGAAACAGTGTAAAAGGGTAAACAAAACAAACCAGGATTTCTCAGGTGACAAAGCCCAACAAGTATCTGAAAAACTAAATATTGCGAAGCCTTTCATAATTACTTTAAAACAAATTAATCCATAAAATAAAGATATGGTTGACAACGCATTCAAGAGTATTTCCTGAAGTTGTTTCAAAGCTGGTTTTAAGATAAAAATTCTTTTCATGATGGTTTTATATGAAACTATACTTGAGGGCATTTCTGTTTCAGCTCTCAGCCTTAACTTGCTGCACTGTGCGTCCCTGGAAAACGTTGCATGACAGACTAGGAGACAAACTTTGTGGTTACTAGCAATGCCTGCTGAAGATCTGGAGCAACCACGTACTCAAGCTTTGATGTGTAATGCCTTCTATACTTGGCAGTCACTTAAAGCTTCATTCTGAGTCTCAGGCCTTCTCCTATCGTCTGTGTATAGATGCTATTTATGGATAGGTATTTTTCGCTTATTTGTTACTCAGTGAACAGATGGAAAGATTTTCAAGGCACAGCACGTGTCAGCTCCTGTCATTATGTCAAACTGTGCATTCTTTCATTCCTCTTCTATTCGCTTTGCTTTAATCAAACTTCACACTCAGCAGCTGTCCTTCTGTCTTTTTAAACTCTCTACTCTTTGTATCTCTCTATCACTACTATATGGATATAATTTTGAACATACACTGACTTCCTCAGTCATTTCTCACTTGCACTCACCGTTACACAATATACAGCTTTATATTTCTGCCCCACTTTTACTTATATCTCTTTCCCGAATGCTGTTTTTTTTAAAAAAATGTACAAATATCATGATACAAGACATTTGTAGCCCTTATTCACAGTACAGAACTTCTCATCCAGTAACTACATCTTTCTCTTTTTGTTTTACTTTGCTAAATTTGTCTTCATCCTAAAAATCTGTTGTCTGTTCAGTATATCATTGCTCTGATGCACTGGGACTGAGCCCACATGTCTTTGTTCTATGCTATACATTGAAGTAATTGCAGTTACTCTTCAGTTAACACTGCAAAGTGAATTCCCACTTCAAACTTAATTTTTCCTTCACATTCCAAATCCATAGACAAAGGATTTTGTCTTGAAGATATCTAGGTTATCTCTCTAGTTGAATGACTTTTTTTCTGCGGATTTGAGGTCAGGGGAAGTAATGAATTATGACAGACACACACATACACAAATACAAAATGAAAACATGTTTCTAATGTTGAGTGTTTTTTTTCTCGTTGTGCTATTACTTTGCAACAACACATACCCACCAAACCACCAGCAAGCTAAAGAGATAAATTACAGTTCACTGAACTCATCTAGCTGATATCTAGCACAGATAGCAAGGATGAGATAGAGTCTTCTTTTAAAAGTTAATATCTTGAACAGTTGTATTAGGAGGGGTTGTCAGGAGCTGACAAAATAGCATGGGCTCCTTGGCATTTCCAGACGCAAAAAAGAACCAGTACATGTTCCATTTTGTTTTCCTGCAGAAGGCTGGGGAAAAGTCACAGTAGCAACACATCTCCCAAAATTCTTGGTCTGCCCGACTCCTTGTCCACACAGACATGCATACGTACAGGCATAGATACTTCCACACCTGCTCACATGAAAGCAGCTTGCCTTTCCATGCACACACGTACACACAGCTAGTTGGGGACACCTCAGGCATCTGCTCCCCTGTATCCTAGGTGGTCTGCTGAGAGGTAATGGAATGAATAATGTGCCTGGGGAAGGATATCAAGCATTTTTCCTCCTTCCTGTGGGCCTCCTGAGATCTACAGGAGGAAAGAGACTCTAGTGAGAGTTTCACAAATTTCCAGTTCCCATTCTTCTCTCTTCCCTTCAGTAGTTTTTACAAGACTCTCAAATATCAGGCTATGGGAGACCCTCTGCAGCTTGACACATTCCTCAGCTTCCTTGTTACTCCTTAATTAACCCACCTGACACAGTTTTGACTTATAATCAGACAAACTTTTTTTTGATCTTCAGAGAGCAGGTGGTTTATCTGGGGGTTAAAAGGCATACCTTATCTGGACCTATCTGAACCATTGTCTTCCTTACAAAAATTTGTTGCATACAGCCACACAGAACATTCCCAAAGACAGCAGTACATCTCTATGGCTCAGGATTCAGGGATTCCTGAGTGTCCTATTGCCTGGAAGGTTTCTCCGTTCCTAGTCGGGATTTACAGAATATGACAAGAAGGAAACAAGGGACCCTGAAAGAGGTGGAAAGTATGGTGGTTAAGCATACAGCAACTGGGAAGTCATCCACCAAGACTCATAAGGTTTATTACCTTCTCAGACTTAAGAAGTTTGGAGCCACATAGCATGTGGTTAGAGTACAGAGGAGAGTAGTAAAGAAGATAGCAGCTGAAAACTTATAAGTTCTGGAGAATATCTCCACTTTGCTTGAAAGCCCAAGCTGCACACATTGTGTCTCAGTCATGGACTAGGAAAACCAGAAACCCAGTCATCCACACAAAAATGTTTGTCTCTTTTTGTGTTCAGGAACACTAACAAGTTTTAAATGTACTTTGTTGTATTTCGTGGTTACATATACATTTCTTGCAGCAGCAGTGACAATTTAAGCAACTGTTGGGGTTTTCTTTCCCTTTCTTCCTACAAAATAAGTCACTCATTCCTATCTCCACGGTGTTCCACTTCAGCTTGTTTTGCTGGTACAAGTCATTACTGAATTGAAACAGGGAGCTGATAAAGCTCTAAAAGAATCCAGAAAAAAAGATGAAAAAATATGTATTTCAAACACAGGCACACAAAACCCCCATTCTTTTTGATGCTATTTCCAGGCCAAATGGTTAGTCTCAGAACCTTCACAACAGGATGAATTTGGCCAGGGAGACATTAGTTCATCTATGCAGCTTCTAATACAGGAGCTAATTCTGAAGGAGCTCGTCGTTCCCAAAGCTAACTCACACACGACAGAGTCTCATTTATCTGACTTACTAAGATGTCTTTCTAAGAAATGCTGTGCCAAATGCTGCAGTCACCCAGGCTGCACAGATATAATTATGGGAAGAATTTAAAAAAAAAAAAAAACAAAAAACAAAAAGTTTAAATAGGAACATGCATGAGTTTGCCTTTAATACAGTCATGATGGGAAGACTTCAAAAGGTTCAGAGGCTCAGTTTGAAAGTGCCCAATAACCTATGTGGTCTGGAGGTATCACAAAATCACTCTTTCCTTCCATATTTCTAGTAGTTTGATTTGCAGTAAACTAAGTTTAGTACCACCAATTTTCCTGATATTTTTATCCCAGACAACTCTCTTTCAATTTAGCTTCAGTGAGATTGCACAGGTGTAAATGAGAGCAAACTTCAGCTGCAAATCCTAAAATACATCAGCGTCTTCTTAAAGAAATATGTGAACAAGCTATTCATTCCCAAAGATGTCAAAGAGGTGCCCTGGGTTTCTTTCTTGGAGGAAGGAATCCAAATTCAGAAACTTAACTTCAGAAATGCCACAAGATGCTGAGAAAGCTTTACATCTTCTCTCATGAGACAGTTATGTCTTTCAAAAGAAAGTTTCAGTCATATCAATTTTCTGTTCATTTTAGTTGGTTGAGTCACTTCACTTTTGATATTAGGTATTCATTTGTTTGCAATGATTTACAACATAAATATCTCATAGTGAAATTTAGGTGCAGAAGGTATTTCTATATTAAAAATAAATACAGTAAAATTTTACAATAAGTCAAAATTATCAGACTTTCTTCTGGTATGTTGGAAGGAAAAGGGACATTATGTACGTGAATTTAAAGAAAATATTTTTCCTCTTAAACTCTTGTGTGATCCATGAACTATATAAAAGCCAATTCAGAGACTGTGAATGAGGCTACACATACAGCACATCTCTGGTTTCTGTTAACATCACAAACAGCTTGAGCTTTGCTCTTGTGGTTACCATGAAATTACCAGAGCCCTTCAACATATTTACCTACTGTATGTTTTATACACACACACACACACACACACCTTTCCTGATAGAAGAAAAAAAAAAGTAGGATTTCATAGCTGTGACAAGAACATAACTGGAGAGTTATGGTTTTTAACATGGTTATGATATCATTTCCTAAGCATATGACCTTCTGCTTGACACTGCAGAGGAAAATTAGCTGAGGTAATTGGTCATCACACTTGATGTTATTGCTTTTTTTCTGTTAAAATGTCAAGCTCCTGGAGCTTCAGCCTACTTGCACAGCACCTGGAGAAATCACGTAAACTCAAATCTTCAAATTTTCTGAGTTGTGCTATCACATACCCAATTTTGGTTTTCCCATCACTGAATGTCTTGTCTTGTGCTGTGTGAGCCACCTGCCTGTCCAGACTAGAGTCTGTTTCCAGCAAACTTGCATATCCGCACTCTCAGCTTCTACTTGAGTTGAAGTGTGGTTTAGTGCTTCACATGAGAAACAAAATGTTAATCTCTTTTAAGATCTCTAGATATGAAGTAATAAGTTATTATTGTAGTTGTTATTATTATATTACATAATACATGTTATGTTATGTTTTATTTATTATCACTACTCTAGGAAGTAATTAGAAACTACATATTGACTCAGTTTTCAAGATGTCCCTGGGCATTGCAAGGGAGACAACAGTGGCACTAAAGGACAGTTAAGAATTTATCTAATTATAGAAACTATGCGATCATCAAACAGACTGATTTGCTAAATTTTTGTTACTTCTCTCTTTTTGAGAAGTAGCAATCCTTGCACTGTCAGAAAACATGAAAACTGTGCTTGCACAAGAAGCTACTTTAGGCAGATTAAATGCAACAGATGTTAAACTGCCCAAAGCTGCTGGTTTATAGTTCGTGTTCTGTAGGCTGTTGCTAGTGCATCAGCACAACTAATTTGGTCTGTCACTTGCCACAGTATTTTCTTCTGGCAGCCTCTTAAGAACACCCTTACATTTGCCTGTACTTCATGAGTTTGCACATTTATAGATTCTCAGAATTTAAACTGAAAAGGACCTCTGGGATTGTTATTCCACAGCCTTGCTCACAGCTAATTTTGCATTTAGATCAGTTTACTCAAGCCCTATCCAGTCAAGCTTTGAGTAGCTCCAGCTCCAGAGACTCAACAACTTCTATGAGCAACTTATTTCAAGGCTTTACCACTTTCATTGTATTTTTTCCTCTATATCTGAACAGAATATTTCTTGGTGTAATCTGTGGTTATTTTATAGGAGCCATTGGACCTAATGAACATGTGAAGGTCATCTGTACTCTGTTGGGTTCAGGTACATATGCGAGAGCTGCAGCACACCATTTTCAGATCTGTCCATAAAATGCAAGTTGGCCCTTGGTAGTGAAAGGCTTAATGCTACAGCTCTAAAATGTGTGATAGACCCATTCAGTCCACATTCAGGCCTTATGTATGGTGCACAAAATATAAATCTCTTCATTTGACTCCATGCTTAACAAGTTTGCTAAGGTGCAAAATTATGCAGGATTCAAAAAGTCATCAAGCTTTCGTTCCTGTATGGGATGTTTTGTAGATGACCTGTAACTTCTCCTTCTTGCAATCTCAGGGCCAGTAACGATAAGAATTAAGCATATTTCCCATCTATGATACAGTTAAAGACAAAACTTCATACTTCAAATAATACTATTAAAAATAAATTTCTATCATCTCATAAAAAATGGGTTTGCCTTATAATTAAGTCCCAGATAAAGCCACTCACAGACTTAAAGAAATACATGTTTCACAAAAAAAAATTACGCAACAAACCAAATGTTGAGACTGAGAGAAAGACCACATACGGTGATGGTTTAGAACCAAGGAAAAATAAAAGCTCATTGCACACACTACTTTGTGTGGAGCAGACACCACCCAAAAAGATTAGAAGTGCTACTCTTGTTGGAAGATCAGCCACAGCAGTGCAACAGTCAGCACATATGCAGCAAGCAACATACCATCCAGGTGGTGGTCCAGCCTGAGCTCCATGCTGTCACAGCTAGACAGCATGAGTATATGACAAAACTTCTTTGAAGCTAGCTCAGATATGTCTACCACATCTACTCCTACTTAATCAGTGCACCCATAGCCTTAATGAACTACTGTGATTAACTGTCATTTATATGTCTACTACACTTAAAAGAATTTTTAAGTCATATAACATATGGTGTCTAATATATGCCATATGAAATATTTAATTGGAGCATGTAACTGATTATTGCTAACGAGAATTACCCATACGTACTAGGGCTAGAGCAGAACTGTAATGATGATCCAAGGACTTAGTACATAACACATATATACTGATATCACTTCCACACTCTTTGATTGCCAAAACAAATCGTGTGATGCCATGCTGTTTAACATATTTAATTTGATTTATCAGTCTGGTGGATGGAATGTAAATGTCAGCCTCTTCCTTCTTCTGTTTTTGAGATATCAACATTCTTCTTTCTTTCTACACCTTTTGCATCACTTCAGTTCCCGTACCTTTGAAATGTTTCTGTCTCCTCGAATTTCCCACCTGCACTAGGCTGGGTTTTTCCACAAAAAAAAAAAAAAAAAATTAATCTCAGTCCTATCAAACTCTTGCCTGCATTTTCAAGTAAGTAAGAGAAGCAAACAGTACATTTCACCTGTGATATTAAGAGGGAAAATATAATGACGTTACCGAATAAACCCTTTCAAAAGAACTTGGAAGAACAATGGCAACAAATGAACTAAAAGAACAAACAGGAAGAAAAGATGCAAAGTATGGAAAGAGACTAGGTGGGGGGAAAATGTTGCCCCTGATATCTACTTTTCAAGGATACAATGTAGTGTTTATTTACATACTGATGCACTTACATTTAGAAAGACGACATCTTTATAAATTTCACTCATAGATGGAAAGCTAGAGGTCTGTGTGATAATCGTGTAGGCTTTTGATCAAGTTCACTCTGTGTGTATAAATGAGGAGGGGATAAAAACGAAAGCTTGTCTCGAGGCTTTTGGTCCCTTGCTAATTCTCTGATGTAAACATTAAATTTGACAAGTTCAGGTATTCTTTGTCACATTAGCCTTCTCACTAGGCATAAGACAGCAAAAATGGTCAAGTAAAGACCAGTAAGGTAAGAGAAGAGCAAGGCTAAAAAAAACCTTTTTATTGTTCCTCTCCCAACACATAATATATAGACGTAAGATAACTGTAGATGTCTGCAGCTCAACCAGGCAGCAGAGATAAAAATACACTTTTACAGATCATCTTACCTACTTTATACCGTATACTTTAGGAAGAAAAAATTTACTTGACCAGATTTTCACCAACTTTAAAGCGAACCCATCTCCGGTTATAAGAATCCCTTTGATGAAGATTCCTAAAAACAAGTGTCTAATATCTGTGTGACCACCTGCTGCCTCCTCTGAAGGATGCATGATTGTTATAAGTCCTGTTCTTCTGCTTTGTAACAGTACCTCAGGTATCTCAAGACATCTGAAATAGGACTGTATTTAAGTGACCGAATGAAGTACTGCTTATTCACTAACATTTACTGAGATGAGTTGAAGTAAAGGTCTCCATGAAGTGATTCTACACTCTTTTCCTCACTCATGTTAGGATGCTTCCTCTTAGCTTTCATATCATCAGCAGAATATTGCTGGCTAATGAGGCTCCAAGTGGTCTGGGATAAGAGTTTTAACCAGTGAATTGTTTTCCGAGTGCTCTGGAGATTACTTAGACCACATTGTGTTCCATCTCCAAAAGAAACTTGAAGCTTACATAATGAAACTAGTGAAACTGAAACCTTTTACTAAAATGAATGATAAGTACTGTATATAATATTTTCCTAGAAAAAAAAACCTGATTTTCAGCATAATGTTAGCAAAAGTTAAATATTTCATCTGAGTGAAAACTTAACAACTCTGTGGTATTTTTAAAGTTAAAGCCTAGAAATAACATGTGAACAACAGATGATTATCCTGGAATATTGTACTAACTGTTCTCTTCTGCAACCCAGGTGTTGCCAACATAATTAATAAAAGATCTATGTGTGCAGAATTTGGACAGTTTAGGTGATGCTTAATTTCTTGGTGGACAGCTGAGCAACTATTTTGCACACCTAAAGTCAAACATACTGTAAAAATAATTAAGGTTAAACTGAATCAACAAAGCAAAAAAATTACAGTCTAGAAGAAAAAAAAACTAGATTGTTTATTACTATTTTGAAGATAAATTGGTGTAATTTAATAGCAGAATTAGACTGTATTATAGAAATGGAGGTTGGATCAGACCACCTCCAGAGGTCCCTTCCAACCTCTACCACACTTTTATTCAGAGCCAGCCTTCTATCTGGAAGACGTTAAAAGGTCTTTTCTTCACAGGAAAACCTTTCAGGTTTATATTGTTGTGTGAGATATAGCAGCATCATGTTCTTAATTTGTACTTGATGAAGATAATTAGTGAAGAGACTACGCAGGGTTCTCCACACCCTCTATTGACTGCAAGAGACCGATGTTTCTGCTGGAATGCAAGTGGGATGTCTGGTTTGGGAACATATCCGCGGTGGGGCTCAAAACAGAAATCGTCAAGCTGCAAATTCATATAATTCACACCAGAAATTCACATTTTTTCCTGTTTCTTCTGACACACAGCAGTAAATATCTCAGCTTGATTTTATCCTTTTTCATCATCATTCTATATTTTTTGCCAGCAACAGCGAGTCTGTTTTCCCCTGTGTTAATAAAAGCTTCATAAACAAGCTCTAGTGATCTGTGCTCCACAATCCCCAAGAAAAACTAGCTACTCAAAAGTGTAGCAAAACCTGTCTAATACTTAGTGATGTCAACGTCACAACAAGAGTGCCTGTACACAGAAAAAAAAGGAAGAAAAAAAAGGAAAAATAAAAAAGTTAAAAAAAAGGACGTGTCATTTCCTTTCTTGCATTAACTGTGCTGAAATAATGGAATTGCTCTGGGGAACCAATCTATAACACTAAAACCAAACATGCAGGTTACAATTTTAAATAGCTGTTTCTGATTTAACTGTAGGATAGATTAATGAGTTTATAGTAAGTTATGTGCTGTATATTCATTTTCCATAAGTGAGGCACTTATAAATGGACATCTAGTTCAAAAGATTTGAATGTGACGACATTAGTGGTCAGTGTGTTTTTAATACAGATTTTCATTGTCTCAAGCATTCTCACTGGAAACGTTACATATATGATACACATGGTTTTACTGAAGGTGAGGATTTAAGAATGTGAAACTATGAAGAATTACCACCAGGTCATCAAGACACAGAATTGACTGTTCTGTGATAATTCCCTGGATTCGTATTCATATTCCAGTACACAGCAAAGTAACCACCTTCTTCCTTCATTAAGGTACCTTGTTTTTATCATGCAGCCAAACTATGTGTGCAAGCACTGAGTTGAAATAGCCAATGTAAAGTGGACTCACACCTTCACCTAGCTCCTTGTTCCTCTTCGTGAAGTACAGTACAGTACAACACAACTTTCTCGTGCAGGTGACCAGATTCAATCTGTTTGTGCCTGTCTATTTACCTGCAGTGTGTTAGTCTGTGGTTGTAGGTAGGTATTACATATTTACTTTTCTGAATGAGCATATAATTTATATTTCTACCCATTTTTGAGATGCTTTATTTAAGATTATGGTACCAACATTTCCATTTCAATTTCCTGCTTTTAAGAAGTTATAAATTAATGATAGAAAGCTTTGCCAAGCTGAAACTTAGTTGTGTCATCAGCCTAGGAAAGATGTTTTTTAAAAAATTCATAAATAGAAATTCAGTGATTTCACTCATCTTTTCAACAATCTGACAGTACAGAACAGATATTTCATTGGATTTATAATATAATTCAAAAGTGTTTCTTTTTTAAAAACTTTAATTTTAGAACAACCATTTTAAGCGCTTACCAATGACTTGCATTATTTCGTTATCTTATGCTAACAAAAATTCTGTCAGTTGGGAAAATTTGTAGATGAAGTCCTACTAAAATTACACGATGAGCTTGGAAACACACTGCGTAAGGGAGACAAGGCCCAAACCTTAAGCATTATTCCTTGTATCATCTATTGTGATGTTGTAGATAAGTCAGAAAGGCCTTCAAAAGATACTTTAACACCTTGAGTGAAATCTGTGAATTACTGTGTATCTACATCTTTGTGAAACTGCCTAGGACTGCTTAAGGTCTTTTTGCACACCTACACCTAGGTAGGTCACAAATAAATGTTGTGTCCTCCTACTTAAACACAGAGTGTATCATGCAGTGGTTTCTGCAGTGATTTGGGCTAATGCACTACTACTCTAAAAAATAAAACCAGGCAAACAGATAAATGCCACCAGATTTGAAATGGTTGTGCCCATGTTCTGAGCTGCTGGAACACAAACCAGCTCTGTCCCAGGCACCAAACCTAGTAACATGCAATCTCCTCAGAGTTAAATCATGCTAAGCTGGATAGACAACACATGGACCCAGGGCCTCTGGTTCAAAACAAATCACATTCAGCCAGTGTAGAGCACTATCAAAGCAAGCTCACACAGAACAGGAGTATATTCCTGAGGCTGGCAAAGACCCTGCTACCTAATGAACTAGAGAAGCACCAGGACATAAGCAGTGAAGAACTCTACCACAGGGGCTCATACAGGAATTTTGCTTTGTAGAGTGCTTTTTTTTTTTAATTCTGTGGTAAAAGCAATGGGAAGCTAGAGGAGTGAAAAACAATGGCTTCAGAGTAAAAGTATTCGATGTGCTAAAACAAGCAAGGAGCAAAACAACAGCAGAGAGTGAGGCAAGGCAGTAAACCAGAGGACTGGAGAACAGAAGCAGAAGATTCTGATCTTATTACACAGTAATACCTGACTATATACTAAAGGAAAACTGAAAAAGAAAAAATAAACAAAAACTGCTACTGTCCGAGAGAGCTCCTGCCTCACTCTCCATCTGTAGGCATTGAATTCTGATTGTATGTGGCCATAATAAGGTTTCATACTAGTAGAAAAGTTGTTGTATTCAATGGTTGATTGAGATCCGTAAAGAAATTGTGCATGTTTGATTCATCGCAGGGAAGTTGCCTAGAGATCACATAGTTTATGCCTCATCTTACCAAAGTATACAAGACCAGAGTTGTTAAGACAGTTGTGCCCATTAATATAAATATAATTCTGATCTTACTGTATAAAATTACATCATCCCTGTCAATCTCGGTGGGTCTAGACATCATCTGGAATTTGTGTATGGACCTAGAGGTGATTCAAATCCCCACATAAATTTATACGCAGAAAACACTTCACTGCACAACCATAGTGCCAGCCATTCTCAGTACATAACTTATGCAATGCAAAGCTCTGTAACTCCTAAGATGGTTGCTTAAAAAATACTTGTATTTTAAAAGTTAATTATTCATAATGGATGTCAGAACTGTTGTTCACAGTGGCAGGTCCTGACGACGTGTCTAAAGAACACGGAAATCTAAACATAGGAAAGTCTTCATGCATCTTCTGTGCATGTGTGTGCCTAAGGATGGAAGAGAAGGTAATTGTAGAACCAAAGTACTACTTGGTCTTTATCATACCTGGGGGTAGCTGTCGGTCCTTGGAAGAACAGATATATCATAGGTGGCAGCAAAATGGCTCTTAGCTTGCTGGATCTGACCATAGCGTTCCCTTTTCCTCCATTTTGCTCTTCGATTCTGGAACCAAACCTGTAGTATATGAGGAAATAATCATCAAGGTAAACTCAATTACATGCTGTGCAAAGAGCTTTAGGAAAAAGCCAAGAGATTTTGGACAGTAGCTTTGAAAATTTCTTTTTCTCTAAGAAAAGGAAGTTCTCTGTCTGAGAATTAATTTATTGCAATTTCAACCTTCTCATTGTCAGGCCTGCTTAAGTTATTTCTGGCTATTTTAAAAGTATATGTTATTGACTTTCTAGTGTATCAAAAAAAAAAAAGGAAGAGGAAATATCAGTCTGTCAGGCAGTGCTAATTTTGACACTGTTTGGTTCTGTAGAGGAAAATCATCAAGTAGCAGCAAGTCAATTGTAAAGAAACTTTCTCTTAATTTCACATGCCCGCTGACTTGAAATGACTACCTATGGTCTGCCTCCTAGAGGTAGACATAATCCTTATCAAGTGCAGCAGTGAAAAGGTGTGAAAAGCTGGCACCAGGACAGTAGTCTGCATTGCAGAAAAAGTTTCTCTAAGAAAAGCTAACAGGGCAGGAAGATAATAAGAAATAATGAGACCACAGACAGGTTTAAAACTATTGTGACCTCTGACAATGGAAAACTAAAGAATGGCACTTTGCATTTAGACTATGAAAAAGAATTTAGACCTGAAACTATGCCTTCTTGTCAACTAAAAGCTATTTTCTTTATGCTTAAATAACCTTTGGGCAATTCCGTAATGTTTTGAGTGTTATCTCAAAACCTATTAAAGCATGTTTCTTGCTGTTACTGATATCTTTCATTGTCCTGTGGTCTTCACAAAAATTTTTTTCTTTCAGACAGTTTTGTTTGGACAGGCTGAGACTTATCCTGACAAATTAAAGGGATTCCTAAGAAAAGTAACTGTATAGCAATAATATTAACCAATGAAGTCTTTATTGCTCAGCTATGAGCAAACTAATTTTGACTCTTTTTGAAGAAGTCACAGTACTAACAGAACCTTTTTTTTTTTTTAATAGAAACAATGCTACTGGTTAGTCTTCCTGCTAAATGGATCATGAATCCATTTAGATAGATACATAAAGGAATAGATTTTTTTTCTTTATATAGACACTGCCAGTGAATCCCATTTTGAGGGATATTTTCTGATCCCTGGTGGTGGGATGTTTAAAATAGCACTGTTTGTTTCATAATTCAGGTTTTGCCTTGATCTTTGGAAAATTCAACTGTCCTTTGATGCTGCTTAAGCAACCAGGGCATAATTTTGATCATTTTAATTCCCAAGGACTTGTTGTAAATTTAGTATGTGCAGTCTTTTAAAATGTACTCGGCAATCAAAGCAAGGCCCATGCATGTAACTGCTGAGTATATATTGTTAAGGACCTTGTTGGTAAATTTGTATTATTTGTGATGCCTGAGGCTCAGCAAAAAGAAAATAAAAGGAAAAAAAATTCTCCTGTCTCCACAGGAGGCATCAAGAACATGCTAAGGGAATTTAGTAATGAGGCTCTTTCATTGAAAAAAGACCTTGACAATCTCCTTAAAATGGGTGCCAATTACTTCACTGACATGCAGCAGGAAAGAGAACAACTTAGATAAATTAGGTTCAGGTTGGCGCTCTCTGCATGTATGCAGGACAAATATTAAATTGGATCTTGATGAAATGGCAGTGAAGGGAAATGTGGGTAAGGTATCCAGCTGATCACCCTGCTAAACTAAATCAAACAATTTGCTTGAATTTATAGTAATGAAATGAGAAAAAAAGCACACATTTTTTCCTTTGACAACCCCCCAAAATGTTTCTGTTTACATCACTTTACTAGAAACTGACTCTTGGCAGAGATAAAGTAACCATTTGCCTCCACAAAGCAATGTAGAAATCTGCTGCTTGTTATCCTTGAATTGCCAGATGCTTGCCTTTAATGATGTAAGGCCTTTTAAATTGTTTAATCTTGTGATGGAATACTGTTGCTACTCTGGATAAAAATGGTGACCATTTCCTTTCATATTTAGCATATGAGAAATGCAAAGATTGGTTATCTTTTAAGAAAAGGGAGAACATGTTTAAATAAAATAGAAATAGATATTCTGTGAAAGTCCGGTGAAGACACATACGTTTTCACATTATAATCCTTTTACCATATGAAGCTTCTAAACCTAGAAAAAAGGTGATTAAAATGTCAGTTGACACATTTTAGCCCAATTCTCCCCTCTGTGTTCTGAATATCAATTTATTCTTGCAGTAGTTCTCCTTATTCCAGAATGTTTTAGCATTATGCAAGCTTGTTTTTTAAGTCAAGACTAAACCCTAACAAAAGGAAGTTGTGCTTGGAAAACCGTACCAAATGTGGAAAGCATGGTATTGTACGGAGCCTGAAGAGTTAAAAGCCACTGAGTTAAATTCCATCGGCATCACTAGTATCATATTGATGTAACTGACACAAGATTTTGCACACTATTTTCTGATGACAACAGTGAATATGCTGTCTGGTTGAACAGACATGAAAAGAACAGTTTTTTATAAAATTAATTAGCTGAGTTTGTTTCTGAAAGTGATCCTGGTTTCACTTCAGTTGTATGCATGTGCACTGACGTCTATTTCTTTATATGCATGTGTGAGTATGTGTTTAATTACAAGTCGTGAAGTTGTTATCATATTCAAGTCACTAAATTAAAAAAATTCATCCCAGTCTGTAAGAATCGACAAGACTTCTATTGCCTAAATCGGAATCGTGAGTATTAACACAACGGGGAGGATCTCTAAAAATAGGATAAACTCACGAAATGCAGCTCGCACCCTTTTCAAATGGAAGATGTCTGAACGGGTGCAGGGCTGCATTTCCTGGATATTTAGCTTCTTCTCTCACCATTACAGATCCAAACCCATAAATAATGTTGCGATTACAGTATGAGCACATACTGAATGAATCAACTTCGTAGACAGTTCAGATACTCAAATACTGCATTAAGTGGACAACAGTATGTTTCATTCAAAAAATTAAAATAACGTTATCCATCAGCTACACAAGTCTAAAAACCAGCAAATGTACTTCCCAGTTACGTGATTTTTAAGCTCTTTCCATACAACAGAAATGAAAGGATTACATCCTTGCTCTACACAGTCACAAACACCCAAACATGTATGTGTATATACATATATATCTATGCATGTTTCACTGTATACTCTTTGGATAGAAACAAGGAATTTTGTTACTTTTTGACTGTACTTTTCATGCTGTAACACACACGAACCCTCTCCGCCCGAGTTCTGCATCACCATCAGTCTGAACTACATGCCACCCTTCTCTTTAATGGGATCTTTAAACGTAATGCTTTATGTACTCACTGCCTGGAATTCTGACAGTAAAACAGGACTACCAGAGATCAAGACTGCTTTACTATTGATCTTGTTTCCCATCCTTTAAACAAGTTTCTAAAACAGCAATGTGAGCTATTTGAAAAAATAACAAGTTATTTCAGTACTGCAGTGTAACAGCTCATATCCATAAAGAAATAAAACAAAATGAGCTATTTATTTTAGCTTTACAGGCTTTTGTACAATCCCCAAGAGTGTCATTTACCAGTTCCTACAATGCACAACTTGTCATGGAAACGCTGAAGTTTGGTTCCTACCTGGACTCTGGCCTCAGTGAGCTCTGTTCTCAGAGCTAGCTGTTCTCTTACATAGACATCAGGATAGTGAGTTTTCTGGAATACTTTCTCCAGTTCCTCCAGCTGCAAACTGGTGAAGGTTGTTCTGTGTCTCCTCTTCTTGCTGCTGGAGACATTGCTGTCACACTTATCACCAAGTTCATCCAGTTCCCCCTTCTCCTGCATCCCTTTCACTGGAGACATCCTGAGATTGTTGCAATTGTCCATGGGCCTGCTCAGCTCTGTGTGAAGAGGCTGTCCTTCCACTTTAGTAATCCCATAGTTCACTGTACAGAAGGTAGGGGAGGGAAACAACTGGTTAAAGGAGGAGGCTTTAGATTCAAGGGTTCGTATAAAACAGTTTCACAAGGAACCAGATGCTATGTGGCTGTGTATTTCTGTAAGAGGTCGCGGAAGAGGAATCTGTAATAGTAACCACAGACAGAGTAAAAGTACGAAATCATATCGAATTTTAACTGAGTACTGTGTCTGAAAAATGTAATCTAAAATCTTGCAGTGTAAGGAGACTGCATGAGAGTACCTGAGTATTTTTACTCTGTCACTAAAGTAGTTAATAATCCATGAAACCAGCTTCAACCGGAGTTGCACAGATAAGGAATCGGCCCAGAACAGATTTTCCTATAAGTGGCATGAAGCTGTTGACAAACTTGCCTTTAAACTTGGAAGCAGATGTAAAAAACTGTTTCTGTGGAAGTATTACATAACGGTGAAGCAAACTAAATAGCTGCAAACTGACAACTGAAGAAGCAAATAAAACAGAAAATTAACTTCACTTTCTAAACTCGACAGATTCCATGTACCTTCTTGTGGATCTGTAAAGTGGAATTGTTTCCAATTAAGTTTGTTATGGTTACAAAATACAGAGAGTTTCTGCAAAATGTTAACTTATTAAAAGAGATCGTTTCATATACTTTGCACAAGGATTGCAAGAACTGTTTGTCTTTAGGTAAAATCTCAGCGGTAGAGATAAGAAATATTCCTCTGTAGCTTCTTAATAAGAAATGAAAAGGTTTCCTAATTTTTTTTAATATTTTCACATATCTCATATCACTGAAAAAGTCATGGCATATGTCACAGGATTCGAAAAGGCTTTCTTTAAGTTATTATTTTGCTCAGAAACAGGAGAAAAAAGTTTAAAACTCTGTTATAATTGGAAAGTACAAAGATGGCATGTAACGTAATAAGAAGCTTGCTTTGGGATTTTCTCGCGTTCTCAGTAATTTATTTTCTTTCAGCCCGGGCTATTTTTAACCAAACAGTTTGGAGATACGTACCATCGATACGTTCATATATAGGAATTGCCCAAAGGCCCCAAGGCACACATTAAATGAGCTAATTAAGAAAAACTTAAATGTGTAAATTAATTTTCTGTAAGATTTTTTTCAGTTGCACTTGCGGAATTCTGACATTATTTCTTACAAAGTGATTCCTACAAAAAGGATGTTCCCCAAAAAAATACTCCAATAGCCATATGAAGTAAAAAAAAAAAAAAAAAAAAAAAAAAAAA
>Ga0065711_1001927_pt1 | contig 38120 bp, 17 predicted proteins | sample Hoacrofraction12_FD_59098 | JGI IMG/M metagenome (GOLD analysis project Ga0065711, IMG submission 59098) | Hoatzin crop microbial communities from Cojedes, Venezuela - Epithelial fraction 12 v2 (version 2) | ecosystem: Host-associated > Birds > Digestive system > Esophagus > Crop | place...
TTTTTTTTTTTCCTAAAAAAAAAAAAAAAAAAAAAAGTTGGCATTAAACATTGTATTTTGCTTGCCCCATGCACATCTGTATTAATTTGGCTATGCAGTGAGCTGCTAAAAATGTGAACAAACCACTTCAATGCCAAGTCTCAATATATTCCATAAACATCCTTATTGTCAAATTTGCAAAAGACCTGTGTATTTAATAGTGATCCAACTGCTATTTCTCACCGTCTTGAGGATGACAGTTTGAAAGCTGCTATTTCAAAAAGAAGAGATTCAAGAAGTCCATAAAGAGAAAGAAGAAATTATTCAGCTTCAGATAGTGGCAGAAAAGTCAGAATTAGTCTAAAACATTTTGAAGAAATGAAGATATACTTAGGCTTACATTAGAAAAGCAATCTGAAAAATAGCAGCAATAACAGACATTACCTAGACTGAGAAACTATTATGACATTTTCACAGCATTAAAAAAAGAAGTCTGAAATGCAGCATTCAGACAAAATAATTTATGTGCACCATCACTGTGATCTTTCAACTATTTCTTCCTTTTTGGATACTTTAATTTTATTTTGAGTTTATACCTCATTTAGATGGAGATAAGCAACTCTGTACACTAGTTTTGCCTCCTTTCATCCACAACAATTTTTTTATCTATGGAACTAACATTGATATGGCTGTTATATTTAGAAAGTTTCTTTAAAGACCTAGAGTTGGTGAGACTGCACCTCGAATACTATGTTGAGTTTTGGGCCCCCCACTACAATAAAGACATTGAGGTGTTGGAGCACGTCCAAAGAAGAGTGATGAAGCTGGTGAAGGGTCTGGTGAAGGGTCTAGAGAACCAGTCTTATGAAGAGCAGCTGAGAGTACTGGGATTGTTTAGTCTGGAGAAGAGGAGGCTGAGGGGAGACCTTATTGCTCTCTACAACTACCTGAAAGGAGGTTGTAGTGAGGCAAGTGTTGGTCTCTTCTCCCAAGTAACAAGTTATCGAACAAGCGGAAACAGCCTCAAGTTGCACCAGGAGAGGTTTATATTGGATATTAGGGAAAATTTCTTCACCAAAAGGGTTATCAAACACTGGAGCACACTGCCCAGGGAGGTGGTGGAGTTACTATCCCTGGAGGTATTTAAAAGATGTGAAGATGTGTTACTTAGGGACACATTGTTTAGTGGTGGCCTTGCCAGTGTTAGGTTTATGGTTGGACTCGATGATCTTAAAGGTCTTTCCCAACCTAAATGATTTTAGGATTCAAAAGGATCTGGACAACTATATCTATATATATACACATATATATATATAGCTATAGGACAACATAGTTCTTTCCAAACTGAATCTGACCAGCAGCAACACTTTGTTGAAGACAGTCATCAGCCAATGTGCCTACACAGGCGTAATACATATAGTGCAAGTATAGTGGGAACAATGCTGTTTCCATGTCCACTGCTGAAGGGGAGAAACCAACTTAGACAGGAGAGAGTACGAAGCTAGGATATGGCAGGCTGATACGAATATAGGTAGTGGTAGTATCTTTTTTACAACCTTAGGCTTGTGCAGACTTCTTATCTAATTGTGGCTGAGCATATTTGTACATGAGTGTTCAAGACAGCTCTGGGAATACTGTTTGCTGTTAGAGGCTTTGCAGTGATCAGCAGAAGGATAAGCAGTGCATTTTGTCAAGGAGAGCTGAATCTTCACAAACAGAGAAGACTGGACATCCATGGAAGAATGTGCAAAGGGGGTTCATGCAACTAAGTCAAGGTCCAGATTAACCTTTCATACGTGCAGTAATACATAATAGAATCACATGTATTTTTGCCAAAATATATTTTAAGCCTCTGTCAAGAAGTAACCCTATGTCACTTTTTAAATAAAAACAAAGTAATTGAAATATGTGCTTTTATACATAATCTATATGTATTTATTTTACTTTGATGAAACATGGAATGGATATAATACTTTTCTTAAATATGCTGAGTTAGAGTATATTACTGAAAGTATCTTTTAGATCATTAGAGATATCTAAAAAGGACAAAAATTGATGCAGTGGCTGACAGACTGCTCTGACTGTTTCCTGTTGTGCTGATTGATGCTTAGGTCCCAAATCACAGCATGAAGTTACATACTGCATGTGCTGCAACAAATCTATTCAGTCAGGGAGGGACAGACTGTCAGCCTTAATTTTGCATTTTTCTGTTTTTGTCAGCGTGTATCAGCTCAACATAAATTAACTTTAACACAGGATTTTGTATCTGTTAACATAACATTTAATGTGTTTCAATGCAGTTATATTGTTCTGCTTTGGAAAAGACAGTCAAAGTGTTGTAACTTGCCATTACTTTCATTACGACTAACGAAAGTTGTTCATTTAAATCAATACAACTGTATGCTGAGAGTGAGTACAACTGACAGGGAGAAATGAAGATAATTTAAAAAGGTTCCATACTGTGAATCATCACAAGCAAGCTTGAAAAATAATGAAGGAACTACTTTCAGGGAACTCATTTTGAAGATCCTCCCTGCTAAATATCTGAAATATGTTGCGAATATTCTAGTATGCCAGCTAGGGCTGAGTTTCCATGAAAAAAATGAATTTATCTACAATTTCTTAAAGAATATTTCAGTGCAGTCATCAAACTGCCTTCAAATAATGACACCTACAGTACATCTGCAAGACGTTTGTAGCTGAACAGTTACATAATCTTCCTTAGAATAATAACATTTCCAGCATTAATTAGCTGTCCTGTATAATGAATAGAATGAAACTTCATAAAATTAGCTGACTGTAATCACCTAAGGAACTCTTTAAAAAATAATTAGCATGATGAAATGCAAACAAAAAATGTTAGTTCCTAAGGGCTTGAAAAATACTTGTTTTATGAAGTATTTCTCCAGTGTACTTCACATTCAGGCATCTAATGTATTCCCTCAATAATAAATGCCATTTTCTTGGGAACTATACAGGAAAGCAGTTTAGCACAGCAGAACCTTTTCTCTCTGACAGAACCTGGAATTTTTACTTGCTCAGATCAGAAAATACAGAAAAGTTTATGTCAGTTAGACAATTTCTAAATACTAGTGCTATGCATTAATAAAATTCCAAATTTGCAATATAAATAAGGTTGAAAATAATAAAAATGCACAGCCATGATGCTTGCTAAAGTGGTTATCTAAGTTGCTTAGTAGGCATTAATTTTCCTTTTGACTGCTTAATATAAACATGGAAGTTTCTTCCTTTTATGTTGCGATGTAAGAACACGATAGTTTACCTAATAACTTCATTAAGGACAGCTTGTTCAAAAGAAACTAAAAGCTGAAATAAAAATCAAGTTTTTAATGAAGTAAACACATAAAGGATTGGCATGCACAGACACAACATTAGTTTGGAACGTAAAAATTTCTCCAATTTTGTACCAGGTACTAACGTTTCCAAGACGTAGAATGCCTTAACAGTGAAAAAGACACTCTTTGTTTGCAAATTGATATATAAGCAGTGGCCCACGTATAAGGTCAACCAAAGCTGTATGCTGGGAGCTACACGGTTCAGTAATAAAATCTACCTGTGTGTCAACTACTTCCTTCTTTACAGTTTGTGCTGTCATGGCTATAAGATTTTGCAACACACAAAGTATTAATTTTTCTTTATGCAGGCCTGAAAATCCTATTAAATACATGTCCAGGAGTATTATCTGTGATAAAGCTTGGGAGGAACAAAAATGTCCCTGATAAATTTTGGATATGACATTACTCACTAATGTTTGGAAGTTTTTGATGACACTGCACGTGTTCATTTATACAGATATATACACTTAAATTAATAAACTACTGAATGCAAGCTTAAGTGAAAGTCATCTTACTGATGATAGTGACAGTCACATAGAAACACACCTTAAGCCAGATAACCACTGGAAGTTTCAGGTTCTGGTATCTTTACTCATTAATAAAGTTTAAAACTTGCAGTCTAAAAATGCACCTACACTCAGGTCCTTCAGAAAACCCATTCTTTCACTTTGTCACAGGAGAAGTCCTTCCCTTCAACAGTGGCATCATTCAGATAAACGAGTCCAAAATCTTGCATTGTCTTCTGTAAGAACAATATTTCTGGGAATGTCAAAGCAGTCTGTTTTATTTCAGGTAAAATTCTTTAAAAATTAAGAAAATTTTAGCTCAGGAGAATGGTCCAAAGATTCAAACATTAGCCAAATGAAGAGTGGTATACATGGAAACTTCTTAGAGTGTGGCTAGCATTTATCTGTCGCACATCTGCAGCAGTTTTGAAGTCTTGATGTGTAAGCAGTCACATAGGCTGAAGAAACACATTTGCTCCTTTCTGCCGGAAGAATAATTCCTTTCAATATTATTTATACTTTTGAGCATGAATTTTAGAATTTTATGAGGAAGAACGTGGTGAATCATTTCTGTGTTGTAATCCAGGAGGGTAAGCAGTTGTAGTGTTAGCATAACAACGACCATGAAAGTGAAAGCCAAACTGCTACCAACTGAAATTTCCAGATACATGATCTCTGCACATAAATTCACTCTTCTTTGGCTTGTGCTCTGACAACTTTTACAGGAACCGTACTGCTCTATGTTCCACTGCAGACCACTTGGCATAAGGGTGACAGGGCCACAGTCCCTGTTAAACATTCTGAGTCAAGAAATTCCAAGTGTATGCATGTATAAAAGCAATATCCTTGTGGGGGATATGTTGGTAAGTTATTTACAAACTTAAATCTGATTTGCATGCCACTGGAATTCCAAATCTATTACTATTTTGTTGAATTGTATGTTCACAAAAACTAATGACTAGGCATGAAGGAGACAATAAAAGAAGTCAATATAATGACATTCAAACTCAAATCCATAGTTCCTCTTTTCTTCAATAGTACGAGGCGAAAAAGCAGGAAAAACTTTTGTCAAGGCACTGAAGAAGTACTTTTTCTCTCTCTCTCTGCTAGTCATAAGTTTCTGTGACCATTACTCAGAAATATCAACAGTGCCGCCACAGATAATTTTCAATACTGAACACACCTTTGTGCATGTAGTGTAAAAAAATAATTTTGATCCTTGCAATAGATCAATATCTCTGTTTTTCTCCACTGTGAGCATTGCTTTTATTCTGGATGTCTTTTGTTCTACTATATTGCAGACAATACGTCCCCAAAGCTGAAATGGACTTCCACCACATTTTGTTGTTATTGCTTTTTGCCTCACTATCTCTGTCTTCAATCATATTGACAGTAATTATTTCAAAAAAAGTTTAAACTTCTTTTCATCCAAAAGAGTACTTGTGCCAGAACTCTTGTGCTTACTGCTGTAAACCTTTATCCCTTGTACTTGAACTTTTTGGATGCTTAAAAAAAATATGATGCTGCACAGAACCTACCTCGTAAAATGTGTTATTAGCTAGGTCATCAGTTAGGACATTGTTAGGCAACAGTGTCTTCTGATGAATCTACATGTGATAGCTCTTCTTCTGGCTTTCTGAAGCCAGCCTTTTCAAATATTTTCTGTCAATTCTGTCTGTTACTTTTTTATTTCTTTCAGTCCTTTTGTTGTTCAGAGTTGTACTCGAGAACATCATAGCTCCTACTGTATTAAGTAATTATGAAAACTAAATGCTTCATCTATAAATTGAACAGTAAAATTAAACATGGAATCAAACCCAAAAGAATAACCAAACTCCAAAGAACTATAAGCATATATTATTAACTACTGATTTATTTCCAATGCAAGTGACACTAAAATAAGTATAATTTAAAATTACCCATAGACCTAATTTTTAATTTACTTTGGCAAACAAATTATGTCCACAGATTCATTAAATTGCAGAATCACACAGGAAATGAGTAAGATGTCACTGAGAGGTTAGCCCATATGTATTTGAGAGGTGTATGGAGTACTTATCTTTTAAGAATGGTAAACTGAACAGAAGCCATAATCCTCTTTCACTGAACTCCACAACATAGCCACATACAAAATTCAGGAAACTGAAAGCTGGACAGGGGCTTTTTACAAGGGCATGTAGTGATAGGACAAGGGGTAATGGCTTTAAACTAACAGAGGGCAGATTTAGATTAGATACAAGAAAGAAATTCTTTACTGTGAGGGTGTTGAGGCACTGGCACAGGTTGCCCAGAGAAGCTGTGGCTGCCCCCTCCCTGGCAGTGTTCAAGGCCAGGTTGGATGGAGCTCTGAGCAACCTGGTCTGGTGGAAGGTGTCCCTGTCCATGGCAGGGGGGCTGGAACTAGGTGATCCATAAGGTCCCTTCCAACCCAAACCATTCTATGATTCTATGAGTCTAAAAAAGCAAGCCTTATCTTGGAGGGAAAAATAATATTTTATTTTTTTATCTACAGAAAAAGTTCCATACATGTACAGCAACTAACTCTCACTAGTGCTGCGAGACACAGACTCCACTATGGCTGATGATCTTTGTTTACCCACATATTTTTTTTGCCACCTAACTGCTGTAAGTAGAAGAAATCTGTGGACTTTTTTCTCCCTTGCTATTGTCGCATTACTATTCAAAGGATGAAAGATCCATGACAAAGAAGGTAAGTAAAAAAGAGAAAAGAATAAAGCTAGCTGGAGGTTTGGAGAAGACAAAATTTCTCTACTCTCCTATTGTCCAGGTTCCACAGACTTTATGCCAAAGTCACTCCCAAAGCCTCTAAGAAGGCAGAAAATTCCAACAAACAAAATCCCCAAACTGCAAGACCTCTTCTTCAGTCTTCTAAACTTTAGTGCAAGTGACGAAAAAGACATTTAACTTTCACGTAACACGTTCACTGAAAAAAGTCCTAGCTCACCTATCTTGTTTTTCTTGAAATAGAGTGTGTTTCTGATGGATTATATTGGAGAATGGCATTATCCCATACCATTATTATAACTTACATACCTTTACTGAAAATCTTTCAAGTTAGGGATTTTGTCTTAAATGGTAATTACAGGTACATCAGTAAGTCATGGCCCCTTTTCATCTAAGAATTAATTTAATTTTCCATGCACATCAAATTGTTTTAAATAAACATTGCCTTTCTGGGATGACTGTGAAAATAGAAAGTAACCTTTCCTCCTATTCCCACCTCAAAAAGCTAAACAAAACAAAACAGATTCTGTTTTCTTGGCAAAAACTACACTGACAGTTAAAAAAACGGTAGATTAAGGAGACAAGTCATAACTATGTCATAAACAGATGTCCCCTGTAAGGCTTGATAAATAGTACAGTAAGCGACAGACTGTTGTTAAATTAATCCAGTCATGTTCAAGTATATCCTGTTGCACATCAAATTATATCTAGGTTGCAATTTTAAACTCGGTAAAGAAGTAGAAGTCTGAATTATATCAGGTACAAATTCCCTTTATTTTTCTAATAGCCAGAGGTGACAGCATAACACAAACAGAAAGTAGTACAGCCAAGACGATTAAGAGTTTTAACAGAAATACACTATAAATCTGTCACACACAAAAAAATCATTTTGCAAAGTTTTCTTCATATTTTTCAAATGCAACAATGAATCATTCCATATTTCTGTAATAGCACTCCATTTATGACTGGATGATTTGGTTGAGAATGAACATAGATTAGCTTTTTTCTTGGTATAATGCAGTGGTTTTCAAACAGTTTTTCGTGGACTGCAGAAATCTGCAATACTTCTGAAGACTCCACGGAAGACTCCAATATGACATACAGTCATATGTATCATATGACATCTATACATACTTCTAGAACATCCACATTTCCATTAGAAAATATTTAGAGATCCACAAAGTAAAGAAGGCTGAACACCACTAGTATGAATCAACAGGTACATCGATCTAGGTATATTTAAAAGAAAAGCGCATGTATATTTTGTATAAATGCATTAGAGGCCTGGAAGAGTTTGTTAACAAGTTTACTGTCACATTTACAGCAGAAAATACACCATATTGTACATATCAAAGATGCTTAATTTTTTTTAAAAAGCACGCATTTATTAAATGCATAAATGTATAAACTTACTAACCAAATCTTAAAAAGATTAACAATGAACGCAAAGAATCAATTGCTTCATCACTTGTATCAAAATTTCTAAAAATTTTGAAGAAACACTCCCTGCCTCCAAGCCTTCCACAGACACCCACTCCTTCTTTAAAAAGACTTAACAGAAAGATAAAAAATGTGAACATTACACTTAGAAAAACAGACGCTCTATAATTCATTGGGAGTTTAAAGTCCAGGATCCTGAGACATTGAATGAAATCATCAGTCTTTTAAAATGATATACTATAATATCTTTGTCTATTCTAGTCACTGGAATTTAGCTGTCGAACTAAATTTAACTTACAGGCAAGAACATGCCTAGAGAAATTATCTGGAACAAAATCATATAAGATCTTGCAGTAAAATCAAAGTCCTGAATGCAGTTAAAAACTATCTAAAAACTAGAGAGTGTTCTGGAGTATGTATTGGTAAGTTCTGCAGCGAATCCATTGAAGAAGCAGGCAGCAATATGCTGTTCTAGCCAGAATTTTGCAAGAGGTTTCAGACATAGCTTCGAGAAGAGCACATTGCCTTAATATGCTCTCAACTCAATACATGAAGACAAGAATTAATGGAGTGGAGACCACAGCCACGAAAAAACAGTTGAAGCCTCTTCACCAAACATAATTCCTGCTTGTTTACTTCTATTTAATGATTACAAAGCAGATAATAATTGAAAAATTTTCAAACATGGAATGCTTTACCAGCAAATGTAAGTACCAGCTGGTATAAAATCAATTATCTTAGTGCTTCTTCTAAACTAGTTACTTTTGCTGAGAATGATCACTTTTACATACTCTAACTTGATAGCTGTGTATGTAGCCCTCTTCCGTATCTCTGTCCTTATTATACACCTGAACTAGAAAGAAATTTCTTCTTTCATCTCAATGAAAAGTGCAGACTTCTTTTTATTTGTTTGGGTTCCACTATAAACCAAAATGCATCTTCCCCACTGGCTAAAGAAAAACACTGGAAGACCTTAAAAAAAGGGAATGCATTAACCATAGAAGAGTTACTTTATTATATTAACCAACCCTCGGACATCAGTGGAAAAAAAACCTAGATATCAGTCTGTTATCTGTTTATTCTAAACACCCCAAAGATGTCAAACACTATCAGGAGCAAAAAAACCCGAGCTATTTAAGCCTTATTTTAATGGGTTTGCTGCTCAATTTAAAAAAAATACAGTCATGTAGCCAAAATGTTTTTAATGTGTACTGTTAAAAGAAACAATTTCTAAAAACAGGTATTCTACATTGCAAGACTGCAGAGACAATTTTCAGAAATTAAATGCCTATAACAACCTGTTCTAAATCAACTGAACTGCTCACCAGTTCAGATCAATACTACACATACAACCTAGTCATCTGAAACAAGTACCTCACACAGCAATAAACCTGTTGCTGAGGCATATTTAGTGTTCACTGCGGCTAAACGTTTAACAGGCCTCCAAAGCGTAATCTATCAGTGCTAGAAGACTTTGCTGCAACTTTAAAGCCATGGAAATCGCTGCATAGCTCCACTAGGAGCTGTACAAGCTCCCTGTGTCAGAAGGGATGCTTGCCAGTTCCACAGGGCCCCAGCACAGGTTTCACATGATTTCCCACTTGCCTACACTTTTAGTAAGTAGTTAGATGATGCTCATCTCCCTTGAATACATGTTCACTGCCAACAGATTTAGAAAGTTCAGATGTTAGGCCAACTTCATCTCTGTATCTGTCCACAAACTCTACTTCTACAGGGATTATAAACTATATAGACTAATGAATCCATTTGACATGATTCTGTTTAACCTCTGAAATCTTCTAGCTAGTGAGACCGTGCTTAGATAAACTTCACATATAATCTTAGCAAAAGTGGATTAACCACAATATTAGGACACCAAAATATACTGGTGAGCATAGATTACCACATTTGCTTTAGTCATCTGTTTTTTTCATTTATTTGTCACCGAAGTAGGTAGACCAAATACTAGGGGGAAAAAAGGCACTGGAAAAATCATTTAATATGATTTTATAGCCTTTCACCCCAATGAGATGATGTTTCCTAACGCAAAACAATAACAAGATCTGTCTCCTTTTTATGGATTTAGTAAATGTAAAATACACATTTTTTTGAAATGACACTTAGAGAATTTCTCTGTCACGTGGGAAATACTTTAGTTCCGAAGTAAATTAACAGCTCAGATTGAACTGCTATAGATCAGACATGATAGAGAAGTGAGATCCTGGTCACTGGAGTGACGATACCAGATGTACAACTCCCACCACAGCAACTTGTCAGCTAACATGCATGCAGCTGCCCTTGGTTTGCATAATACGTTATCAAGAAATCAATGCCTAGTGGTGATCAGTAAGCATGATAAGGACCTTTTCAGTTAATATACTTTCACAGAATGTTGTTCTCTTCAAGCAGCTTCACAGACATAATAGTGGCCATTTCTGTTTGGTTGAAGGCCTACAGTAGCAAACATCAGTTATGTGGCCAAGTGGGCAGTAGAACTGACAGAGTTTAGTATTAATATTCCCCCAGGATTCAAGAACTCGTAACAAAATCCTAGTGTGTAAATATTTTGTATTTGTGTAAAGCAATTCTGTTCTACATGTTAGCACTGTGAGACAAAAACGACAATTCTCCTGGCATTGATATTTTATATGAAAATTTCCAAAAGGAAATCTATGGATGTAGTCAGACAATGTCTCCAGCTATATTCTTCCTCAGCAACAAGTGAAGATTATTACTCAGAAAAGTTGTTTCCTAAGAAGTACTCTACAGAATCATTGCTAAGAATTGTTACTTTCAGCATTACAGGCTGGCAGGAGCACTTTGGATCACATAGAAGTTTGCTTCAGGCAAAACATGAGAAATTTTTCATGTCTATGAATGTTTAACAATTTTTGTTCTCAGTCACACGTACAGGCCATTTTGCAGATGCACTAAAAACAGTATCTCAGTATGGCAGCACAAGTACCTCATAATAAGCATTATCAGTCATTCAGGCAGACCTAACCTGTCATAATCTGAAGTTTCATTCACTTCAGTGGTAACATCCTGGTTTTCATGACCACGGATCTCTACCATTTTGCAGCTGCATTATACTACATTAAATACTCTATTTCTCTAAACTACTATCTCAGCAGGATGGTTTACCCATGCCCATGACAAATTGTAGAATATTGCTCATTACTGACAAGTAGAATATGTATCATTCATTTCCTGAGCAACCATTGTCATTGAAAGACTCCTCACTCTGCTTTAGGTGTATCATAGCAGCACAGAATACTAAAACAGTCAAATTTGGATGCTTGGGCAAACAATTTCCAGGAGACTGTAACAAACAAATTAACGAAAAAAATATATTACAGAAAATAAAATTTGAGGTAACTTTTTAGGTTTCTTGAAAAGGGTGAACCAGCTTTCGGGGTAAACAGACACCAGAACTTGTAAGAAATACTTCCAAGTATTTCTTCACCTGGCTTGGCCAGGTGGACCAATTTAACAGGTATGTATGCACCGCTCACAGTCAGTTTCATTGAACTGATTTCCAAACGGGCAGTGGAAATAAAGGCAAAAAGGTTCTTGTGCAAAAAAGAGTTCACCTTTACACCTTGCATTAGAACAGATTATGTATTGATTCGACCACTTGGAAACCTGTTTAACCAGGTGAATCAAGAACAGGAAGTTGACCAAAAGAGAAGCTAATAGAGAATATTTATGAAAAATTGTAGCTAATTTAAAACAATTTGGGATGTAGACTACTACAAAGGCAGTTCTCATTAAGCACAATCTGCTGATTTCTTCCTGAAACCCACAGCTTTTCATCAAGATCCTGATTTTTTAAGACCTTCCTATATACGAAGCCAAAATCTTATATTGGACATTGCATTTTAAAATTAAAAATAGTTTTAGTATTTCCATAACTGAAAAATCAAAAGGTAGCCCATAAAACTTATTTCAAAACATATTAAAATGATGTTATATTGATATTTTTACTTAGTAGCATTTTTCTGAGTGTGAATAAGACACCTGCTCAAGCAGATTTTTCAAACGCAATCTCCTATATCATTCAGAAAAACACTGAAATAAAAGTTCTCCTTATTGAAAAATTAAAATCTAAATACAAAATATGTGTAGATTAAATCAAACTAAGCTAATTAAGATTTTGGAGAAACAGGTATGTTTTAGTATAGCTTTCCCAGATTAGAAAAATTGCGATCTATTTAAATAGTACATTCTTTTTCTTTTATCTTTATTTATCTGACTACTCTAGGTGCAAACTTGAGGACTATTGTCAAATAGTTGCATTAGTAATAGACAAGTATAATAAATTACAATCAATTTCAACAGGTTCTTTTGTTAATTTCTCTGTTAATTACGTTTTTGCTATTTCATCCTTCTATTTTATGAATATATGTAGATAGAGACAGAAACAGAAGGAAAGAGAAAGACGAAGTGTAATGTTCAATGAAAAAATGTTGAAAAATGTAACTTGTGAAATGTCTCTTTAGGCCAGCTGATTGCAGGGTAACTGCTGAAAAGCTGATACACACACTTTTATTTATATCTACTCAAAAGCAAGAAAATGTCAAAGAATCAGGATGAAGCTGATTTCCCTCTTGTGTATGTGCATAGGTTTTGATTATAGCCTTTTTCCTCAATTGATGAACTATTGCGTGGCGTTCTGAAAATCACTTTACGAAAATAGTGCTGTGTTCAGGGTCAATACCTCTCCAACAGTCAGCTATAAAGTTTCCACTGATTTTTTTGAAAAGAATGGGATCAGGTCCTCTTAATTTTGATCAGAGAGATTTCGGAAGTCTGCTTCCAGGAAGAACAAAAAACCCACATCTGATTAATTTATGGTATTCATTCACCTTTTTTTCTGCTAGTAGGACAACCTGAATATTATTTTACACAATTTAAATACTGTTGTTCAACTTGGAATAGAATACCAACTTATCTGAAGGTTTTGCTATACCAGTAAATACTAGCTATACTAGTAAATACAGTAACTATCAGAAAATATTAAAAAAAAGAAACAACAAATACAATTGTGAGGTTAATTTTCCCCATTATCAAAGGACCACCTTCCTCAAGATTTTGCATAGTGCACTTGTTTTGACCCTTCTTCAAAAACTTCATTGCTTTTCAAGGTTAACTAAGGAGTTTACACAAGTGTCTTCCTACAACACATGCAGTACATCTAATATCATTCCCATATAACTGGGAATCATGGGTGATACTGATTATACGGAGAAACTTGGTCCCCATTGTTCACTTTTAATCATATAATATAAAAAGTCTGAGTACTTAGAGGACTTTAAAGTCTTCGTGCACACAGTAAACGCATAGCAACTTTCCACTCTTTTGTCTGCTTTCCTCTTTCTAGCATTTTGTCACTCTCAATTTCCTCACAGAAAATAGAAACAGGTGTAACAAAAAACTCGTATCTAAATTCCATATTTACAGTACGGCAACCGACAGAAGTCTGTAGTTCATGTGCTGTGTTGCACTGCCAGAGCATTTGACTACATCTATACTAGGAACACTTACTAGTGATGGACGAAAATGAGATTTCAGTCTCTGTAAGAGTCTTGAAGCACTATTCCAATGTAAACATGTAATTAAAAAAAATATGCCTGAGTAAAGGCTTGCCTGTAGCATTGTAGGTAGAATATACCATCTCATAGCCCTTTCTGAAAAGGTATTTTTATCAGATAAGAAGACAGAACAAGACAGTATAAGCGTAATTCCCAAGCCATAAAGAAATCTATGACAGGGACAGGAACAAAGCATGGATCTCCTGATGTTTTTCCCCTAGTTTATTTAGTCTTTTGACATGCTGCCTTCTCCATACGCAATACAAACATAAAATCAAATTTACTTGACATTAATTATAGGGCATTATTACACACTGTTCATAGCTTTTAATGTTTTTCTTTAATAATTTCTGCTTCTTTAGAACCAATATACAGCCACTCCAAGTTCTGTTGCAGAATGCCAGAAAGGGAACAGAGGAATAACAAAACACTGTTTTTTAATTCAAAGCTGAGCATTTGTTCTGCAAGCACTACTACTATTCCCATGCAACAGCATGAATTACACTTTTTCCACCTAGGTTTTTTTCTCCTGACCTTCTTTGGCATTTAAGTGCAGAAAAGAAAGTATTTCAGGGCTGCACATGTCACTCTCAGAGATCTGAAGTTCCGGTTGCCTGCAGAGGCCATTTAAAAACATTAGCGTTGTCCTGGGAAAAGCAGCCTTTGGACATACTCTCATCCATAACAAAAGAGATTCTAAATAATAATAAGTGTGAGAATATATTGTTTCTCTTTGACCACTGGTGTAGGAAACCTGGTTGTATCATAAAGTCTTGTGAAGAGAAGAAGCATGTAGAGGCAAATAATGGCAAAATAGGACACCTATGGTGCATGTTCAAACTCTCAGGAATAGCTTTTACCAAGATTAAAAAGGGAAGTGAAACTGAATCCTTTGACTAGCTTTGCAGTGAAGTGAGTATACAGTAGCGATCCGTTCCACTCAGGGCTCTAAAACTTTTTTCATGCTGTATTTATGTAAGATAGTTTTGTTTTATGATTTGATTTGGCAAGCAGGAAGTTGATTTCATTTTCAATAGAGATTTCTTACCTAAACAATAACAACAAAATTGCATTTTACCGATAGACACAGGGACTGTCTTTAAATGCATAGCAATTTTACTTCTTCAGTAAATGTTAATGTTTAAAAATGAACTTAGGTCAAAAGCCTTTAAAAATGATTGCAGCTATTTTGATCAGTGGCATTAAAACAAGTTGACAGCAGGTAGATGAACAGTTCATGCTTTCAGAAAATGGATCTCTTTCTTTTCATTAACAGGCTTACTGTTGATCTAGAATTACTTGTTACGAAGAGAATAGAAATCAATCTTTTCCTAGTTCTAAATGAGCGCTTTCACATTTGCGTTAGTTGCAGACCTACTTACAATTATGTCAATTACTCAAACAGCATATAGATGCTTCTTTACATTTTAAAATATTAGCCATTTTAAATTGATTTCTTTGAAAAGATACTTTATTTGGCAAATGTCCACACCTACATGCTAGAAGTATAAAGTATCTTTAGATAGAAAGGACCAGATAATTCAAACCTTGCTTTGTCAAATACAGTCCTTTATGGTCTATATAGCCACAGGGCTTCTAATGGAGGGCAAAAAATATCGGCAATGAAAGGTAAAATCCTTTTCCCCATCTCTCTCTCTTTCTCTCTGTATATCGTCCCTCAAAGGATCTTGCCAAATCAACAGTAAAAAAGAAGCCTGACTGTCAATATTGAGCACTCTGACGACTGAAAAGACACAATAACCAGTTCTGATACATTGTACCCAAGCAAGTGATCTTTCTATTTTATTTTTTGGAAAGAAAGGGATTCACAGATTATATGTCGAAACATTTTATCACTCCTAACTCTTACATGCATCAATTTTGTGTATCTGAAATACTTCATGACCTGGGAGTTCTTCCCAAAACAATACACGGATTACTAACAGCTTTAACAATTTCAAGCAAATGTGCAGCTACATGGTCTGCCTTCAAATTCCCTGTAAGACTGTAGTAAACAAAAATAAAATATTGAGACTACAGTTTAGTGCAATCAGATATAATAAGACAGGCATATACTGAGAGCACTCGCCGAGCTATATGAAAACATTCATACATATACAATGAGTATTTGGCAGAGGCTGGTTTAAATAGCTGGGAAAATAACTGTGACAAACATGCCAACATGTGCCACAATCTCGAACAGTTTGCTACACCTTCACAACCAACTGCAGAAATCTACACTAAAAGTTAAGAATCAGATGCTAAACACATGTCTGGGATGAAACTGGATGAGTTCAGGGTCTTTTCTTTTTTTATTTTTTTCCAATTGTGCTATGAATATATGCGCAGCTGCAAATTTCATGGGAACATTTTCAAGGCTATTTCAGAATGGTAGTACCAGAAGAACCCAGAGTACAGAAATCAGCACAAATGCACTACAAGTACTGCAGACTCCTTATCATGAACTTTGATAAAACTTTCTGAAAACAGAAATCCTGACAAAGTGCATCTGCTGGAAATAAAAAGAGATGGATCATTCTTGTAATAGCACAGATTTCAAGCTTTACTGGGCAAAAGCCCAGTACCCAGCATGAACCAAAGAGCATCGAGAGCCCATTAAGAAGAGTTATAGAACAGAAACTTAATTATACTAATAGACAGTTGGGAGAAGATAATAGTTTGGCATATGACTTAGAATACGATAGTATTACAGATCTAGTTTGAATCCTACAAAAACACAGAAAAAACTTTTATTTCAGGAAAATAATATACTTTTTCTAAGGTGAACAAGAAATTTTAGTTTATGCTGGTAAAGGAAGATTTTAAGTCTATTCAATGTTTCACTTCTGCAGATGGCAGTCCATGAAAACAAAACACCAAACTCTAATCCCCTTGCATAGGGTGTCTTTCAGTTGTGAGGGCTCTAGCATTTTACTTGATGTGAATTAAACTATGGGTGTTATCCATAAAAGCAGAGGAATCGTAGGGGTATTATGAGAGATCAGACCTATTTGCATGGACTAACGGACGCCCTCTATTCTCCTGGAAATGCTGTTTCCAAAGAGCTGCTCTACTCCATAATTACTATTACTTTCCCCTGGGAACCTTTGTTTACAAAAGCATCACTGGCTATTTTTTTTTTTTTTTGTGGAACAAAATATGACAAATTTAAACCATGCAGTCTTTGACAATTTCAGTGAGATAAACACAGCATTCATCTTCCAACATATTTTTAAAGCTGACACAAAGTTACCTATTGCTTTTTTACCTAAGAAGTCACAGGTACATAAGACCAGCTTTGTTCAGTAATACTGACATGAAGTGGATGATTAGCAACATATATAACCATATTATGCAACATATATCTATTAAAAATGTTGTTATTAAAACCATAATTTAAACTTCATTTTCTGGCATATAAAATAAAAGCAGTTAGTTAATTCTCCGACATAAATGATCAAAATTAATTCATTTTCCTGAAAAAAATATGGCTAGATGTTTGTTAATTGAATATTAGGGGACAGAAGATTTAAAAAAAACCCTAAAAAATAATTTCCCTGTTCACTATTATATACACTGTTCTGCTTTTAGATTACACAGTAAAGCTGAATACAGTCTCCCAAACTATTACCCACATACTTCACATAAACTAAATTATATTTCTTCTTCAGTTTTTTCTGTCAAAGAGTGTGACTTTAACAGCAGCACACTAAAAAAAATGAAAAAATCTAACTGTTGATAAGGTGCACAGCAATATTTAGATAAACATATTTTATGAAGGAATAACATTTACATAGGCCATTGGCTTTTTCTCCTCAGATAACTGAGATTTTTTTTTGGACGTGGCAGGACATTAGGGGATTGGACTCGAGTTCCCAAGATCATTCTATAAGAATTCATACTGGACCAGAAAGCAGAAATGTTGAAAAATGTTCAACATGAATTCCAGCAATCAGTTTTTTGGATGAACTTTCAGAATTCTCTTTTAAAAAGACCACGGATTTTAAATTATATGCCTGCATTATGTTACTGCTATCAGTTAATCTAGAATAACAGATAATAAAGAACAGTGAGGTTTATGTTCTTTAATAACTCAAACTCTTTCTTTTGGTGAAATCATTCTAGAAGTATATTTTTGCTTCTGCACAAATTAGTGAAGCGAGCAATTATTTGTTATTTTGAACACATCATCATGATTGAAACACTGAGAAAAGTTACAAGGTCAGCTGGCAGAGATTCCAGACCTCTCAGTTCCAAAAAAGTGAATAGTCTCCTCCCTCTAAAATAAAACCACCCTGAGTAGAACTGCCAAAGAATCTTAAACATGATTGACAGATATTACAAACCTGTTTTGAGCTCAACCATGTACTCAAACCTTCAGCCAATTTACTTAAAAACAAAAGTAAGTATTTCAGGGAGGTGGGGTTTTTTTTTGCAAGACCCATGCTTCACACACCAACAAAATTATTTAACTAAGGTCATGCCTATACAAGGAAAAATGCATCGATTTAACTAAACTGATTGATTTTAAATCCAGTTAAAGTGGTGCAAACATCTAATGTAAATGCACTTACCCCAGCTAAGACCTCACTTAAATTGATTTAGCTTACTTCAGCAATTTATCAATGTTAGCTAAACCAATTCTAGCAAAGGTTAAGCAGGTTTAAGTGCTTCTGTATAAGGAGTTTGAACAGATTTAAGTATATTGACTTAAAACCATTTTAATTAAAACAGTGTAACATCTCATATGGGCAAGGCTGAGATCCCCAAGGCAGAGAAGCAAAGCAGCATATGTAGTTGCACTGCATGCAAACTCAAATCAGTCCTGGCTTCCACTTGAGTACAGCTCTGCTGATAAAGGGTACATACACTGTGTAACCAGCATTTGGGCGGAGTCACAGTAGAACCAAGATTAATGTTCAGATGCCAAAGGATTTTGCAGGACCAGCAGAAAAAAGAGAAAGGAAAAAAAAACCCCAAAACCTCAAACGCATAGTTATGAATTGAGGAAACCTGGTCTGGGTATAAGTGAAATAGAATTCTAGCACGGCATTTTAAAAAATCACTTCTCAGAATGGAAACTTGTACATCTGTTTGAGACATTAAAAAAATACTAGTGCAGTATTCACAAAGGATTTCTCTTTTACTTATCAATTCAGTTAGTCTGCGAATTTCCTGGTGTGTATATGTGGTAGTCCCCACCACATAAATTCTAAAGGGAGCCTCACAAGAGGAATGACCAGTGGCAAAAGGCATTAAGATTAATTTTCTCCTTCCCATCAAAACAGTAGCCACTGCATGCTTTTAAGCAAACTTTCATATCAGCTCATCCTTGGTAGTCTTGAGAGGCTCAGATCTACCGACAGGTACAGGTCAAGTCCTCTGCACCTCACAGCTGGGAGCAAGTCTGCACAGTCCAGAAGGGACACAGTGTCTTACTCTGCCTGTGGTAATGCAGCTGTACTCCCGTGTCTCATAAACACACCTATTTCATCTCCTTAGTACACGAGAAGAATCAGTGCAGCCACAGGCACTGAAGGCATCTGTACAAATCCACATGAACAGCTTTTAAACTTTACGATCCTTAAATTTGTTAGCTCAAGATTTTAAAGGAATATACTACTAGAATATACTACTAGAATACCAAAGGCAGCTACAGCCAGTAGACTTTAATTGCTATTAATCAGCAGAGTGAGCATCCCAAAGCAGACACTAACCTAAACTCACTGCAGCTGGCACAGTTGCATGTGACACTTCGGCTCCTTATGTTCTCCTTCCACCAAACTACTTTCTGCTGTTTCTTTTTGATTTCATAGCTACCCTTCTGTTCTTCCTGAATTTTACTGGCACTCTGAGTGCAATTCCATGACACTAGCTAAAAAGCTGTTTAAACATCTTTTTGCCTTTCTGATCCCAATCCTACTAGATGAATTAGCTAAGATCTTACGGGTGGGATACACGTCTGAATCCCTCCCTTGACACCAGAGATCATCACTGTTATAATTTGCTTAGTCTCTGCTGGTCTAACTTTTAGCATCCGAACTTACCTTTTCTACAAAGACATACCCATAGTAAATGCACAACCACATTAGTGGTTGCATAAGCTAAAAACTGAAGTATTTAAAGAAATTTTATAACCTGTTCCCAACTAGATATTGTACTGCCTCTCAATTCTGAGAAGGGTGAAAGAAACAACTGTAGTTCAAATTTCTGAAAGAAAGTTCTAAATTGCTGAATTTTAGTGCTTTATAAAGAAGTGTGTAAAAACACTACAGTACATGTTGATTTAATAATTTACTAGGATACAGAAAAATATATCTGCAATTTCAAAAAAGTGATTAAAAAAGGGGCTGGGTGTTTTAAGTGCTTTTTCAGTAAGCAACTTTACCTAATTGTCCTGGCATTCTTTGCTAATTCTGGTATTCTTTGGTAAGCTGCTTGCAATTCAGGCAATTAACTGCATGGTTAAGGTTAACGTTACATGCTACTGATATTACTAAGTATGAAAGATAGGACTATATTTGCTCATGGTATCACCAGGTGTTTTTCACACTTAAACATTTTAAGAACTGTTTGCCAACCTAAAGCTGTATTCTCTCTTTAAAGGTACAGTAATAAAATTAAAAATGAAAGTTAAGGATGGATTAATCTCATCTTATTTTAGCCATGGAAAGTTAGAAGTCTCATCTTTGCTGTTCATTTAACTAAGCTCTCCACTCAGCTCAGTGGAGGGGTACTTCTGGAGATGCCCGAAACAGATGAATCATCTTGACATAGGTCTCCTCATCAGCTGAGGAGGTACAGATGGCTTGGACTTACGGCTAACGCAAGGTGAGGTTAATCCTACGCTATTGACTAAAAATGGAAGACAAACATAAGTAACTGGTATCTAGTCATAACATCAAGAATGGTCATAACATAGTCAAGCCATACTTTTAAAGTATTATTTTTATAATTTATTTTGTTTCACTTTAACAAAGTCCACACTATTAAAATGCGGTACTTGCTAGTGATGCACATGAACCAATGTGTAATTAAGAGTTTGCAGGTTTAAACTTCATCTACGATAGCATTTTTATAAAAGGAGTAAATGTGCTTACTTAGAACCACTTAAGATTCTTTTATAGAATTGTTTTTCGCCCTGTATATTGCTTTAGTGTCATTTAGAGAGCTGTAACCACTTCAAACTCAAAATCTGCTTAGCACATTTTTACCCTTTTTTAATAAATACATTTTTTCTTTATTATAGATATTGCTGTATTTCATGTTGTCATTCATCTTCGTGTAGACTTTGTATGAATCACTGCAAGACAAGCACTGAAAGCCAGTCTTGCATGACTAGCATTTTGCTAGCATGCCACAAAACCGTATTTTTTTTCTTTAATTACTACATTTTCTACAAGGTTGCTGCAGATATACACTTCAGATGAATACATAATCCATTCACACAGATTGAAAAAAACAGGAAAAAAGAAACATGCACAACATAGTGCTTGGCACTTAGGTGTTCTGTACTGGGCACAGATTTTAACATCACCAGACTGAAATATTATTACTTTTCATTAGTCTCAGCTGCAAAAACATCTTCAAGCACACCTTCAAGAAAATCCTATGAATGTTTCTTCCCAAGACAGCTTTACTTTAAGACGATTTCCATTACTGAAAACCTTAACAAGGCTAACAAAAAATCTGATAGAGATCTTTGATGAAACTGCTACAAAGTTCTACCAGCAATCCTGATTTTGCCACCATCACTAACATCCGCGATTGCTGAAACTAAAAGCAGGCAGAAAAGTGATTAATATCTGAATCAGCCCAGCTGCAAACTAATCACACAGCCAAGAGTTTATGCTGGAGAATATCCATCCTAGGCATAAGAAAGAATGTGTTGCACTCGACTACCATATCTTTCTGAAGCACCAACCGTCTGAAATGGATCAAATATGTAACAACAGAAGTTTTAGCCTTCAAAATTGTTAACTCAAATGCTGGACTAGACACTGCTGGGAAGCACTCATGTTCCTGACACAGAGCATTGTCGGGGCAGTCTGGATATTTTCTCCTAATCGCTCAAGTTGATATAGAGGAAAACCAAGAGAAAACAGCAAGAAAGATGAGTATAGTCTGAACAAAGAAGGAAATAAATAAGGTAGAGAAAAACATTACATGAGAGGATTGGTTGTTTGCCAGATATGAAAATGGGGGACGACAGAAATGCCCCACTGAATCCTTCCTAGTGAAAGGACAGAATAAATCAAAGAACTTCAGGAGTGGCTTAAGAAACACAGCTGTGGAGTATAACTGATCACTACAAAATGAATCACTTTGTTGTAATGTATGTAAACAGATTTATTTTTGATGCAGAGTAAGTACACTGTTACAGAAATGCAGTGAGTTGAATTAGATTCAGCTTATGAATCTATCCCAATACCCTATAGCCATATTTTACAATTTTATAATCTATGCCTTTACAAACAACCACTCTATCTACTCTGCAGCTTTAAAAAAATAAACTTCCGTTACCAACACTGATAATCTGCAAGTGACTAAGACACATTTTTGTATCTCCTTACTAGTGATATATTAGTTTAATCTCTACAGCACTGGCAGTGCAATCCTTTCCATATGGACACCCATATGCTGTATTACTAGTAACATATCTTCTAGGAAATAGCCATATGTTTCACTTTTAAACCTCTATAATTTAAAGACTTCCTTGTATTTTTACAGTTGTTCTTGCTGTGCATTTGAAATACCTGTAAGTATTAAGTAGCATGAGAATAATTAATGTTATATTGAACTCTGTGCAGTGCTATCATTAGCAGTGCTCCCATGCTCTTGGCTGTTTTCATCAATATTTTTTATAAAGGGAGAAATACTTTTTGACTTCAGTGTTGACTATGCACACTTTTTCCTTCTATTCCTAAGAACAGTGGTGAGTGCTTATTAACATAACACAGAGCAAGAAAAAAAACGTTCAGTGTTGAATTTAGTCCACTACAGGCGATTCAACAGTCTGCATCTCGGTGCACCTGCAGCGTTGCTCCGGAGTACTGTGGGACCCTTTCAACATCCATCCCACCTACCAGGCCAGGCCCATGCTATGGACCTGAGACTAACATACTTTGCTCTCCAGGACTGGGCTGGAAGAGGATTGTCCTCTCCATCTGTTCTCTCTCCTCTCTACATCTCTCCACTTCCCCCACTCAGGAGTCTCAGCTGTAAGAGCAGACTGACATTTGGTTAGGGAATCCATGCAAGCCTCACACACAGACTGTGGCAAAGAGACAGTGGGAATCAATACAATCCACACGCCGTCTTACTCTGTCCTCTCTCTGTATAGCTCTGGCTTTTCAGAGAAACTCAGACACACTACGGGCATAGAAAAGCATAGTGGGTAGGCTACTAATGACAGAGAGCATTAACTTACAAGATTCCTATAGGTCTGAGAAACAGATGTCATGGAGATGAGCTATTTCTGATCCCCTAAGACTCAACCGCTCATCTTGAAATCCAATTGCAGAGGAACTCCCATGTTACCGAGGAAAAACAATGCCCTTATGGAAAAGTAAAATAAGTTTATGGTCTTTTTCATGTCATGTTTTTCTTGCCATGACTCAAATTACGAAGTGTAACTAAAAACAAGTGATAATGCTCATAAGGAGAACTGATGAGACTAGTAAGGACTTTGCAAGACCTTTCTAAACACTTTTATCTGTTGTTCTGGAATTAAAAAAAATACATATATAAAAAATTAAAATTGTCCAGTGAAAGAGTCTAGTCAGAAGCTCTTTTCTCTGCTTCCATTCGTAATAACATTTTCACAGCATGATGTTATTTTTTTTGATCAACAATTATATTTTTCGTGCTGTTTCCGTATTATGTCACTATTTCTTGTCCTATTGCTTGATTTGTTCCCACAGAAATCAAAGAAAATCTGTTTATCTGAAGTTTATTTAGTATGCACTTATTAAGATGTTTAATCTCAGTAAGATTTTGCAGTTGCAGTCCTTCTTTAGAAACGCACAACAGTTCTTACAAGTTAATTATTATGCATTATTTAAAAAAAATATCAAAATATGGATGAAAAAAAGTATCAGGTAGTTCTTTTTCCACTGATTTATGACATTGTTTATTCAGCTAAAACACACCAGGCTAAAATACCAACCCTCCTAAACAGAGAGCTATCTAGCTATCAGGCAGTGTATGTGCTTTCCTTCTAGAGCTTGCACAAGGTGAAAATGATAATAAAAGTGTAGGAAATTAAGGGACGACGTAACTTTGCCTGGTAACTGATGTCTTCCTCTATACTTTTATCCACTCTCTTCAAAAAGAAGTACAAATTTCCAATTAAGGCCATGATTGTAAACACAATTAATACATGCAGAGGTTCTACATCTAAGTAACTACACAAACTGCAGTTACTTTACATCAAAGCATATAAATGCATCTTTCTGCACACTGAACGTAATACACTTCTGTGGGACTACTTGTATCAAGAGAGCTACAAAATTAAACTCCAAATATAGAAATGAAATATATATAACCCAACACTATATCAAACATGATTTTATTTCTGTTCTTCTGCCCTTGGTTTATGCCAGCAGCAGAAGATGAATTTAATTTGAGTTACACTTCCCACATTAATGTCTGTTTATGTACACTAATTCATCACTACATAGAAAAGCCCTGAAGTGTATTAACACAATATGTTATGATTTCAGACATCTGCTTTGTTTTGAGAACCAAAAAAGATAAATGATAAAATATTACTACCAATCTCATCTACAATAACTCAGTATTTTACTAAAATAAGATTTAAAAAATATTTTTATCTATAAAATATGGCCATAAAGACAATTATATACAATAGTGTATTAGCCTCTGATTTTGAATTTATTTACATACAATCTGTGATCAATTTGCACCACACATCTGATGATATGTCATTGAAATACTTATTGCAGAAACAAAATAATTAGTGCATAAAAACCAACGTACTTGGAATTTTCTAGAAGAAAATATAAGGAGTATCACAGCGAGTAACAGCCTTTTCTGCCATCTGTTTTATATTCTTACAATCCTACATACAAAGCAAATCAAATACATTAAAATGCATTTTCCTGGATGTTTCAATCCTGAAATTTTTTTGAAGTATTTTTAATTTCAGCTCTTTTTAACAGTGATTATTATTATTTCTTCTTAATAGTTGTGTATCACAATGTAAATGCCACTAAATTCAACTCAGTTCCAGAACCTCATCCTTTGAAAACTAGAAGTAAATTGACTTGCAGAGCTGACTACAGAATTAATTTACTAGGACAAAAGAAGAGATTACAGCATATGAAGAATGCTATGACATACTACTTTCCATATTTAGTCATGTCACTGCAGGATATCTATTATGGTAAATTCCAGGCTTCATAATTCTCTGCAGAGAACTGTGCACCTACGTACACTGTCAGCACGGCCACTCAGGGCAGCAGGACTAAGATCAGACCTGCCAACAACTGGCACAGGGTCTTTGGCCCAGTGCCCTAAGGAAATGGGAGGGTAAAAAAAGGACATTCAGTGTCTCTGTGTGTCTGTGTGCCCAAGTCTGTCTTTTCCCAACCTGCAAAGCCCAGTGCTCCATTTGAACATGACCTGTTGCTCAGTTCCAACAAAGTCTGACAGAGGAGGAGTCTTCAAAGCCACTAACTTCTTACGCAGTTTTTGAGAACTGTTTTCTGAGGACCCATCAATGCTCACATGGAGGAAACAGCTGCAGTCTTGAGCTCCTCCTTGCTTTTAGACGTCAGGGGCTCAACATGAGCTCAGCTCACAAATGCAACTCCATAGGAAAACATGCTTCATTGGTTGTGCCACTCAGAAAATAAATTGTTTTCTAAAACCAATATACTATAACATAAATATCAAATGGAAGAGAAAACCATAACAATTAAACTAAAAGTTTGAGATTTCTTCTCAGTATCTTTGAAGTGATGCACAGAAGAGTGGTATTCTACTTGTGTCTCATAAAAGCTCAGCTTGCAGAAGATGTATACCCAATTTTACACAACTTGGCCATTTTAGCCCAGACTAAACAACACAGAAATAGATCCTCCCTATGCTAAAATAATTTCAATATTCAAGTACTGTTACCCATATTAGCTCATGATTTTTACTCCTCTGATGTTCACATAGCAGCAAAATGCAGAAGAATGGTTTCATTCTTCCTTTTCTTTTCATTCTCCTAAATGCCTTTCTGCGACAAAAAAAAAAAAAGGCAGATATATGTAAGGAAACTCAATGGATAACATGAGTGTAACTAATGCTGCTGTATGAGCCCATCAATTGTGACATAACTTCCTACCACTTACAACAGGGCTGCACCTACACTGTATCGCAGGATCCATTTTGCATCTTGTCACATAAGGTGGTAGGTAACACTCACTGGCATGACTTAATTGATCAAGTTTGGTAAAAACTATCATTTTGGGAGCTCAGTGAGATCATAAATATTAATTATGTTCCAGAATATAGCATCTTTGTACAAAGAAAAGACACATAAATGTCATAAACTCATCAGATATTCTGAGGTGATATGGCTGAAACTGTCAATTGGTATAAAACTAGTACAAGGGTCTACGATGGTCTAAAGATAATTGCCATTATAGTTTCCCTCTTCCCTAATTTTGAGATATAGTAAAACATGTGTTAATAGAAATTATCACCATCAAACTTTGCCAAATACAAAATTGTTTTTTCGAGGACTTTTATGTATTTCAGTATACATATCCATGGACACATACATGTACAAACACCTTTACACACATATGTCCCTCATCTTCATTTTGGTCATACTAAAAATACATTTACTCTAAGACGCTTAGTGTTTCCTAGACGTACAAATTTGTCTGCTTTTTGCAGTTACTTCATTCTCAAGGATTTTGACTTGTTCCTCTTGGTGCTGTCCACAGACACTACATAGTATATATACTACATACATAATTTTGTATGTAGAGATGTAAATACATAGAAGACTTGGAAAATAATTAGACTATTAGTAAGGAGTAATTGTAAGATGTATTTCATGTACAGCAGTGGTTCATATGTCATTATCTGTGACAATCATCACATGTAAATGAAGGCATGCTAGTTGATTAACATGCTGTCTGTAATTCCAGATGCCATATATTAATACAGGCAATGTTTGAATTGTAATAATGACTTTCAAAACTGTTGCATTTTCCATGTAGAACAAACATACGTATTTAAAAAGCTGGCTCTTTTTGAGGTCATATTTAACAGCAGAGGAAGCCATCAAGACTTTGCCTTGTAGCTGGCAGCTCACTGACGATACTGCTAGCATACCAGACTACCCATGCATGAAGTCAGAGGTTACTGGCATAAAGCAGTTTTATTGCTGGCTCAGAGCAATGTGTTTCTAACCTACTTCTCACAACCCTGTTCTCCAAGTCCGGCAACACATTTTTGCTAGGGCTTTCATCTACATTTTCAACAATTCTGATCACTCACAATGTAGACATTATGTTTTTACACAAGAAAGTAAATAAGTAAGGACTTGCAAGGAAACTCTACTATTTACAATGGTTTCCATCATTCTAAAATAAAAAATTAACATGAAAAATGAGATTAGAATTGGCTGAATTACACAGGTGTGCATTTTTATTATTATGTGTACTGACAGGATATTCCAGGAAATTATCCAGACTCTGTCACAGCCTTTTCTCAATTTCTTTTTCTGTTCTAAAAATAAAGTATGTCTAATTCACGTTTCTGTTTGATTTCAAGATTCACTGACCAATTTTACCTCATTTTGCTTTCAGTCTCACACAGTATCTTCTCTAGCAATGAGACTGAGGGTTATCATGTTTATATCTTTCCACCTTCCCAAGCATATTTCTTTCATGTTCTTTCAGAACAAAAAAGCCATTATCTCCTTTTTAATGAAATTTTTTTTAAACAATCATGTATGAAAGATTTTATGTAAGACGGATTTATTATATCCAGTATACACTTTCATACAGTCAGGCACACTTAGATTTGAAAAAGTATCTGAAACATTAATAATTAAGGTTTTATCACAGAGAAGAGTTCTGAAGTTGTTTATATCTCTTCAGTATTTCCGTTGTATACTAAAACCAAACAGATCTTTTACCAGAAAAAGGTGAATTTTTAAGGTAGATTGGAACTGGATGACTTAAATATTTTAAAGCATAAGGATTAGCATGTACTTCATCCATTTTAAAAAAAATAAATGCTGTCTAAACTGAACATGCTGAAAAATCCTGAACAAAAACATGAGTGGCAGAAATCTGAAAAAGGGGAGACAGTTTAAAGGACACACAGGAAACTTTCAGAATTCTGTTGGAAAGGCCTCATCATTTATAAAAGATCTAGTACAGCATACTCTGTATCCTGACGTGTTCCACTCAGGAACAGCTACTTGGGAAAACCCTTTCTCAGATAACTTTAAATATATACCAGCCTACATAAACTGCAAGCGACCCAAGTAATAAAAATGTCAGACTTCTCTTACAATCTCTTACCCTCCAGCCTCCAGTAACTTCTGCTAGTTTAAGCCCACTAAGTATCACAGATTCTCACAAATCAACATCAATGTCATACCACTGGCATGCTGAGACTTCTGCCTGTCACGTTGACAAGCACTGCCTCGTGGATTCTTTGCATTTTCTTGTTTCATTTTATTTACCTCTAGTCTCCAGTTTTATACATGGAGTAGGAGCTCTGAAGGGCAAGGACCTCAGGGACCTTTTTGTTCTGCTTTTAAACAATGCCTTGTATAAATGGATTCCCCAATTTGCTGCTAGAGATTTTACAGCCATTCATGGTGCTGTGATAAATAGTGCAGTAACACTGCAGATTAATGACTGTTCTTATGCAGTTCGGTGTGAATGGGAATAACAGTATCATGATAGCAGGCATTACCTTGAGTAGCAAAGGCCTACCTTTCACACACAATAACAAATTCACTAAACTGTTTCATTAAACAAAGACAAATGTTTCCAAACGCAGCACGTTTCTTTATTTTGGTACTATACTGTGCCAAATACACTAGCACGTGGACCCACAATCCAGTCATCTACTGAGGACACTGTAAGGGGAACAGAAACTTTGTCATTGGTACTAGTTTTAGAAGCAACAGTGCACCAAATGCACTGTTAGACATGGTGAGAGACTGGATAGAGTTTGGCGGTGGGCTCAGACCTAGTTTTTCGGAGCCTTACACTTCAGAGGAGATGGGCATGATAATGGGATCTACTGGCCATAGGTCACAGTGTGCACAACAGAACCACAAGTTCTTGCAGTGGCATGACCTGTTACTACAAAAGGGTTTTCAGCTTTTCTCCCAAAGTATTTTAAAATCCCATTAACTAAAAAGAAAAAAAAAAAAAAGAAAATGAAACAACTAGCTGCATCATCTTACGAATTAAGTAAGCCTTGTTTCCAAAGGATGTGTGTTGTTGCCAATTGAGTTTTTAATTGCATTACACACACTAACATTGTAGAGGAAAACCTCTAATTTTCTATATATCAGAGAACCAACATAGGAAGGAAAAGCCATCAAGCACTAAAGAACCCAATGGGAAAAGAAACCTTGACTGAGGATGAGGTACTCTGACATCTAATACAGCATTCACTCTAACAATCAAGAGCATTCTTAGTAGCTCTTTTTTTACCCGGGTCTTTGGACATCTAATAAAAATTGATATACAGCATTTTAGACATTTTGCTAAGTGGGACAACTACTCATGTTTCTCTCTTTTACCCAAAAGACTGTTTTCATGAAATTTGTTAGACCTTAATACATCTGAGATTTAGCTGAAATTAGCCCAAAAGCTACAAAATGTATTTATTTGTAGGAGGGAGAAAACAGATGTAAATATGCAAGCAAACACAGAGTGACAAGGAACACTATAAATCCAAACACACACAAGTTAGGCAAAACCAGTACTGAAGTTAGCTGCTTACCTTAATTTCATCCTTAATGCCTCCATGTGATGATTACAGAATGGTAATTAAGCATGAGATCCCAGCAAACTCCTGCCACACTGAATGTGCAGAATAGATTGCTTGCCACTGAGTAAGAATCTATTTAATATTTCTTACTAACCTCAAAATATTATTTTTGCATATAGTATGGTTTTATGTTTACAACCTAGGTATATAGCAATACTGCTACTGTATCTTTGTTCTTTAAAAAAATGTGTGTCCAGAACTATAATGTGAACTAGACAGAACTGTATTATCACCACAATTTTACACGCGGTGAACTGAGATACAGATTAAGGCTGGAAATGGCCAGAGGGTTGAAACCATCAAATAACGCTGAAATGCCCGACAACAGAAAATTTCACCAAACCTCATGTGAGCATCCTGATTTCACCTACACATCCTAAATATAGTAGGCTGATACACTGGAACACAGAGGGGCCTACAATAAGTCTAGATGCAACCCTTACCCAGCATCACACATGAACCCTCTGGCAGAGGCGTGCAGCAATTCAGTTCTCTGGCAGAGCACTCAGCTGCCTTAGCATGACACTATACTTTCTTCTACAGTCTCCAATTCATCCACTACATATTTTCCAACTTCCGCAATAAAAGAAGCAGATGGACTACAGACAACAGCCTCATTGCAAACCCAGTGTGTCCTCAGGACACAATTCATCCTGTTAGAGAGAGAGGATGAAAAGCGTTATGCAACAGATATTTAAAATCTATCGTGCAATGTACACAAAATAACCAGCCAACTAGTAGTTCAGAATTTTCCTCACTGGTGCATTTGATCTTAATAAGTACTTGGAATCTTAATGTTAAATGCCCCTTTTTCCATACAGTTTTCCTAACATTTATAAAACCATAAAATTAAAAAATCCTCAAATACCATCAATGGGTCTCGTACAAATATGCAACACCCTGTTTCTCCTTTTTGTGGCTAAGATGACATAAAATCTCTGGATTTTAGAGGAATATGCTGTAGTGAGTGTAAACTCTTTGGTCCCGATCACCCCTCTTTTCTTCTTGTTTCTATCTCTTGTTGTCCCCTGCTCCTTTGACCAGCTCCTCCTTCTTGTCTCCCAACATTTTCTGCCCTCTTCTTCTTAGCCTTCAAACTGTTGCCTTCTTCTTTGTAGCTCTAATCCCTTCCCTTCCCTTTGATTTTACCCTCCTCCCACATTTACAGCAACCACCTTCTACTCTCCCCCTAGCAATTTTTGCATGTCTTCTCCCTTGACCTTCGGCATGAACCTCTCTGCTCTTTCCTCCCCATTCCTAGTAATTTTCTTCCTTTTCACTTGCCAGGATCCAGAATGCTGGATGGAGGAGCACAAGGTGCACAGGAAAGATTTTCTTCTCTGACTTCTCCCACTGGGCACATGGTTGATTATTCTCCAGTTGCCATTAGCAGCTGAGACCCTTCAAGACTTGTGCCACTAAATGTTCCCTCTTTCATGACAATTTACATGAAGAGCTGTGAAGGGATACACAACATCCACTACAGGCTGAGTACTGCCAATCTCTAATAAAGTCTTGTCTGAATATATGCAAGCAGATTTTTTTTGAAGCTTATAATTTAGCCATATGTGGAGGAATATGTACAAGGAGAGCAACTATGTCAGTACGACCCTGTCTTCAAACTTCATGTCATTTCAAAGGCACAACAGCTACTCAATGAAATAATTTTATTAATGGTTAACATGGACAAACAACCTAATTTAATTCTTGAAAACCGCTGAACTGCTTGAACAAAAATCTTTCAGAAGGTTAAACTGAAACACACATCTCCCATGGAGAGATTAATCCCAAAGCTTTGGACAAATTGTAAAGAAACTGAAAATCGCTATATAATGAACAGTGCCAAACAGCCATAGTTATGGACTGCACTATACTTATCACCTACAACTAGAAAAACTACTTGAAGTAAGAATGTTATTGATAGTACTTATTATTGCATATAAAACTTTTTTTTTAACTACAGATATGCTGTATTTTTCTTAATCATCCCTAAGAAAAGACTTTACTTTCATGTAATTTAAGGTTTAGTAAGGCAGATTTGCAAAGTAGGAATTTAATAGTGAAAAGCATTGCCTTGAAGGAATCCACCACCAGTGCTTCACATTCTCTAAAGCTCATTTGAAAGTATTACTATCTGTTGAATCTTCTAAAAGCAGTATCTGCAGCTGAAAGCTATTAGCGTGCAATACAACAGCAGCCTGCTTAGGAGATGAATGAGACTATCCTATTGATAAGGTCGCAATCGATCTGAGGCAGACTTTTTTAAATTAGTAAAATGTTGCAGCACTTTAGCAAGTGTCGTCAACAGCCCTTCTCCATGAAAAATGCTCCAACTTGTTGGGAAACTGTAATTTATTATTTTAAACAAAAAATTTGCGTCATAGTGACAGAGTATCATATGTGCCTTATTTATTTCAAACCTATCCTTTCACTGAAAGTGAGCTTATATTTCTGAATATAATATTCAGATCTGTACTCTTAAATTCTGTTTATACCTACTCTTACAAAGATGCTCTTCAGCAGTCATATGAACTGCTTGAAAATACATTGAGATTCAAAATACACTGAGACCACTTATATTAAAATAAAGGAAGAAAAGAAAAAAGATAGCAGTCAACTCCAATTTCATCAGAATAAAAAACTATGTAGGAATGCTTAGAATGGCCTGGACTTCCAATCACTTCCAGTCCTTCAGCACATAGGATGGGGAGGTGAAAACTGACAAGGACCATGACCTCATGGAACTTAAAACAAAAAAGTGGATCCTCAGCTCATCCTCAGGGCCTTTCAAACAAAGGCTGTTCCTCCAAGTTGCAAAGCACCCTTATACTCCGTTGTATTTCACTGTGATTAGACTCTGGCAGGATCTGAAGTGTTGAGACCAATATGGTAATGATGTTCACATAGACACTGTGAAAAACTGGATCATTTAAAAAAGATAAAGCAATAAAGGAGTGGAACACTTCAGTCTTTTAATACAAACTGAGCTAACTTTTTTCATAGACTTTAGAAAGAATTTTTTTCAAACATTATAGCTCCAGTTAAGCTGGTGCCTTTCAAGTTTCCTTTAAATATATGTTTTGAACACCAAAGAAGGACGAAAATGCCAATGACCAAGGTCATAGGAGGACAGTTTCTGATTGAACCCAGGCACTAACAGTGAATAAACTCCACTTCAACACAGTAGACATAAAAGCTGAAAGCAAAGCATGTATTCTGTAATAACAAAGCGTAACTATCTATATGTGAAAAAGCAGCAGAAGCATTAAATATAAAATGTATGTCTGCTGTCCAAGCTATATTTGAAATGATCTCTCATTCATGCTGAGACTTTTCAGTTCTGCTTCTAAGTTATTTAACAAATAATCTTAACTCACTGAATTACAGGTTCTCAACTGTTGCCAGTCTCAGCTGAGGAAAGGCCAAGAGCTGAGCCAGTATAAAAACTGATTATGAAAAAGAGGAATAATTCAACAGGAGATAAAACCAAAATGGAACAAGTCTTTTGCTTGAAAGCTTATACTGGAAGTACTGTTTTCATGTTACTTGATCCTCAGATAAGTAACAGTTCCAATTTTTAAAGAGGATAAACACAGTCATACAGCAAGTGGTAGGGGTATAGTTCATACTGTCAGATTTATATATGCATATATTTAGAGTATATTTTATCTAAAAGCTAGAAGAAGATCTGATGATATTAAGTAAAAGCACAGAATGTACTGCTACAGGTAGAAATGAAGAATGTACTAAAACTAAGACTATAGTCTTAAAACCAACTTCCTGTTAAAGTAAGGTAACAACTGTAGGCTGACAAAATACAATAAAAAAGTCATGAAATGGTAAATTCAGTAATAATACCATTTACACAGCTACCACACATACTCTAAATACCTTCCTAAGTACTTTCAAAAGAGTAAGCAGTGACATTATTTACTTTTTAATATAAATATGAAATATGTAATTAACAGAAAACTATGATAAAAACACTTGAATAAAAAATTGGACTATGTTAATATTACAGTACAGCATTTACTTCCTCATGTCATGACTTCTTAGAAAATGCTATAGCTTGATTGATAACAGGCTGTGGTTAGAATTAATCTTCCTTTATGGACATGTTATTTCCTGTTTATCTTCCTGTAAAGCATATGATCCTAGTTATTCTTAGATGCAGGATTTATTGGCCTATTCGTCTAGTCTGGTAACCAAATGATGTACTTTGGGTCCTGAAATTCTCACATTTCATTAGCATAGTAGCTTTTTGTTTGAGACCAATAAAAATGAACTACAACTCAAGAACACTTCACATGCAAGTATGTATTTTGCATGTAAGTCCTACACAATTTATTCCAGTGATATTCTCTGTTGGGTGCCTTCTCACAGCCAAGAAGCAATGAAACTAGGTCTTACAAGGTGAAGTTAACAGTTTCTAAAACCAATAAATGTTTCTCAAATTCAAACTCAGTTCAAAAACTTTAAAGAAAACGGTTTCAAGGGAACTATATGTTCCCTTAAAGTCAAGCAAATATTCAAATGACTAATCAGGAATATATTGTCTTGCAATGCTCTGAAAGAAAAAACAATCTTGAAATCAGCATGACAGACCTGCTGCTTATGTTGCCTCTTAAATTATGGGAGCCTTGGGTGAAAGACCCTAATCGCAATAAAATGTCAAGTGGGTGGCATGAGGACATGTCAAGGGTATTTGCTCGACTGAGTATGCCGATTTCAAACAACCTCTAATCCAAGGGTCACAGAACCATGGTGATTCCTGTTCACTGTTCTGATTCCAGGAATCTTCAGACCCAGGGTCTCAAAATGCAGATGTTGCAGCACCCCGTTGGTTTGCACCTAAGTCTCTTCCTTCATCTAACCTTAAAGCTCCCACCCACTGATCACCTCCCACCACTTTCCCACAATTAATCCACTGCACACACAAAGGGTCCAAGTCTGCTACAATTAACTAATTAACTGAAAAGCAAAACTCATCCTAAGAAAGTACAAAACCCAGTGGACTCATCCCAGGGGCTCTGTAGCACACAGGAAGGAAGACAGGACCAGCAAGGACACTGTGACTACAAAAGCCGGGCTTTACAGTGTGAATACTCAGAAATCAGGTAGGTAACTTGCACAGCAGCCATGTGACCAACCCCACCTCGACAATGCATGACAAGATCTCGGCGATCATAGAATCACAGAATGGTTTGGGTTGGAAAGGATCTTACAGATCACCTAGTTCCACCCCCAAGCCATGGGCAGAGACACCTTCCACTAGACCAGGTTGCTCAAAGCCCCGTCCAACCTGGTCTTGAACACTGCCAGGGAGGGGGCAGCCACAGCTTCTCTGGGCAACCTGTGCCAGTGCCTCAACACCCTCACAGTAAAGAATTTCTTCCTTGTATCTAATGTAAATCTGCCCTCTGTTAGTTTAAAGCCATTACCCCTTGTCCTATCACTACATGCTCTTGTAAAAAGTCCCTCTCCAGCTCTCTTGCAGGCCCCTTCGGGTCCTGGAAGGCTGCTACAAGGTCTCCCGGCAGCCTTCTCTTCTCCAGGCTGAACAGCCCCAACTCTCTCAGCCTTTCCTCACAGGAGAGTTGTTCCATCCCTCTGACCATTTTCACGGCTATCTGGGTGGACTCTGGTTTACGCAAGTCCTTTTGCTCTATTAGGGAAATCTCAATAGGATTTTTGTGAGCAATTTCTGGAGGGATTTCATACAGAGTTCTTCAAGGATGCATGATGTCACTCTTCCAGCTCAGTGAGTCACAGAAAGAAAAAGTATTGATTTAGGGTTTCACTATGTCCCTATTTAGACAAATCTACAGTTATGACTAAATGACAGCAAGTTGTCTAAGCATCTGCAGGAGGAAGATGTAAGACTCTTAAGGACACGGAAGAAATCTTGTCAGGAACACAGTGCACTGCAACTTGCCTAGAGGGATTACAATTTATGAGTATTTGACATCGTTCAACTACTGACAAATGATAACTTTCCTGAAATGGTACGAGTTTTATCAATTGTCATGACTACCTTGACATTTTCTGCTTTTATAAATGTGTATAATGTTAATTAAAAGTCATAAATAAGGCTAGTGAAAAAATCATTGCAGTAATTTTTACAAATATGAAAACCACAAATTAAAGAGTTTTAAAAGTTAGGCAAAGACTACAAATTTTCATTAAAAAATATTCAAAGTAAATAATTTTGTCTAATTAATACAAATGCAGAGCACAGATAAAGCCTCTGAAGACAAGGCTTTTCTCAGGCATCAAAATCTCTCTTTAACACATATGTACCAATGAACTAAGTAATAAAAAAGGGGGTTAACTGTAGCTTTTCTATTTTCTTGCACCAATACCCTGATGCCAGAATATCTAGATAATTGTTTACCACATAGTGTGGGGTTGCTTTGCTCCTTATCTATTCATCCCTGCAAGCCTAGTAACATGACCCGAAAGACCTCAATTTACATAAAAAGAAGGCACTACTGTTTTTACACAGGTACTCCCAGTCGCAACTGTGCAGACAGAAGTTTGAAAACTCATAATCTCTTCTTAGGTGGATTTGGTTAGGGACGACTAGCTAATTGGGGGAAACACATGAAAGCACCTCAAAATCCAATTAGCACTTCAGTGCAATTAAATAGCTTTGCTATTCTGTAGAGACATGGCTTTGATCTTGCACTGAAAAGTGTCCTTCCTTAAAGCTGCTGTTTTGATTTTTTTTCTCAGTAATTAGTGCTAATTGTAAAAGCCATTCCTGACATGCTATAAACAGAGTATTTTGCTGTATTTGACACAATGACCTTAAATCAGTGTTCTCTTTTGTCTATATTGTACTGGTTTGTTACTGGGCTAGCTACTTTGCTCATTATTAAATGCACAATATGTAAAACATGTTAAAGTCAGATGGAACAAATTACCTAGGTTTAAGAGCTTGTGTGGATACCCCCACCAGTGTTTTTAAACACTTGATTCCAAAGAAATAGCGGAGATAATATAAAATAATATTTTAATACATCTACCCTGAGCTACTCCTTCAGATTTCCCTTTCACCCTGAACTGGAAAACATGAATTTTGATTCACGTCTATTTTTTTTTCTGCCTGTCATAAGATGCACACTGAATAATGAACTGAACAATCATTTCCGCTGTCTTGACCATTCTTCTCTCTAAGCTACACTTTTACACCTGTGAATTTACTAGCTGGGTTACAGATCTCTGTTCCCATTTACAAAAAAAGGTTGTATGTGTCAACTCCGCCAGAAGCTTTCTTGCAGGTATGCATTCTTTATATCTTGGGTTACACTGTTAAAACCTAAAAACACAGGCTTAGAATTAAAACCATAGTGGCAGTGAGAGTCAGCTGCAAAGAATTTTCCATTTTAAAATGTTCCATAAGAAAAAATGTATTTCATGAGGGGAATAAACTGAATGCAGTACACTACAACAGCTAAAAATCGTGCATATAGCAATGCTCTTTCAGAGTAAGTAACTGGAAAGAAAGAGCTCTTTATAACATACCTTTTGATCTCAAGTTTAATCTCAGTAACACAAAGACACAAACTATTTTATGCACTAATATTCCACTTCACAGGAAGAATGTCCCACCACTATTTCTTTTTTCATTTTACGGAATCTGTCACAGATATAAAACCTTTCAAAGAATAATATTTTTTTTAATGTAAACTACTGCAAAATAATATTTTGATGAATGAAGGTACTTATAGATTCACATGATTCTTTGCTTACACTACAGCTGCAGTGTTTAGACTACAAGAATCATAAGAGAGAATACTTTCTATTTAGAAATGAGGCAAACTTTCTGACAAAAAGAGCACCTTTTAGAAAAAACAGTAACAAACAGTCCTAGAAGTATTTGGGAACATGTCAGTATTTTTGGTTGGCACATTGTTTGCATAAAGCTGTCAGAAAAGCAATTTGTGATTTCTATTGTTTCTTCTTCTTTTCTGTGTCCCTCTTAATTCCACAGTTCTGTGGAATCTACTGAGATTTCCAGTTTTGTGAATCCAAACTTGCACCAACAATTCAAGAGCTGACCTGAGCCCAAAATGGCAGTCAGGCCTGTTGCTTTGAAATGACACTGAGCTTCACTCATCCATGTGCTACTGGAACAGGATCAGAGGTGGATGCATCTCAAAGCAGTCCAGGTAATTTTAATGTTGTTCCCACCACGTAATTCTATACAGACTAAAAAAATTAGTCTATTAGTAACATTTAGTGGCATAGTTAGATATATAAACCTCAGGCAACAGGCTTGGGGGAGGAGTGGCTGGAGAGCTGCCCAGTGGAAAAGGACCTGAGGGTGCTCTTCGACAGCCAGCTGAACATGAGCCAGCAGTGTGCCCAGGTGGCCAAGAAGGCCAACAGCATCCTGGCTTGTGTCAGGAATAGTGTGGCCAGCAGGAGTAGGGAGGTGATCGTGCCCC
>Ga0065711_1001928_pt1 | contig 38117 bp, 27 predicted proteins | sample Hoacrofraction12_FD_59098 | JGI IMG/M metagenome (GOLD analysis project Ga0065711, IMG submission 59098) | Hoatzin crop microbial communities from Cojedes, Venezuela - Epithelial fraction 12 v2 (version 2) | ecosystem: Host-associated > Birds > Digestive system > Esophagus > Crop | place...
GGGGGGGGGAAGGGAGCCAGCTGTGATTTTTGCTTGAGAAAAAAAGCTAATTTCATTCCTCTCTATCATATGGCTGCTTAAAGGTTTACATTTAAAGGATGAAACCCCTCATCTAGGTAATATAAAGCCTCACAAAAAGTTTCAGTTAATGGGAGAAAATATACAAAACCTCAATGTACAGAAAATTAAAAATAATAAATATCATTCTTATATGAGTGAGTTACCTTATAAGTCCCAGAATGCCTAATTACAGAGAGAGATTTCTGTATTAATCGCAGACTATGAGATGCTAATTTGTTAGGAAAAGAAAACATAGAGAATTTGTTTAAGAAATGTTTAATATATTTCAAATATATTCTGGTTTAGATAAAATTATTTTTTAAATCTATCTGGCTGGCCTTTCTCATGTTGGCATCTTATTAAATGGAAGTTGTTATCAATTTTATATGTGAAAATTTGTAAGCATTTGGCCCTCTGCCAACAATAATTTTGGTTAAATACACTGGATCATATAACAGAGACACAGCTAATATTTCTTATGTTTTCATTTATGAAAAGGGTACAAAAAGTTTATCAAAACATTAAAAAAATATCATTTGGGCCTGAAGAAACTTTATTCACATCATGCTCATGGAGAATATGATTATTTCATAACTAAGGTTCTAAGTAATTAGTATGCTCAAGAATATCTACTTAAATTAGATTAACCAGAGTCAATTACACAAAGTAACTAACAGGCAATCTACATGTGAGAAGTCAAATGCTATTTGTTGTCAGAAGCAGCTGCCAAAACAGGGACTGGGAAGGGTTGGGACTCAAAAGTTCTATAGACATTTAGAAGAGAACAAATCTGCGCTTTCAGCTTATCTTTCATAAACTAGCTTAACCTGTGGGTTTGGATACAATTCCTCCATGGCTAGCATCCCTAGAAAACTAATATCCCTAAGTCACTTTGAAAACATCTTTTAAGAACACTGTGGGGGTTGCATTACATTTTCTTGTTTTCAGTGTATCATAGGATGCAGGCTTTGTTTAAAAAGGTGTAGGTGAGCAGCATGAAAGCCACCCACGTCCTTTGTCTTGCTTGTTTTGTCCTTGGTTAGGTAAGAATCTCTAGAAAAGGAGTTTCTCTTCCCGGAAGAAAGCATGCATGCTTTTTGGAGCAGCTTGAATAATGCAATAAATTGAGAGAGAAGGGAGAAAAGCTGAGTAGGGAGAAGAATATGGTCTGGTTAGACAGGGGGGAAAATAATAATAAGCAGTAACCTATAGGAGAGCAAGCTGCACCTGTGGGGAGCTCATTTACAGCAAGGTGTAGATCCAAAATCAGGCCTCAGAAAAGATGGAAAAAGATGATTTCCAGAGGGATCCCAGTAAGACCATGTAGAGTTTGTACAGCTAGGAAAGCTTTTGAAAATTTTACTTGAAAGAAACAGATGAAGATGCTGCCCTAGAAAAGACCCAGGTGGCAAGCAGTAAGATATGTTTTCAGGCCTTCTGTTACTGTTTGTATTTCTCACCTATTTGTCACTTTAGAATCAGTGTAACATTAGGCCATGAGCCACCTGATCCAACTTTGTAGTTGGTCTCACCTTAGTGTGAGGACTAAAGGATTTCCAAAGGTCCCTTGCAGCCTAACTTCTTCTACAGTCCTATGAACTTTGAAGGAAATGTTTGTATTTTCACTGGTAGCAAAACAAATTGTAGTAGAAATAAAGAAACAGGAACTATGAATTTGATATGTGTAAGCTTTTTAACGGATGTGAAGAGCACAGGACTCTGCTTGTTGGCTCATGGCTGATGCCTACCATCTCCTACCACTTGCCTCTATCAGTGTGGATCTCGTAACACCTGCAGACATAGGTTACATTCCCTACCACTGAAAGGACAGACTCAATCTTCTCAATAGAATAAATCTGGAAAAAAAACAAAAAAACCCCAAACCTTTACAAACTGTATCTTATTTGTATACTACAACCTTTTGTGCAAATACTTTGTGTCCACAGATGCACAGATGAAATCTTTCTTTTAAAGTCATTGGAACAAAAAAAGGAAAGTGAGAATCTGTTAAACAGATTTCCCCAATTAATTTCACTAAAAATGCCTGTGAAATTTTACATACTGAATATATGCTTCTATTGCTAGAAATATAATTGAGACTTTCAAGATTCTCTATTTTTAAGCTGAAAAAGAGTCATGCCCTGAAATCTGCTACAGATAAATTTCTCAGAAAACCATTGGGTCAACAGGGAGAATAGACAAATTAAACAAAATTTTTTCACAAACTGTCAATGCAGTGGTGGAATGTTATGTCTAGTATCATTTTAAGTTACTGAAGAAATTGAGATTTTTTTTGCTTCCTTTAAAAAACTATTCTAACCTGCTTGATCTGACTGTAAGAACATTTTCCCTGGTGCCAAATTAAATTCAAATAGTTTCTTCCCATGTCAGAAGTTACATCATTGAAATAATCAGCTAGAAGTATTGGAATAGCAAGCAGTGAAACATTAACTTATTTCTTAAGGAAGCACAGGTATTTTGATAAAAATTAGAAAGGAAAGCTTGTGAAGCTTTAATAATATACATGTGAAATAAGCATAGTTTTGTTTGAGGTTTACTTCCTCTATATATTTTTCCCCAGAGGAGAACAATCTCACTAGCTAGCTCTCAGGAACTTACTGAGAAGGTAGGATGAGGCCTGTTTCAAGGAGCTTTATTTCCATGGTCTTGGTAAGTGCTCACCTACAGGGAGCTAAGTCTCACTGAAATGTCTACACACAAAAGCAAGATCTTACATGGAAAGTAAAACACTTAAAACAAGCCTGCCAGATGTGGACTGTGAGATATATCCATAAAATTCAGTGACACTGACAGTGTTGAGTAGGTACTGCCTAAGCTCCTAGATGCCAGGCCTCCACAAAGCACTCCAGATCTCTGGGCCAAGTGCATTGGCTCCCTCCCTTGTTTATGTAGCTAGGAGTCTCAGAGAGGGAAACATAACAAGTACATTCAGTGAAGACTTACCAAAATTCAGACAGAAAATAGAAAAACAATCTGAGCAGAGGTATTATATCTTAAGTTCGCTTTATTGTAAAACTTTCTGAATTAGTGCTTCAGAATAAAAACAAGCATCAGCTTATTGTATTGGGCAGCACTTGTAGTACTGGGCCAGGCACTTCTGCAGAAAGATAGTATTCAAAACCTCTTTCTGTCCTCAGTTCTTCACTCATCAATGTACCTGGTACTTGAAACACAAACAGGAGGATAGAATTCCCCTAACCACTCCATAAAGTCAGGAGTTTTTTCACTTCTCCGCTGTACTGAACAGTGGAAGTACTTCAAGAGGGAGGCTTGAGAGTAAGTACTGCTTAAGAGTAGTGTATGAACTGGAAGCTACACCATCATCTACGGATGTAGAGATGTGGGTTTGAAGCCTTTCAGGGGCAAATAGTATTCTACCCAGGTCTCCTGCAAGCTAAGGGGCTATTTGGAGTAAAAGGATAATAGTTTACAATCTCCACATTTTTAAGAAGAAGGGAAATGCCTATGGAGACTTACTGAGTTTGCTTGCTTTTCTTAGTTAGCTCTTGCAGATATCTGAAGGGTGTATAAACAGGCAAGAGACACTTTGTCCACCTGAACTTGAAGTCAGGTGCCTGCAGTGTATCACGAGCCCAAGTCAGAGATTGCAGAATAGATTTTCTCAGAGCACGTTTGGTTGTTTGAGTCTTTCAAGACAGAGACATCCAGAACTACTCAGTTTTTAGATTCAGATTTGTCTTACAAGGAGGCAAACTGATATTCAGTTATGGTGAGTCCAACAACATTGTCACAGCATTGCTGTTCCTGACGTAGTCGCGTGCTGTGTGAAAAGCAAGGTAAACTGCCTACACAAAATCCCTTATCTGCAACTACTTTGCAAAAGGTGATTTAGACAGGCTTTAACACACAGCTTGCTCATGTATTTCTCTACCACGCTGTAGTGACTTGTATGCCTGTACTGTTGATGCCTGCACAGCTGTGTAACTTTGCAGCACATGCAGATCTTCTGGTTCTTTAGAACCTCTCCGGTGTGAGCCTCAAAAGCACTATGCTGTTTACACATCTGCAGGATTTGGCAGCTATTAATCAGGATTTTCAGGCTCTCCACTTGGGACAGAGAGATCTTGGTTCTGTTATCTAACCTTTAGCAAAGTCCTTTTTGGGGATCTGGCTCTGTGTAATAATGAAGCTGAGTAAATGTCAGATACTCTCAGTAAATCATAGAATAATAGAAATTTCTAATAATAGAGTTGAAAGGGAATGGGAAAGATTATACAGTCCATCTCATCCTTTCAGACCAGGATCAAGTCTAAATACACCATTCCAAATATTTGTCATGTGTGGTTTTATAGTGCATCTGTTGCTGAAATTCCAGAACATTTCTATGCACTCCTATTTCAGTGCTTGGCTGTTCGCATCATAAGAAAATGTTCATTAAGCTAAACCTAAATCCTTACTGTGACTAGGGATTATACTAGATCAAATACAGTATTTACATACTTTTTTATGCAGATAATTGGCTTTTCAGAACAAGCTTTGTCTCTTAAAAAAAATGACAAAGCTTCAATTGCTTTATTTTTAGCGTGTTTCTTTTGTACGGGCTTTTTTTATGTGATCCAGATTTTTTTCCTCCAGAAAGTTGCTTTAAAGATTTATTTTCTACTACATCAATTTATTACTGAAATGTTCTCAGTAGAGAACATGGAGGGTTAGACTAGATCACCCACAGAGGTCCCTTCCAACCCCTACCATTCTGTGATTCTGTGAAATTACGATTTTATGCCAATTTATTCTCATAATGCCCAGTATGTGTTTGCATAAGAAAAATTGATCCTTGTCCTCAAATAAATAGAAAAACGCCTAGCAGGGGTTTCAAGAATGTTTTGGTATGTTTCTGAAAGCCTTATTTAACATTTCCATTTCTTATAGGATTACCTGTTTTCTAATAGCTGTTCTAGGGGACCAAAACTAAGGTCTGACTTATTGTCCCATCTTTTACTGTAGCAAGTGAAAAACATGTTTTTCCTGTATGATCGACGACATTACGCATGTATATGACTTTCAGTCCCATTATCTCCTTTCCAAGCTGAAGGAACCTGGTCCTGTAATCTTTGTATGAAAACTGCTAAAGTTTGGACAGACGCTTCTAATTTCTTGTTTCCCAGGTAGTCCAACAACTGCAATAACAGGTCCAGACATTCCCGTGTCTTGTTTCTGAAGGACGCCAGTAGTAAATAATTGCAAGGACAGTATACGAAACAGGAAAAACACAGAAAGATTTTTTCACCTCTGTGTCCTTCCAGGTTCCAGAAATCCAACTATGGCTGTGCCTGGCCTGCCCTAGTTAATTAATTTGCTTAATGCTTTTCCAGTTCCTATTTATTCCTTTAAACACCACAGCTTTACAAATGAGTTCCACAGTGTAAGTACAGTCTTTGCACAAACAGTTTCTATTGTTTATTTAAAATATTCTGCCAGGTGCTATTCTTGGTCACAACTAGCTCTTTCATTTTAAGAAGCAATAAACAGACATTCTGTGTAAACCCTTCTCCATATCATTTACCATTTTTTATTTCAGAGTTCTTTATCATATCTCCTCTCAGTCATCTCTTTCCAAGCTGAAGTGCCTTAGTTCTTGTACTACAATTAAGAATTAGCAAACCTAATTAGCAGAATGCATAGAAAATTTCACGTTCAGCATGGATCTTACTTATCATCTTGTTATTGTAGTGTGCTTTTTGTAGTGTCACAGTTTGTTGAAGTGAATTCATACTTTCTTCTTCTAGTTTTGTTTTATTGGTTTTTTTTTAGTTTAGTTGGAAAGCACAGTAAGTAAAGGGAATGAATAATTTCTGCTGTTGCTGTGGCTAATGGAAATTTTGTAAAAGAAAGTATTTGGCAATATTTCTAGATTTTTTGCCATCTTTAAAGGTGCTGTTGAGGAAACTGATTTTATCTAGAATATTGATGGTTTGTTGCCTTATACAAAGGTGAAACTCAGCTTCAGAAATCCTCCATCAGCCTCCAGATTCTGTTTATCTCATTTCTCTGAAGTCACTCCTCACTTGGCTTCAATCCAGACATACATGTAAACTTGTAAAATGGGAGTTTATACCATTCATGTCTTAAATGGCAGAAGAAACTAATTCAGAACAGTGTATCTCTTACAGAGAAAACTTTGTCAATATTTGTATATCAAAACCACAAGTGTCTGTCTCAGTCGGGGTGTAGTTGGTCTAGGCAGGTGTTGCATCAAATTTGGAAGACTGAGTATAAATTAGCTCCACAGAATTTTTTTCATAAGAGCCAGAATGTGTACTTCATGTTAGGAGATCTGCTAGTGTAGAATAAGTTCCGATACAGGTCCATTTGAATTATGACTTCTAATGGAATGTTTATGTATAAGGATCTAATTTTAAAAAATAATGCTTCAGAGAACATGATGGTCTATTTTATCTAACACAGTATTATCCTGAAGGCTTAATTTTAACAATCTCAAAAAGGAAAAAATTTTTTCTAACACTACACAAGTAGAAAAATATGAATTCTACATTTTTCATCGCAATAAGTCTTTTTCCTACATCTAATTCAAAATACAGGATGCGTTAGACGTTCAAAGAAAACAGCTCTCTAAAGACAGCAGGAAATGAGAGGATTCCATCTACATTTCCTACCGTTCAGAGTTTGTTGAATATGCGGAAAAAATGATCTCATTGTATTTGAGGAGGTGTATTAGATTTTAATAGCCTCTTTTTAAAACATTCAGGAACTAATAGACACTTTTCTTTCTAAATATTTGCACAATGGGCTAAGTCACCAGAGCACCTCTGGTCCATTATTTTGCATTCCGCAACCCACAAAACAATAAGTCTTTTTAAGGAATAGAGTATATATAAATGTTTTCATGGCAAATTGAGGAGAAGAAGTAATATTTTTAGAATTTTTTCTAGGCTAATTAATCTGGTTTGAGTAGACTATGTACGTAAGTAGGAGGCAGCTAATCATCCTTCTGAAGAAGAAAGTGTGAGTTTGGTAACAGACATCCACTTGTCAAAATCAACCACTCAACTTTGAAACAGGGCCTTATTTCTAAAGCTGACAAGATGGACAGCTTTGAGCTCTCCAAGTGAAATACCTGGAATTGAAAATAAATCCAAACATAGGTCATCCAAATAAAATGTCCAAATCTCTAGAACCCCACTCTCCTCACTTTCTACATCTCTACTATTCTGAAAACTTCCAGTTTAAGGAGAAGAAACCAGAAATATTTGCTGTTTTATTGAGGAATGGAAATGTCATAGCTCATTGCCTAATTTACCGTGTAACAGGATCAATGTATCCTTTTATACTGCATAATATTGACATAGACAAAAATAGTACATAGATGTGTTTCTTAGGATTTGAGGGAAATCTCTGAAAAAACAGGCGGCATCTGCCTTCAAGAGGTGGGTGCATTACATTCACAAAAATTACATATGTTCAAGTAAATAAATAAAAATCAAGTTTAACATAAGTTTCTGACTTAACAGTTTTGCTTTTTTATCTTTCCTTAACTTCTGTACAAAATCCTATTATTGCTGTGAAAAGAAACACAAGCACTATATTCAGAATGTTTCATGTCTCCTACGTAAGGACGGTAAGCACATACATACCTCCAACAAGGCAACTGTGTAGAACAATGAGCATCAAATAGATTTTAAAAACAGTATGAAATTTAGAGTCTGAAAAGCAGAAAGAAATGCTCAGCTACCATGTACTTTTAAATGCAAGCTCCTACATTACAGGTTCAATTTATTGTTTATCAAATAACTTATCCATAAGTACAGCTGAAATGTAAAGAGTTTGCAGCCCAGAAAGCCAAGCGTATCTTGGGCTGCATCAAGAGAAGCGTGGCCAGCAGGTCGAGGGAGGTGATTCTGCCCTTCTGCTCTCCTGACACCCCACCAGGAGTACTGCATCCAGCTCTGGGCCTCCCAACATAAGAAGGGCATGGAGCTGTTGGAGCAGGTCCAGAGGAAGGCCACCAAAGTGTTCAGAGGGATGGAACACCTTTCCTATGAGGAAAGGCTGAGAGAGTTGGGGCTGTTCAGCCTGAAGAAGAGAAAACTCCAGGGAGACCTTAAAGCAGTCTTCCAGTACCTGAAAGGGGGGCTACAAGCAAGCTGGAGGGGGGACTTGTTACAAGGGACATGTAGTGATAGGATGAGAGGTTATGGCTTTAAACTGAAAGAGGGGAGATTTAGATCAGATATAAGAAAGAAATTCTTTACTATGAGCGGGGTGAGGCACTCGAACAAGTTGCCAATAGAAGTTGTTAATGCCTCCTCCCTGGAAGTGTTCAAGGCCAGGTTGGATGGGGCTTTGAGTAACCTGGTCTAGTGCAACGTGCCCCTGCCCATGGCAGGGGGATTGGAACTAGATGAGCTTTAAGGTCCCTTCCAACCCCAAAATATTCTGATTCTATGATTAGGGTATTGCAATTTTGAGAAGTGATATCCAGACAAGTGAACACAACTATCTGACCTCTCAGGTTCCTGCAACTTACACTGCGGTACCTCTTGCAATTTTAAAGTAGTAGAAAAGAGTAATTACTCAAAACCCAAGTGTATAGGTAAATACAGCGTTTGCCATCTTACACAGATTAAATGATGGAGGAGAAAGAAGATTGAAAATACTGACTAGAACAGCTGATTCACAACCCTGTTAGAACTTCTCAAATACTAAATATTTCTGTAGTGACAACATGGCACCTCTCCATTCATCATTAAAAAGTGGTATATGGAACAATTTCAGGGGTACTGTATACCACAATGCCTGTAGCCACAAAGTGCTAAACAGTAACAAGGGAGACAAGTCATCTAGGCCGGTGACTTATGTTGCTTTCCTTAGCCTCCGCACCTGATGACTCTACTGGAAACTACTTAATTTCAGTCTTCTTAACACTATAGAATTGTTCTGACATGAAAGAGAGATATTCAAACATGGGGCAAGCTTAGTCATATAATTACTAATAAATACCAGGCACTGCCTGGAAAATTTTCTAAAGCTGCCTACTAATTATTTGTCCTTGGTTTCATTGGTTTTATTCTATTTTGGTTTTGAAAAGGTTTATGTATAAATCACTTTTGCACCTTACCAGCAACACTTCATTTTGTTTAGGCTGGAGTTTCTTCTGTGATACACTAAATAGAATTTGAGCAAGTCATGCATACCAATCTTAAACTCAATCTTCTTTGTTACAATGATTGCAGATTAAATTTTGAGGGTTTGGGGGTGAGTGGCAACTAATTAACTAGTGTAACTATTGTATTTGGATGCACTGCAAAATAGTATCTGTCAGTGACAGGCTTTGATTTATTGGTCCTGTGGTAGTATATTTTGCATGACTAAAACCTTCAGCTCAATAAGGTCCAAATGTGTTCCAGAAGTAAAAAATTAGTGAAAATACACATTTTCAGAATGAATCAACACTCGTGAATTCATTTCTTCAACAAATGTTAAATGTCTAAAATTTCCCTACCCTGTGATATCACTGTATGACGTTCCTGCCTTTGTAGTTACTTTTTTTAATTTAGTAATGCCGGAGACCTCTTTATTATGAAAATAATAAGTGATTGAACTTGGAGAATTTACAAAGTTTTATATCAATATTGGAGTGTGGAAAGGCAATCATGCTGAAATGAATGCAGATGGGATATAGTGAAATGATATTATGGCAAAAGGGGCAACAGAGATCAAACATCAGACTATTTCAGACTACTCTGAGTGTCATACAATTTTTTTTAGTTAAATAATACAGATTTAAATAATTATCTGTTTAAAGATTTCTGTTTGTAAGTTATAGAAAAAAACAAATAAAATAAAATCTAAAAATTTCTTCCCTGTTTCTTCTAAACATGAGTCATGACAATATCCTAAAACTGTTAAGAGATATATAGCTGAATAAAGAACAATGAAATTCTGATAGGTTCCCCACTTGAATCATAATTGTCTCTGACTAGAATACACACAAGAGTTTTTCCCAAAGGGGAGGTATGGGTTAGTATTATGAAATTTGCATTTGTCCCAAAAAACCTCAGAACTTCCACCAGGAGAAAAAAATAAATTCCTGTCAGAAAAACTAAAACCAATCTGATATGACTTGTTAATGCAAATCAAAGCACTTTTACATCCAATTCAACTTTTATCTCTGTGTTCTACCAGGGTGAGTTTCATTCACATGTGCTGCAACACAGCCTGGAAGCCCTGTCATCATATATCCTGTACTAGATGATAAATGCAGGAGCAGGTACAACACCCAGGAATATCACGTACAACACTCAGTGACATAATTTCTTCTGTGCTTTTCCCTGCAGAAAGGATAGTGCCCACTTCTCTTGTAACTGCCTTTATTTATCAGAAATGTCTGCTTATGCAATTAATAGATTTTCCCAGAGTAATTTCCCTAAAATCAGGATCAGATATGATTTATGTGAGCGATCAACCCTCATATTAGCTAATCATAGCAGCTAGAACATTTTTCCTTACTACAACGTAAATGATCCAGACTGAAGTCTCATTATGTATATTTATACAGAATAACCTCCAAATGCCACCAAACCAAGCTATAATGTTCTTATGCACTGCTCCCTTAAGGCAAATTCCATCCCAATGTCTTCTGAATAAGCAGGGATGCATTAACTGCAGAGATTTTCAATTTATTATTGCCTATTTCCTTCTTCAATAGCAATAGCTAAAGTAAAAAATTAAAAGAAGCTTATAGAAATATATCTTCTTTATGTTTTATTTTCAAACAAGAAGTTTAATTACTACAACGTATGTATCAAGGTTGCACTCTGGTTTTATTCACATGAAGAAGACTGAAACAGTTGTTCTGTCTCGATCAATGGACAACAGCATTTTCAAAAATATGGTTATTTAAACATCAAAAAGTACCAATAAATGAAAGTAAATCCAGTATATAGGAAAGGCATCAAATGTACTTTAACGTCTACCTGTCCCTTTTTCTCTCCTGGTCTAGTTACTGAAGAAAGAAAGAGAAAACTGTTTCTATTACATCCACCTGCACTGATGAAGTAGGGATACTAGCAAATAGGTTGGATAGTCAGAGTCCAAACAAAAGGTCTTGTCTTTTCAACATACTAAAAAGTAAGCATCCATGATGCTTTGCAATTTGCAAGGAAGGCAAACTTACCTGAGGAAAAAATTTTGTCTTTTGATGCAAAAGCTCCCTGACCTTCACCACACAGAAAGGCACCAAACTGGGAAGTCTCACCTGTCTGTTGAAGCTAATTCCAGATCACTGGCTTTCTTTTTGGGTTCCCAAGAGCTGTCCCCCAAACACTACTGTAAAGCAAAACAAGATATATGAAAGATTAAGTGATCTACCTTCAAAAAATAGTATTTTCTGAAGTATAACTACATTGACCAATTATGCAGTTTAATGAATCTGCCACTTTGCATCAGCAGTATTTTCTAAATTAAGTCATATTCAGTATAAAAACCTTATTGTTATTCAGAACACTTCTCAACTACAGCTGAAAGATTTGATTAAATCAGTATGTGCCTAGTAGGAACAGCTTGTTGAAGGAAAGCAGTGTGAAAATACATGTAATGCTCACAGTGCAAGATGAACCAAATGACAAGCTAAATTCCACTGATAAAGTCAGAGTGTGTATTAAGCTCTACCTTTCTGAGAATTTGCCTCTATTACAGTGAATTTTTTTATGACTGTAAACTACCAAGTCAAGACAAATGAATCTAAATGTTCGAGATTACTGTGCAGATAGTCCTGCATAGTGTCTCTGGCTGATTTTTCTTCTTGCATACCAAAGCATGGAAGGTGATATAAAATTAAAACAACATGATATGCAACAAATCAGAGGTCACAGAATCACAGAATGGCTGAGGTTGGAAGAGACCTCTGGAGGTCATCTTGCCCAAAGTCCTTGCTCAAGTAGGGCCATTTGGAACAGGTTGCTCAGGACCACATCCAGACAACTCTGGAATATCTCCAGGAATGAAGACTTCACCACCTCCCTGGGCAACCTTTGCCAGTGTTTGGTCACCCTCACAGTGAAAAAGTGTTTCCTGATATTCAGAGGGAACCTACTGAGTTAGTTTGTGACCACTGCCTCTGGTGCCGTCACCGGAAGTCACTGAAAACAGTGTGGCTCTGTCTTCTTTGCACCCTTCCCTCAGATCATAGAATCACAGAATGCTTTTGGTTGGAAGGGACCTTTAGAGGTCCTTTTCAGGGATATCTGCAACCAGACCAGGTTGCTCTGAGCCCCATCCAACCTGACCTTGAATGTTTCCAGGGATGGGGCCTACACTACCTCTCTGGGCAATCTGTTCCTGTGTTTCACCATCCTCATGGTAAAAAATATCTTCCTTATATCTAGTCTAAATCTACCCTCCCTTAGTTTAAAGCCATTACTCCCTGTCCTATCGCAATAAGCCCTGCTGAAAATATTTTCCCCATCTTTCCTATAGGCCCCCTTCAGGTACTGGAAGGTTGCTCTAAGGTCTTCCCGCAGCCTTCTCTTCTCCAGGCTGAACAGGCCCAACTCTCTCAGCCTTTCCTCATAGGAGAGGTGTTCCAGCCCTCAGATCATCTTTGTGGTCCTCCTCTGGACCTCCCAGCTCCACGTCCTTCTTGTGCTGGGGGCTCCAGAGCCAGACACAGTGCTCCAGGTGGGGTCCCACCAGAGTGGAGTAGAAGGGCAGAACCACCTCCCTCGACCTGCTGGCCACACTTCTGTTGATGCAGCCCAGGACGTGGTTAGCCTTCTGGGCTGCAAGTACACATTGGTGGCTCATGTCAAGCTTTTCATCCACCAGTACCCCCAAGTCGTTCTCGGCAGGGCTGCTCTCAATCTCTTCATCCCCTAGCCTATATTAATACTGGCAGTTGCCCTGACCCAAGTGCAGGACCCTACACTTGGCCTTGTTGAACTCTTGAGATTTACTCAGGCCTGCTTCTTGAGCTTTTCCAGGTCCCTCTGGATGGCACCCCGTCCTTCTGGTGTGTCAACTGCACCACTCAGCTTGGTGTCATCTGCAAACTTGCTGAGGGTGCACTCGATCTTGCTAAGTCATTGATATTTTTACATATTGATGACACTCCCGCAAGCATTCTTTAGGCTAAAGAGTCCCAGCTGTCTCAGCCTTTCTTCACATGAGAGGTGCTCTGGGCCACTCATCATCTTTGTGGTCCTTTGGTGCACTCTCTCCAGTATGTCCTTGCCTCTCTTGTTCTGGGGAGCCCAGAACTGGACACAGCACTCCAGGTGTGGTCTCACCAGTTCTGAGTAGAGGGGAAAGATCACCTGCCTTGTCTTACTGGCAACACTTCTCCTAATGCAGCCCAGCATGCCATTAGCCTTCCTTATAACAAGGGCACATTTCTGTCTCACGCTCAACTTGGTGTCCATCAGGACCCCCAAGTCCTTTTTCTGCAAAGCTGCTTCCCAGCAGTGTGGAGGTGACTGGGGCTGTTCCTCCCCAGGTGCAGAACTTTGCATTTCCTCTTGTTGAACCTCATGAGTTTTGTGACAGCCCATTTCTCCAGCCTGTCGAGGTCCCTCTGGATGGCAACACGACCCTGTGGCATATCAGCCACTCCATCCCATTCTGTGTCATCTGTAAAAGGTCAATGCCCATTCATGACAGTAAAAGGACACAAAATGAGCATGAATTTAGTATGAAGCCGCAACCGTTTCAATAAGCACTGGTAGAATTTTATTTTGATCTGCAGAAGATTTCTTATAATTTATGTCACACATGTTGGGAAAGTACTATTTCTGATGTACACTATACAAACTAAACTTTCAGGAAACGCCACTAGTAATTAAAAATACCTACTACTAGGTGCAGGTCAACAAGAATTACAACATGCATTCCTAAAAGATCAGCATCCACAAAATGTCTGTTGTAGTTTATTATAACTATTATGGCTGTTTTTAAGTATACTGCCACAACAGACTAAACTCACACATATAGGTACAAGTACATATAAATGCTAACATATGTGTATATTTCTTCTATCAGCTAAAGGTCTATGCCATTTTCGAGCAAAAAATGCTCCACAGTCCCCTCTAATTATGGAGGACATGTGCAATGTCATCTCATTTTCATGTTAGAACAGACGAGAAGGAAAGCAATGCTCTGTGTCATAAACACAACATTTGCATTAACTCTGCAATACCATCCAGCAGTTAGGGCTGCCTTCCAGGAAGGACTCAATTGCCTCCAAGCCCAAGGATGCTTCATGTTTGGTCCTTGGAGAGAGTTTCCAAGCCTGAACAGAGCCCCCCTCTGAAACGTGCCACAAGGACTGGGACCCAGCTACACCTGGCCAGCAGGAAACACACAGGGCTGCTGCCAGGCTCCATCCTTGCACGCGCGCCTGACGAGCTGTAAACTAAAGATACAGCCAGGAGATATTCTGAGCTCAGAATCCAATGCTGGGATAAGCACTTGAAAGCTCAAATGTTTTGAGCCTAGTTGTCTATATTCTAAGTTTAACTATCCTTCTTTTTTATTTCTTGTATCTGTCCATCATTTATATGTAGGTCTCATTATAAAAAGGCAGAAATATCTCACTGATCTTAGAGCCATTCATGATTTCCAGCAAGTAGAATTTGCATTATTTATAAGCCATTTGTGGAGGTATTAACAGAATTTCACTAGAGAAATTAGTTAGCAGAATTTCACTAGAGCTGCTTTCTGCATCTTCTTGTTGGATGTAATTATTTCAACATACATAAGTAAAACAAAGAATGATCTGTATCTTAGGCTTCAATGGAATAATAAACCATGATTAATTTTCAGTGTCATTGCAGTTGTTGGACTTCTCACAGAAAGAACCCAGACAAAGAATGGGGATTGCAGCTCTCTTGTGATTGATTTCACCTCTGGCAGACTTTCATAAAATATTACATCGGGATCCTACACCCGGACTGAACAGAGTTCTCTCAAGACAGTACAGGCTTCAGGCATTGTATTTTCCCGTTTTCATTTACTCTTATTTCTTTGTAATTCCTTATAGCTACATAGACAGCTTGACTGAAATCCAAAAGGGTCAGTAAAATGGCTTGGGTATGTACATAAGTGTTTCTGGCTCTCTAGAAATTTGGTTCCAGTGCTTTAGCTCCAGCCCAACACAAGCAATAGTGTTGTGTGAATTCAAATAAGAGCCAGGCTGTGACCCCAAAACTGGAGTTCCTCCTGATTATGCTCTAGTCATGTGAAAACCACACAGGCAGAGGAACCAGGCTCTTTGTCAGATTGTATGCTGAACCTGAAGTTTAAACTTGAAAGCCTAAATTTCATCAGGCTGCAGAAGTTCCACTCCTCCTTGTAGAGCTACACATATTTAGACACTGACAATGGTCCCTTTGAAAGCAGCCCCTGAAGTACCAGCCTTTTTTCATTTGCCGTAAGTAATGTGTTATGTACTATGATATATAAATACTGCCCTGGTATAATCATTAAGTTATTAAAGTTGATTTGTATTATCTATCTGTCTGTACATAGGCAAGATTCCTCTGCTCCCAACTTAATATGCTCTCGTTTTTTTTCAATAGATGTTGAAAAGATGGCAGCTTTAAAATCTCATTAGTGCACTATTGATGGAGCCTGAAGGAAGCTGTCTGACAAATTTACCAGATCATTTACCCTCCAAGACCTTGTTTAACACAGGATAAAAGCAGTCAACTTTTTGAAACTATAGAACTTACAGTTCAACCAACACAGTAGCTCCTACTTTGCTTTCATAAACTACAGAATATTATCTACCCTAGACTTTGTTCATAAAAAATCATGAGCAGTCATAAGCAGAAAACCATCTCCTTGCTTTTTTGAAGTAGGGAATATTAGCTAATGATTATTACAAAACTTAAGTTATGAAATCAGAATGATCTATTTTATCAATGACATCGAGCACACAAGGAACATATATTTATAACTTTGCCCTGGAACTGTAAGTTATTTGGGAAAAATAAAAGAAAGTTCGTATGTTTTAAAATTTGCTCCTGTAAAATTGTCTACTGTTTTTTGAAAGAAATGGAAATGCATTCAATGCTCTTGGTGGAGAGCAACTAGTTCTCTGTATAACATAACGTTCAAAACATAGGCTGGGTGTTTTTAAGAAACCAAAGGGAGTTAACTGTACAAATTACCTTGAATCTTGTATTTCCATGAATTTCCTACAGCCTAAATGCTCAACACGTTCCATATTAATCAGTCTTTCTTTTATGATTCGTCAAAGCACTTTAGCACTTGCTTGTGAACATATCCTTACAGTTCAGTATTATCTTTGGCATTGCATTAAATATCTCTTACTTTTAGGAATATTCTGTAAAACAGTTATAAAGTGACATTTGTCAGACAGGTTATTCTAATTTATTGTATATTTTTCTTTAATAATAAACTAATATTAATTTCCTACATACTTTCAAAAAGGTTAAATTCAGAGTTCTCATATCCTAGCTTTTGGCTATTTTGTCTGTCTTGAAGTATAAATGTCTCAGGAGTCCCAAAAACATGAGTGACCATGCTACATTTACTAACGTATCTCCCATGCTACTAAATATGGTATAAAAAAGTCAGAAAAATGTGATCGGTCATCTAAAATACATGCTGAAAACAGAAAATAAATCACCAATGCAAAGACTTCAAGCTTTTACTTTCTGTGAGAATGCCCCAAAGGGGAATAAAAAACAGTTTTATGAAAGAAAGAGGTTATTTGTGCCACATAAACATTGAAAATATCTGAAACAACCAGTATGGGGCTCAAGGAAAAAAATACTATCGTTCCATTTCTATTTTCCATTCTTCAGTTTTTCAGTTCTTACATTCAATTGTTTTTCCTCAGCATGCAGGTGTCCAAGATAACTGCTGTCTTGGAGAACAATTTGACATGCTGTTCTGAGTGTTATCTTCTCAGCATTGCAGCCCATTGAAGGAAGAAATTGTGACAATTTTGGTAGCTCCAGAAAAAGAAATACAATTTTTCCTATGCACAATTAAAAGCAAAAAATTTTCACATATATCCTTCCTTTTTACTGTTTGGTATGAACACACAAATAGATTCCTATGAGGAAACAAAACAGAAAAATGGAAGAAATAAACATAAGACTTTTTGTTTTTGCTGTGCAACTTCTATCTTTTTGCAATATGGAATATCATATACATGTGCACACAGAATCATAGAACCATAGGTTGGAAAAGACCTCTAAGATCATCTAGTCCAACCATCCACCCAACACCACTATTCCTACTAAACCATATCCTGAAGTGCCACATCTACACATTTTTTAAACACCTCCAGGGATGGCGACTCCACCACCTCCCTGGGCAGCCCGTTCCAATGCCTGACCACTCTTTCAGTAAAGAAATTTTTCCTAATATCTAATCTAAACCTCCCCTGATGCAACTTGAGGCCATTGCCTCTTGTCCTATTGCTAGTTATCTGGGAGAAGAGACCAACACCCGACTCACTACAACCTGCTGTCAGGTAGTTGCAGAGAGCAATAAGCTCCTCCCTCAGCCTCTTCTTCTTCAGACTAAACAGCCCCATTTCCTTCAGTGGCTCCTCATAAGACTTGTTCTCTAGACCCCTCACCAGCCTCGTTGCCCTTCTCTGGACACGCTCCAGCAACTCCATGTCCTTCTTGTACTGAGGGGCCCAAAACTGAACACAGTACTCCAGGTGTGGCCTCACCAGTGCCAAGTACAGGGGCATCATACATACATACGTGTAAAAGAAGGAACAAAGAATTACAGTGAAATCAGGAAGTTTTGGTTCTTCCAAGGAGAGACAAAATATGCTGTGGAACTAGAAGATTTCTGAACCTACGTCCTTCAACTCTTTTGTATCAGTATTCCCAGAAAACTTACTGCTAGGAAAGTTAACACAATGCAGACTTAGGGCTGAGTACCAAGATACTTTTCCTTATTTTAATATTTATAGGGCACCTAACAAAACACAGACATGTTCAGGTCTGCCAGATGCTGCCATAATATTAACCAGAAACAACTGTTTGTACTGCACAATGCCACACCTACTAACAGAAAATCTGTGAAGCAATTTAGAAAATTATGCAGTGCTATTCCCACCTGATATTTATTTTTTAAAAGGAAACTTTAAGAACAGCACCATTTTCTAATAATCTTCATCTAGCCATAATTTTTAGTTCGCCTTGTCTAGCTGTTAAAATGGGAACACTAAACTTTCAGCTTTAGGTTATTTCATGTGACTTGAAATAGAGATATATATGTGCCTGAAAAAAATGAGTCATTGTGTTAAATTTGTCTATCTGATTTCTCTCTGGGTTCAGAGTTCCCAAAACTTGAGAGCACTCCCTCTCAGAAATATCTAAATTTGAAAGAATTTAATTCTCAGAGATACGTAAATTATGAAACATGGAGATTATTCTAAGGTTTTCAGTCTTTTTAAATTCTATTTTTTTTACCGTGAAAGATTGGTTTGAATAGCCATTATAGAAATTACAGTGATAAAAGATTATCTCAGTTTTGGAAAATCTGTGGTAATTTTGCCTTCCCCATTGCTCTACGTGCCGTCAAAACTTATTGGCAGTGACATCTGGGATACTTTCTTTATCTTCCAGAATTAATCTATATAGTGAGTACAATGAACTTGAATCATACATTCTTCAACTGTGCAATGCCTTTTCCACCAATGTAAAAGTCTGCATTACTATCAGCAGACTTATTTACCCACCAAGTGTAAGACAATTTTCAGTCCCACTTCATGTACCAGTACTTACATATTCAGTACCACCTGTCATAACAAGACACAGATATATGAATGGGATGCCTGTGAGTTAAAGCTTTTTGCACAAAGACACATAAACTTTTTTCTGTCTTCCGTGTCAGACTGCTTGAAGACGTCTCAAAATTTATTCCTGGTAAATAAGTGCGTGAAGCTAATAAACAATAGTGATAAAATGCAACAGAAACCAGAAAAAGACACCTTCTTTAACAGGACTGTAATTGGAAATCACACAATAAAATAGAGGTGTAAAGTCAATTATGGTTGTAATAATTTGAAAATTATTATTATTTATTTATAATTTTAAAAGTATTATTAATTCTTGACTGACAAGAAGTACAGAATGGAAGAATCAGTATCTAGCATAATATTTTTAAAATATTTCACACATTATTGTGTGGATTCCTAAAGAAATTTAATGAAAATTATCATTACTATTTTCATGGAAATTTGTACTTCTTTAGTGCAATTAATATTAAATAAGAAATCCATTATATTTATTTACTTTTTGCACTCTAATTTGAAAATATATAGAAAAGAAAATATTTCCTTCCTGAATTATGGCATACAAAACATGTATTATCCTGATAAGAGTCCTACTTGGGCAGTTCACTAATTGAGTTTAAATTTAAAACAGGATGTGTTGGTTACCAGAGAAGGTAGTCTTTAAATTGTGGTTTGGCTACCCAAATGTCACAATTACATTGCTTTTTTGAAAGGTATGGGGGAAAAACTGATCAGTCATGGTAGACAGACAATTAACCTGAGTAGCAGATTCTAAATTCTGTCATAAATCACTGGAAAGAATTTCCCTTTCTTCCAAGAAAATCAAGAAACTACAGCTACATCTAAGAATTGGGGTAAGCTTGACTTTTCAGACAACTATTGTACTGTTTTATTTGCCTTACAGTCTGAAGTGAAGCAGGAGGGATTTTTATCTTTGCCTAGCTATAAAGTGTTTCTATATACTACTTTACCACAGGCTTTGCCATAGGGGAAATAGACATGAACATCAAAGATATCCCAGCAATGAAACACCTGCTTAGCCAAATAAATCACTGAATACTTCTTTAACCTTTAACAACATTACACAACTTTTACAGAGACTACTCCTTAGTACCCCAGATCCATCATTTGGCCTCCACTGGGTGATAGGAACAGAAATGATAGAGTTTAGCTGAACAAACACAGAACTGATTGATAATGGACATAGGTGGTTTGATCGATTTATTGAAAGATGGAGTATTTGAGGCATCACAAAAAAAAAGTATTTTGTTCAAGAAATCTCCAAGAGGCTTATAGAACTGTGAATGCTGGGGGTTTTATTTCACACTGCTACATACAATGGACTTCACAGGCATTTTACTTGAAATAGGAAAGGTATGGAGCTGGAGCAGTAGCCAGTAGAGAAGGATGCTTTGGAAACAGCGCTTATGAGGGTTATAAAGCTCCTTCTCCCTGTGTTCATATCTACACCATTAATTAAAATATTAAAAATTATCTTTTCAAAATTATACCTTCAGGAAAACTATAGAACAATTTTCCTTATCTCGTCACTTCCTTTATCTGTCTTTTACCATCTACATTTGAGCACTGTGCAATTCCTATTTCTGATCTAGCCTTGAACGACTTCATTGGAAACAAATGGAGAGGGAAGATAAAAACTACGAGAAGGTAGTACAGAGCAAAAATTAAACCCTAACATGATTGCTTCCTTGCATATCAAATTCTGATTCTACCTAGCCTAGTTGAAATATGATTTCATTAATAAATTTGAGGTGTGAAAATATGTTCTTACAACTTTCATCAATATGATGTGCAGTTGGTTTTTTGGAAGTTTTTATTTTTCTCATTATTTTATGTGTGAGGGTTTGATGTATCTCCTTTTACCTGTTTGACAATATTTCGGTTGGCTCCGTGAAGTTAAACCAAAGAAGGATGCTAGCCATAACAAGCAGAAAACAGAATAATGTCATCATTAGGAGCTCTTCAGTCAGAATACTAGAAATACTCGGGGAAAATAATTGGAGAACAAGTCAGTAAGAAATATCTTTCACCAGCCTGTTTCTCAAGGTTAGAAAGACCACTGAACTGTCAAGGACCTTGGTCTGGAGGAAAGTAGGGGGGAATGTGTAGCTGAAACACTCACAGTATTCAGAAGAAGAGCCTGTCTCCCTGTGCCAAGCTAAACAGAAGCTGTTTCAGTGCTGCAGTGTGGAGCTAAGGCTGTTTCCCAAGACTTCAAATCTCAGCTAAGTGTTGCAATAGGTGAGCCCCAGGATGCACGCAGCCTACGTACTTTTGGATTAATAAACAGTATATCAATTTAAAAGATGTTTTTCTATGTCTCTGTGGTTAGTCACATGCCCAGGGCTCCTGGAGAAAAGTGTCTTCGAACATTAACTGCATTACACTCTCTTGCAATCAGAGCATTTCAAGCACATGAAAGAGCTCCATATTAAGACTGAAAGATTTGTGAGGATACACACAGAAAGATTTGAATATAGTAAAGACTGAAATCTACAGATTGTTACTTCTTTTAACAAACTACAAAGAAAGAGTGCAAAGCCCTTTTTACACGTAATCAGACTGTGAAGACAAGCAGTGTTATCATCAGGTCATCTACCTGGGTTCAAAAGCTAACTCTGCTAAGAGACCCACAGGACAGAGTCTAGGAGAGAGCTCACAGGTACAAGTTACCCAGAAGTATTCATAGCACAAAGAATGAAAAATGAATTATTTGACATGAAATATTTTGACACCATTAAAATGAAATGAAAAGGTAAAACAATCAATTTTGACAGATTCCTCTCAAAAACAGTGTTAAAATTCATGCAGTCCCACAAGATGGTTCAGTTTCCTTTAGAAAAACTCAGTTTTGTCAAAATTGTTCAGTGTAATAATTTTCATCCAGATTTACAACTGTGGCAGCAACTCCCTCTTGTTGTTAATATGATTCTTTCATGGCATCTATCAATCTTAAGATGCTTTACTGACATAAATGACTAAATATCATTATTGTTGCCCTTGTTTTAAGGATGGAAAAAGAGACATATAGGTGGGGACACAGGATAACATACTTAACACCAGGGTACTTCATCAGTGGAAATAGGTATGCAAATATAACCTGTGTGCCGTTCCTGGAGGACTGGACCATGGAGGACTGCCACAGCTGCCTAAGCCACTTACACCACTGAGACTGTTTACTCTGCATGCCCCTACGTACTACTGTGGCTTCCATACTCACCAGGAACTTAATAGCCCCTGTCTACAACCCTTGTAACACCAGCCAGCGACTCCCTCACTACTCAAGTGAGGGTACAAATATAAACTCTTAGTAAGTTTTGGTTCACAAAATAAATGACCTATTTTCACGACAAGGAGAAGGAAGAAGACATCCTTGCCAATAACAGCACAGGTCATCTAGAGCCATATATCATTCCCCTCGGTCCTGTAAATTAGACATAGTAGAGGAAGTATTGTCAGGATATATAAAACACAGCACCTCCTACTAGCTATCATCTCATCCATCCAACCCTACAATACGCCAGAGGTAAAAGCTCCCAGTTACACTGGAGGAGTTCATGCAGGTGCTCGTGGTCAGAGGCTGGGACCATGCTAAGGCCAGGACCATGTTAATTTTCTAACAATTTAACTGAGTGGAAAACCATAGAGCAGACCCAGATGACATCTCCTGGCACTATTTGCTAGTGCAGAGTACAAGAAGCATGAGCTCAGCTTCCAGACTTACTTTCTGTTGAAAAGGACCTCTCCAAAATCCTTATTTTTCTAAAACACAGTTTCTCTGTGGACATATCTCAGCTTTCCATGACGACATCCCAAGATAGGCATAATATATCTCTGGTTTTATTCCACATTTTTCTACTTAGACTGAGCCATGATACGCGCTTACATAGTGAATTCAACTGTGCAGCCCCAAACTCAGCAAAGCCCAACAGAGTTACTTATAATACTGTTAGTTATTACTTTGATGTTTGTGTGTCTTAATTGATCTTATTAAATTAGAGATTTCATTTTTTCTATTTAAAAACTATTTCTGTTAGATTTCTCCCAAGCCTCAGGAGGCACCTGTATCTGTTTCACAAATTTTGTGTGTACTAGCCAAACTAGATCAAGATACTGCTTTTAGCAACTCCAAGTTCACTTCCCTCATGATGCTATTGTTAGATTGCCCTGTAAATAAATGTTCTAGCACAGCTGTTCTCTTTGGAAGAAAACAGGCTCAAGTTTAAGTAATATCAGAAATTTAAAAGTATAAAATTAAGAGTATCACATTACAGTAGCTGAGAATTCTGTTAAAATCAAGAATATGTTTTAAATTGTTCTAGAACATATAAATTTACAATTTCACTGCTCACTGAGAAAAGGCTGATATGCCATTACTGGAAACAGTGGGAAGTACCAGACACTGCAGAGTAAAAAACGTGAAACAGCAGATAGTGAGCCTTCAAATAGCATAGGGCAAGTGTGTATAGAAGTGTCAAATGACACACCAGGAAATACTGTATTGAATTCTGGAGTCTTTAATAGCATACTACCTATAAGATAACATAAAAAACCATGGGAAAGTCAGACAAGCTAAAAACTTTTAGGTGGTGAGGGAGTAAAAATGATCAGACACTAGGTATATTTAACAGCTCTTTTCATCTTCTTGATAATATTAATATCCAACAGCCTTGTAATTTTCTTCATTTTATGCAATCATAAATAAAATCTGTTGCAGTAACCATCTTCACTGAGAACTCTGAATCATTGTCTTTTTGGATGGTGCCATTGGTGCCCTTTGTGTCCAGCAATGTTTTGGTTGCTAAGGAATACAATGTATTAATCAGAAATTACACTCCCAACTACAGTGGAAAAGATCTGGTCTTTGCAACAATAATTGACAAAAGAACATGAAAAAAAAAACCAGAAAGCAATTAAAATTTAACAACAGTCCAGCATTTCTCAAATTGCTGTTCCTTAAGATCTGCTTTACTAAATTGACTACTCAATTTTGAAAGGCCTTCCTAGAAGGGCTCAGTGCCAGATACAGTAAGGGAGGTGATACCAGTTCGGTCAGCATGCTATTGTCGGCTTCTTCCTTGACAGAGTCTGCGACAACTGCACAAAAGCTGACCTTTGCTTCAGGGGTACTGGAATGTCACTCATCATATCTAGGTATCTAAAAAGAAGTTTAGCTGCTTGAAGCACAGCTTCAGGATACAGCTCTTGGGCAGAAGCTGTGGTCTGAAAGCCCCTGTTCGTGAATGTCACCAGTGCTTAGCATGCAGTCGTAGCAGACATCAGAAATTGTTTCCCTCATGTGAGCTGGAGAAAGGATCAGAAGCTCAATCTGTCTTTCTCTCTAGAAATTGGGTTGATCACTAAGTTTCAGTGTCATGTTCCCTGTCTCTGAAATATCAGATTATTTGTTGCAAAAGGCTCAGTCCAATCGGATAGCTCAGATTTTCTGGGTTAGGTTACTCTCCTGAAAGAGAAAATGTGAGGTTTACTTCAGTCAGAGAAGGCACTGAATATTCATCTTCCACACCTGTGGCAATTATGAGGTTAAAAGCAGAAAGTGAGGTCTGGTCAGTTATTTGAAAAATGGGTAGAGGAGTCAATCTGCAACCGCACGTAGTGTGTCTGAGAGCAAAAACAATTTCTGGGACCCATCAGGAGAGTCTGCCTGTCTCACCAGCTACTCATGATTGCTACCCACCTAGTACTGACTCCACCGGGTCCCATTCTGAGAAGCCTGAGAATCTGCCCATGTGGGTGGATGCGAAGGGATGGAAGGAGATTTGGCTGCACCATGAGCTCCTCAGACATTGCTCAATTAGGTAAAGCTGCATTATTCCAGTGTTGTACGTGTTTTCATTACTGAGGCCGAACCAGGACCCAGATCAATCACTGAAAGGTTTCAGCAGAGCCGGACTCAAAGCTAGCATGTCCTTCCTTCATCTCTTACCTTTGTGTGTAAGCTCAGCGCAAAATCAGACAATCTAGTGGTAGGCAGCACTATTCCATATTCCATTAGATGATGTTACTCTTCCATTTAATTAAAGAAATGGAGTGATATATTGCAGTCAGTCTTACTAATCATTCACTGTAAAAAAATTTTGGCAGAAGTCCCATTGCTTAACAATGATATTAGCCTTGCTTTCTACATCGCTTCTAGGTTAACTGATAAAGCAAATCTAATAATTTTAATCAAGAAAAAAATAATACTTTGTTGAAAGTAGTAACTGAGGAGTTACCATGGTTGCCATTTCACATATAACTGAAACATTTTCTTTTTTTCACCTTTGTCTTAAGGAAGCAAGGTTTCTATTTCATCCCCATGTATACGCACAAGCAAGTGGAAAGATTCACCTGCTTGTCTGCTGGTCTCCTCATAAACTCTTTCAAACCTGTTGGCAATCGTAACCAAACTGGGCAAACAGTAACAGGCTGAAGAGGTACTGGAATTTTTACAATCAGCAATGCAGTGAAAGAGAGCAAGCCTGGGGGATGAGCAGAGCGTGAAATCACCTTCTCTTACATGACATAACATCTGTACAGGTGGTGACATTCTAAGTGTCCTAAACATAAAGAGAGCTTTGATCAGCTGTAACAGACTGCTAAGAGTCTAACCGCAAGACACACATCTGTGGCAAACTACACCTTGTTTGTTCCATTGCTGATGAAGGCTCGAGCAGGCATGAAGACATAGAAGACACGACTGCATGTCCCGTTTCTCTCTCTTTCTCCCGCCCCGCCAAAGCATAGACATTGAATGCTATGTCATCTGCACACTGCCTGCAGTTCCTAAACTGAGAAGGGCTGATGGGAGACAGGGTTATCTGGCTCATTGGGATTTCTAGTAGATTTCCATACTCACAGGATCAGGTTTCTTGGTGGGTTTTCTCAGTCTGAGCACAGAATTGAGCTGATGCACCAGTCAGTGAAAGTGAACTGAAGGATACCAGACCTGCTTTTTCATAGATGCATGGGCAGAAAGAGCAGGTGATAGGACAGATACTGTCTTTTGATATCCAATTCTTGTAGCAAGCACACAGAGAACCAAGTTTCTAATCCACTATCTACACCAGCAGTTCAGAAAATGCAAAATTCTGAAAATATATCTAATTGGCCAGGACAACTCATCTTTCAAAAAAAAAAAAAATGTAAAATGCACTTTCTTTCTAGTAACACCATTTTAAGGGCTATGAGATTTATGTGTCTTTCCTTCCCTTTTCTGTCACCCGTCACCACTTCTCTGAGTATTAGAAATTTAAACAATGGTAAATGGTGAAAGCTACAAGCCATACTTGCACAGAGTGCCTTTTGGTATGATTCAATACTGTCCAGTCACAAACCATCTCCAAGGATAAATCTAGCTGCTTACTGTAAAGAACTTCAAGAACACAGTTACAGTTAAAGATTTCTTTTCAACATGAAAATATAAGTTATTTAATTGCAGCAGAAAACTTTAGAACAGGAAACATAAAAAAGAAATTCTAAGAATGAAAGATTAGTATTTTCCTCCTGGCAGACCTGATCATTTCAAGCATTGTTTCTGTGGTTGGAAATGGGCAATTACAGTAGTGTTAGAGAAAATTATCATTGTTACCTCCCTCTCACGGAATACTTAGAACTGCTCAAAATGGACTGTCAAACATCCCCAGTCATAACTGAGAAATAATGTCTGTTTCAATGTTAACCATCAATGTTGTAACCAGCAACTGTAGAACATAAACAAAAAAAGCAGTGTTTCAAAGACCATTTATGGTCAAATATAAGATTATCCTCATTTAAGCAAATTCCTAAAAGATGAAACTGACTTCACACACACATCTGCATTGCAAAGCTTGAGGATATCTGACTAGTTTTTCCAGCAGGGCAACTACTTCTATTGTCTTATCCACTAGACCTGAATGTCCTCCATATTCTCAAGGGAACTCCGTGTCTTCAGTAAGTAGATATTTCATATCACCCCACTAGCACAAATCTTCCAAAATTTGTGGAGATTTGACCATGGTTTCACCAAAAAGAATAACTAGGCAAAGCAGATTATCACCTTTCACCTGTTCCCTTCCTGCTCTCACTTGGATGTTTTCTCCCAGTCTAATTCTTTTCCCCACACATTCTGTATCATAGATTCCTGTGCAAATTTTTTAATAAACTTGCTCGGGGTCACATCCGACTCTGTCTGCATCTTAATAATATCTTGGACATCTCCCTCTTTGGCTGCTGTTCAAAAATAAATGTCACTAATGGTTTTAGCTCTATTAGGAACAGGCCTGAGCTGCATCATCTACAGCAGGAAGCTCTACACGATTTAGCCCAGGAAAACAGTAGCTCTCTGTATTTGAGGATTAGTTAATTTTTATTATCTTACACTGCAGGAATAATCTCTAAATCAATAAGTCCTTCTCAGAAGCAAAGAAACACTCCTCCAATACATCTTTTAAACATGTTTCGTTTGCTTTCCATGTGCTAAGAGGTATCTAGGCTCATTAAGCATGACATCAGACATTTCAGTTTAGCTGAGGTAACAGCCTGCTGCCTTTGAAAGAGGAGATTCTGCTCCTCTCCCTTCACCCTCCTCATGTGCTCTCACTTCTAGATCAGTTTCAGGAAAACAGTAGAAAACTGACAAACTAACCTGGTAGTTAAACACAGCAACTGAACAGCTTAGCTGATTTACCATGCAATCAGCAGAAGAGAAGCAGGGAAATCTGCTCCTGGAAGTGAGAGGGGAACAGGAGACAGCAAGAGAAGCAAGACTGAAAATTCTCTTGAGCTGTTAACTCAGCCTATGCCACAAAGTGATGTTGTGCAACTTCTTCCTAAAACAGCTGAAGTTATTTTAGTTGGACTATACTGAATGAAGCACAGGGGGAAGTTGCTGCTCTTTTTCCTGAAATTCTGAATTAATGTCCAAGCTTTCATCTGATTCCATTTACGAAGGCAGCAAAGAAGACTGTAAAATCTCATGAACTCACAATCTGACCACCTTGCGTGTCCCTTATTTAAAAAGCACAACACTAGCAAAAGCCACAAAAACTTCATAAACATTAACTTTTTCCTTCCATTTCACTTTAAATTTTAAAAAATGTATATATGCAGTGATCAAGGAAATGTATATTGCAAACTGTAGCCGCATTTTCACAACTCTAAATCAAATGGAGTTAACCTTGAAATAGCACAATCTTATGATCACTCAAACAGTCAAAATACCCCACAGTGTCACTATTACACTGTTCTCTGCTATCTCCTGAGATTGATTTTCAGAGTGATAAGTATTTATCTGGAATTTATTTCTGCTTCTAAGCAATGCTCTGTCAGAAAGCCTGCAGAGTAAAAAATGCACAAGCAGCAAAGAATCATGAATTAAACAACACGTTTTAATTTCTAAAGTCTGAGGGAAGCATGTTATATTGCACACTTTCTCAATTTTAGAACTTTGTCATTTTCCTGTGACCTGGTAGTTAAGCGTATCAGCACTACATATATATATATATATGAGAGAAAAGAATAGATTGATGGTACCACAGCTAAAAAGCTGAATAATACATGACAGAGAAAAAACTTGGAAACTCTTATGCACTGAATCACATTCACTGAATGCAGTCAAATGTGGATATCAAGATCTGGAAAAACACTGCTGTGTATTTGGAATAACTGGTGTCCTTTACTTAACACCTATGATAACTTCTGTTGCTTTTACAAACAATGTACTCCTTAGTAGTCTCCGTGGACTGCTTAGATGCAAGAACAGAACACACTTGTTTTTGAGACAAAACTTGACTAAAAAGGGTGATAGAGACAGTTAAAATTTCAGCAATGTATTGCTTCACTCCATGTCCAAATTATACTTTAGCTGAATTTCAGCAAAGATGCCACTTGTTGCCATGACAACAGCTGAGGTAAGAGGTATCAACAAAAGAGAATTCTGCATTCCACATAAAGGATGAGTTATGTGTTAGAGCAGACAAAAGAGTAGTAAATGGCTTCTGTCTTGTGAGCTTCACGAATACAAACACATCATAACCAGACTAGAAAGGATATTTCTCCTGTTCAGAAAAGAGAACAATATCTATGACAAGTCTTTGACATTGCAGATCTCCTGTTCTTAAATAGCTCACCCCTCACATTTGATCTATAAACACCATCTGCGTACACTGAAGAAACATTTCCAGATATGAGTCATATATCAGATCTTTTGTCAGTAATACAGGAGACAGATTTGTAGCAAATGATAAATAAAACAACAATAATCTGATATCCTAGAATCTACCCAAGGCTTATAAAGTAACTGCTTACATAAAAAGGATAAAACACATTACAAGTTTATTTTCACACTGACAATCCGTACATCCAGGTTCTTAATACGCCCTACTTGTTTCTTATTTTACTACTAACCATGGTTAAATTGAAAACTGCCAGCATACGCCATTCTTTTTTATTCAAAGTCTCATCACTTGAACATGTATTACAAGACTTGAAAGGTACTTATTGATAAATGATCTGCCATGGCTTTCAAACTGGACAGAGGAACAAGAAACAGGACAGTGAATACCCACTAAATCACGCCAAATCAGAGATTTTTCTAGTTTGCATAAGTCAAGAGGTTTCAAGATCTATTGGACATGAGAGACTCAGATCAGTACACAGAGTTCTTACAGCTCATGGTATCTCCTACGACAAAATCACAGCTGAGATAGGAACAGCATTGGCAAAGCCTTGCACACACACATATTACGAGACAAATACTGTCCAGAAGACCTTACAAAGGCATGAACAAGGCAGATAAAAGGTGCCATGGCAGAAAGACCCAGAGAAGCAATTTGCCTGACAGAAACAATCATTCCTTAAACAGGTCAATCACTTCCTAGCTCCTAAGTAAATGGTCAAATGCTCGAAGGACCTTCCTGCAAGGAAGCAGTTGAGCCCTGTGTCTTGGCTAAATCTCAGATGACTTGTATTTTCACACCCTGAATTTGCTGAGCTGAGGTGAGCTGAAATCTCAACTTCATGTATTTATTTGGTTTTGCTTATTTCCTGTAATTGTTTTCTTTGCATGAGACTTTGGGTTTTGTTCTAACAAAAATTTCCATGAATAACTGACATGAATAAAGTGGTGCTTTCCATGCGACAGAATGTAATGGCTATTTAAGACTATGCTACAGATGTTTAGAGTATACTTTCCATATATTAAAGTAAGACCAGCTGCTGTCTCTAAACAGCATGTAGCCTGAATAAAAGAGCCGGAGAAAAAAGCGCAAATTGATCAAAGAGTGTAAGAGTTGATCTCTGTTTCTGAGAGTCACAAATGCGTTGTAAAATTCCTGAGTAGGGAGTGGCCTTATATACAAACTCAGAAAAAGGTTTTGAAATACAGAAACAGAAGAATGCATGGGGATGACTGTATCAGGAACAAAGAAAGAATTGATGAGAAAGACTTTTTGCAAACAATGTACAGTAACAAAAAGAGCTAGGTAGAAAATTAGAGGTGCAAAGTTATGCAAGTGAGAAACAAGAATTTGCAATAATTGTGACAGCAGGAACCAAGTCATCAGCAGAAGCAAGTAAAAAAAAAAATCAGACATGTTTGAACAGCACAAAAGTGGTGAAGATAGATATCTGGAATACAAGTCATAAACTCAACTGAATGAGAAAGGCTTCTTATGTTGCCTATTCTGGAACAAGGCATGACAAAGGGTTCAAGAGGAAAACAGGGAGTTCCATTTTATAAAGGTAAGAATTTTATAAATCATTATATAAAGGTTTATTAGGTGTGAGGTAAGACTATTACCTGACAAAATATGAGCAGAACTAAATAAATGACTGAAGAGAAAAGTATGTTCCTCCACAGGATACCAAAAAAACTAGGCAATCACAAGCTACTTTTAAAGACCAGCCTTCAGTATCCAAGTCAAAGTATGCCCTCATCAAATTCAAAAGTTTATCTTCATAAAACAGAAAGTACTATATTCAGAAAGTACAATGTTAGAGTGAGAAATGGTATTCTGTAACTTTACAATATAAGGTTTTATTAATGCAATTTCTTTCACTATGCATAATTACATCTTTCATTAGCTTGTACAATGTTGAGCTTTTAGACACTGCTTTTACTTTTTTTAGCTTTGATCTAGAAATGTTATTTTGTGTGCTCCAATTTGATTTTTGTATTTTTTATTACCAACTTATCAAAATGAAGCATTCACATTGTTCTGACCAAGCACTTAAAAAGAATATCCATTAGTGAGATGATGAATTTGTGTTTATTCTTACTGTGGAAAACATATCACCCTTACCTTCCAGTTTTATCCTTTAGCAACAAACACTCTTCTACTTTTGAAAGTTCAACAAACAAAAAGGGGAAGAATGGGAAAACCCTAAGCTTGCAAATTAGAGTACATGATTTTCTTGACACAGACGATTTAAAGAGTCTAGTATTTTCTCTCTCAAATGATCACTTAACACCTTAAATTCTTACTCTGTCCTCTCATAGTATCCTTCATCCTTTGTTATCTCCACCTATTTTTGTATCACTGGAAAGCTTAGTTTAAGACAACTTCTGCAAGACTGTGAAATATATAGCACAGTTGGAAGCTGATACAGACCACATGTGAATTAATGTTTTGTTGTATCTATAACATTTGTGGAAATAATCATATTTGTCTTCCTGCTTTCTGGGTTCAAACATGTCTCGTCTTGATGCGGACTGCTCTAATCAACAATCCTGAGGCATGTCAAAGTGTTTGATTAAAAAATGGAAAAGAAATTTGAAGACGGATGAGTCTCAATTGCCAGTCCCTCTTCAAATAATTGTTTATCTTTTCACTAATAGCTTGCTAATATCAATTACAAAAAATGCATGAATTATGGAAATACCTTGCAAGGCCTGAAGCCTAAGCTTTCATTTTCTTAGCACTTTGCCTTATGCTTTCTCCTTGGCTTGATGAATGTTTCAGCATTTGATAGTAAATGTCACCCTGAAAATGAAAGATACGTGTCTGAGTCTCCCTCAGGGAAAGGGATTTAGTCTTCTATACCTCCCTCTAAACTACTTGATAAGAAATAAGATACCCTCCCCTCTTGTAGCTATGTTTTGTGGGATCCTGATCTACTGGGCCCTATGCAGAAAATGTTTCATTTTAGATCCCAAGATAGGCGGAGTGTGAAACAGATGTTTAACCCTGTCAAAATGGAGGTGTTTCTTGACACGTCCAGAAAAAAAACCCACCTCAGTTACTAAGGAACTCTACACTGAAACTGAGGACCTACACACTAGCTAGCAACTAACTGGTAAGGGTGATCCTGAGGGTCACAGTTTTGGGTGCATAAACTAGAATGATCATTTGTGGAGGAGCCACTTGGAACCATCTACCACTCCAGAAACACCTTCTGTTTTTGAAACAGCTGGAAAGTATACATGTATTGCAACGAACAGTATCTATGGCTATGAAAACTATGACTTATAAGTCTGCATTTTCTCATTTGTTTCTTAATTCAGCATATGTAGAACAGACAAAAACAACCCTGAGTCACTGTACGGCATTGTTACTCTTTGTCTAGCCAAAAGGAAACTGTCTTGGCTCACCTCATAGAAATGCTGCCTAGGAGTCATAGTCATCCTTGTTCAATTCCTGATTAATAACATTCAGTCTGTGCACACACACCAGCGTTAAATCTCCGGATGGGAAGGATGGAGGCTTTACTAATTAGTTAAGTCTGCTGTCACATCAGTCCATTACTTGGCAGATGTACAATGCTCTGCTCTAAGCTACTCTGTAGTTTCTCAGCTTCTGCAGAATTTACTGATTCTGCAGTTGGCTGTTTCCCAGACACTCTTCATTATCTTTACCTGGTGGATCCAGGAACATTTTCAGGCTCTATTCTCTGAGGCAATCATCACACAGATTAATTACATTGATCAGTCACCTCAGACCTGGAGAATTTAAGCTGATGAGTCTGTCTTTAACCCTAAATCAAAGAAGTATCTTGTAATTCACGTAAAAAATATCAATTACATAAACCTCATTATTGCATATATCAAAGTAATTTAATCTTGTGCTGTTGTAATCGATCAGTTCAGCTTTGGATCAAGCCACTTATATTATCACTGTTCTTTGACTTCACTGAGATAAATACAATTTCCAGCTTTATTCTGTCAAAAATGAAATTACCATTTCTTTCTTTAGTTCAACAGAAGAATTTTATGTTGTTTAGTAGTACTCTTGTTAAGTAAAGTCTGCATTTAGGTCTCATACATGCAGCTATCTGTAATTATATTCAGATTTTTCCAGTTGTTTTTTAATAGCCTGTCCTGGTTCTGGTTAAAACAGAACAAATTCTCTTTTAGTGAACCTTCCTTACAGCTAAGTGCTTCTAAGTAACGGCATTTTTCTGAAGTTGGCTGCATGTTTTACAAACAGGGTCTGCTCCAAAGCTGATAACACCTAATATTTATAGTTATACTGAGCTGATGGTAGGAATGGAAGGCAGAAGGCAGCCCATGTTTATAATTATTACTATCGCAGCCAAGGTCCCTGATAGATAGGTTCTGAAAATGAGGAGTCGTAAAGGGTCACACTTGCAGGGAGGGGCAGACAGAGCAGGTGACCTGATATTGACCCACGAGGTATTCCATGTCATACACGTCATACTCAGTTTGAAGCTGGGGCGTCATGAGGGTCTCTCTTTTGTCCACGGCCAGCTTCTGAAAAGGACCCTGCTCATTGTCCTGCCTGTGATCATGATCCAGATTCTGATCCATGCATTCCTGAATCCAGCTCCCATCTACTGCTGAGTCCAGTCCAGAACTTTCTGGTGCTGCCTGGCAGCTGTTGGCAGGATGCCAGCACCCGTGGCACCCAACTTTGGGAAATTCTGTATTGGTTTTGTATATTTTGCCTTATTTCTCTTATTATTAATATTATTAGTATTATTAGTAAAGCTGTTCTAACACTCAGTTTGTAAGTCTCTCTCCCTTTTCCTCCTTTTTCCCTTCCCCTTGTGGAGAGTGCAGGGGTTAATAGAGAGCATCTGCCACTCTTTTCATTGCCGCCCTGTTCTAAACTGTGACACATCCATAGCAAACATTTGACCAAAGAGCGAGACTGTCATCACAGCACTTGAGTCTTTGGACTGTTGAAAAAGGAGCAAATTGTCAGTATTTATGCTATCCGGTCTTTATACATTCTAAGAGGTTCAAAATGCACATCTGAAAAAGAAGTAAAATAATACAGTTAATGCTATTTTATGTTTTTCTTTGTTCACTGACAAGAAAACTTCTTAGAATCTGAATATCTAGCATCACATAAACACTTACACTAACCTTATCAGACACTATTCCCCAGAGTACGGATTTCTATATTGCATCATTCTTTTGTTCATATGATAAAACACATTTTTAAGCTTAGAAAACAGTAGTGCCTGGAAGCACTAAGACTTGTGGTGTAATTAGAACACGACAGGATGCAGCAATAGCCCTTGCCGGATGTTACAGCACACCACGGTATACAAGATACTAGAGCTTCCCCTGTATAAACTAGAAAGTGTGAGATGCTGAGTGCCACTCTTAGCAGGCCTTGGGAAATACGTACTTTCATTTCTTTAAGTGTGCTAATAAACACAAACACATTCTGGCTCTGAACCTTCTGCTAAAATATTCTCAGACGCTGGATACTAACGGATACCATCCTGATCTCACAAATCCCCGTCCACTTAAAATGGAACTGTTTACCTCCATTACATCTTCCCCAGTGTTTTATAAAAGCAGAAATGAATGCTGATTATGAAGGACTTCAGCAGCTAAATTCTATCCTCAACAAACAACTGTAATTTCTATAAAATGAACCTATTCAGGTATTCTACAGAACTGCATGTATTTATTTATTTCACTGTTATATCATTATTTGTTTTACTTCAGATACTTCTTTTGGTCTTGTCTCCTCAGTTACAATAAGGTTCACAGCTACAACACAGAGTAAAGCACTACTGGTGACAGATGGTTGATTAAATTCATGGACACAGATTAAGCAAGAAAAAAGTTGGAGGGCTGAAAGAGGCAATTAAAATGGCAGCTTACTCAAGAAAGGAGAAGAGAGGTCATTTTTGCCCTGAAGAAATGTTTTAAGCTATCCTACAGTAATCAAGATTACCAACTGCTCAGTGGTTAGTTACAGACAGTCCACTCTGTATATGGGTATTCTTCATCAGAGTCAGTTCTCAAATTTGATTCCAGATATGCAATGTTTTTTTTTCCAAATTTAGAGAAGTAGCTCAGTCGACTTTTCCAGAAAGACCATACAAGTCCTAGGGTGCTTGTTGCAGCTGAGGTGATCCATTTTAGATACAGGGAGCATCTATTCTATATAGAGAAAAATAACAAGCAGCCTTAGATGCCTATACTTCTAATGACCACATGTTGGGAATATACCAACAAAATGTCTTTGAATATAACCTTATTTTGACTTCTAGAAACATGAAAAGTTTGAAGTCTCCACCAGAAATCAGAACATAATATATTTTTCTGTTCAAATAAATTAGGAAAAATGATTCACAAAAAAAAAAGTACTAGGGCCAATCTAGGTACATTGATGCTGATGTATATTCTGTCTCATATCTTTTTCTACAACATTAGTTTCTACAATAATTTTCACAGAATTACAGAATTGAAGAATGGTTGAGGGTCGGACGGCATCCCTAGAGGCCACCTGGTCCACTGGCCCTGCTCAAGCAGGGCCTCCTACAGCCAGTTGCCACCTCCAGACAGCTGTTCAGTATCTCCATGCTGAAGACTCCACGATCACCTTGAGCAGCATGTGCCAGTGCTCAGTCACCCTCACAGTGAAAAAGTATTTCCTGATGCTCAGACATAACCTCCTGTGTTTCAGTTTGTGCCCATTGCCTCTGGTCCCACCACTGGACACCACTGAAAAGTGACTAGCTTCATCCTCTTCGCACCCCTCACTTCAGATATTTGTAGATGTTGACAAGATCACATAGAATCATGGAATGGTTTGGGCTGGAATGGACCTTAAAACTCATCTAGTTCCAATCCCCCCATCATGGGCAGGGACACCTTCCCCTAGACCAGGTTGCTCAAAGTCCCATCCAACTTGGCCATCCAACCTCCTCCTGCTTGGGAGGGGACATCCACCACTTATCTGGGCAAACTGTTCCAGTGCCTCACTACCCTCATAGTAAAGAATTTCTTTCTTCTATCTAATCAAAATCTAGCCTCTTTCAGCTTGAAACCGCTACCCCTTGTCCTGTTACTACACGTCCTAGTAAAAAGACGCTCTCCTGCTTTTTTGCACGCCCCTTTGAGGTATTGGAAGGCTGCTCTGAGGTCTCTCTGGGGCCTTCTCTTCTCCAGGCTGAACAGCCCCATCTCTCTCTGCCTTTCCTCACTGGAGAGGTGTTCCAGTCCTCTGATCATTTTGGTGGCCCTCCTCTGGACCCGCTCCAACAGGTCCATGGCTTTTCTGTGCTGAGGGCTCCAGAGCTGGGCACAGGACTGCAGGTGGAGTCTCACAAGAGCAGAGCAGAGGGGCAGAATCCACTCCCTCGATCTGCTGGCCACACTTCTCTTGATGCAGCCCACGACATGGTTTGCCTTCTGGGCTGTTAGAGCACACTGTCAGGTCATTTTGAGCGTCTAAGCAACCAGTACCCTCAGATCCTTCTTCTCAGGGCTGCTCTCAATCTGCCCAGCCTGTATTTGTGTTTGGCGTTGCCCCGACCCACGGGCAGGAGCTTGTACTTGGCCTTGTTGAACTTCATGAGGTTCACGCAGCCCCACCTCTGCAGCCTGTCCGTCCCTCTGGATGCCATCTCTTCCCTCCAATGTGTCAACTGCACCACATGGCTTTCTGCAGCTCAGCCGACTTGCTGAGGGTGCACTCCTTCCCACTGGCCATGTCGCCGACAAAAATGTTAAACAGTGCCAGTCCCTATACCAACCCCTGAGGAACACCACTCATCACCGGTCTTCACTTGGACATCGAGGCATTGACAACTCTTTGAGTGTGACCATCCAGCCAATACCTGTCCATCGAGTGGTCCACCCATCAAATCCATGTCTCTCCAATTTAGAGACCAGGAAGTCCTGCAGGACAGGGTCAAATCCTTTGCTCAAGTCCAGATAGATGATATCAGTTGATCTTCCCTTATCCACCAATGCAGTAACCCCACCACAGAAGGCCACCAAATTTGTCAGGCACAGTCTGGCCTTAGTGAAGCCGTGTTGGCTGTCACCAGTCACCTCCTTATTTTCCATCCTCCACAGAGGTCAGACTGACTGACCCGTGGTTCCCTGGGTCTTCCTTTTTACACTTTTTAAATATGAGGGTTACGCTTCCGCTTTTCCAGTCAGTGGGAACTTCACCAGACTTCTCAAATATGATGGATAGTGGCTTCGCAACTTCATCTGCCAGTTTCCTCAGGACCTGTGGATGCATCTCATCATGTGCTGTGGACTTGTACACCTTCAGGTTCCTGACATGGTCTTGAACCTGATCTTCTCCTACGGTGGGCAGTTCTTCATTCTCCCAGTCCCTGCCTTTGCCTCCTGCGACTTGGGTGGTGGGGCTGGAGCGCTTGCTAATAAAGACTGAAGCAAAAAGGTTCAGTTGAATAGCTCAGCCTTCTACATATCCTGGGTAATCACATCTCCCCTTACATTCTGGAGACAGCTCGCATTTTCCCTAGCCTTCCTTTTATCACTGATGTACCTATAGAAGCTTTCCTTGTTGCCCTTGATATCCCTGGCCAGATTTAAATCTATTCAGGCTTTAGCTTTCCTAACCTGATCTCTGGCTGCTCAGACAATTTCTCTGTGTTCCTCCCAGGCTATCTGTCCTTGCTTCCACCCTCTGTATGCTTCCTTTTTGTGCCTGAGTTTGTTCCAGAGCTCCCTGTTCATTCATGCAGGCCTCCTGGCATTTTTGCCAGACTTCCTCATCGTTGGGATGCATCGCTCCTCAGCTTGGAGGAGGTGATCCTTGAATATTAACCAGCTTTCGTGGGCCCCTGTTCCCTTCAGGGCTTTGTCCCATGGTACTCTACGGATCAGATCCCTGAAGAGGCCAAAGTCTGCTCTTCTGAAGTCCAGGGTAGTGAGCTTGCTGTGCACCTTTCTTATTGCCCTAAGGACCCTGACTCCACCATTTTGCGGTCACTGCAGCCAAGGCTGCCCTTGAGCTTCACATTCCCCACCAGTCCCTCCTTGTTGGTGACAACAAGGTCCAGCATAACCCCTCTCCTCGTGGGC
>Ga0065711_1028995_pt1 | contig 38112 bp, 16 predicted proteins | sample Hoacrofraction12_FD_59098 | JGI IMG/M metagenome (GOLD analysis project Ga0065711, IMG submission 59098) | Hoatzin crop microbial communities from Cojedes, Venezuela - Epithelial fraction 12 v2 (version 2) | ecosystem: Host-associated > Birds > Digestive system > Esophagus > Crop | place...
CCACCTGGACAAGGTCCTGTGCAGCCTGCTGTAGGTGACCCTGCTTCGGCAGGAGGGTTGGACTAGATGACCCACAGAGGTCCCTTCCAACTCCTACCATTCTGTGATTCTGTGAAAAAAAAGAGAAGAAAAAATGGTAATACAGCCGGTAAATCACCCTAGAAGCAAAAATATCATCAGATTTGTAGAATTATTCTTCAGCAAAGAAGGTGAAATTCCTCAACAGAAATTCTGGTTCCATTGTTTGCGTAAAAAATCTATTCCCATCTTTTGTTTTTGACTACTCTTTATGCTGCTATTTCTTGTTAAAATTTATGGTATGAAAATAAAAGTGTTTTTATTTCCCCAGATTGTCTGAATATTCCTGTTGAAAAGAGCTGCACACATAAATTTAAGAATAAGCAAACAAACAAAATCCCTTCATTTTTCATGGTTGTGTAAGACTTCATTTTTCAAATTGACTATCTCTGAGCACTTCTGCCAATAAAACTCAATAATAAAAATGTCTGCAGAGGGTAAACATGAAAAGAGTTGTGAATACGGCCAAAAAGAATTTGTTCTTGTATTAGCATGTATACTGCTAGGGCAGAAATAGTAGCTGTATCGAGCTTCACAAAGGAAAACACATGGAACTGCTAATTTAGAGGATGGCTATTCAAATTGCTGTGAGGAAGGCAGTGTGCAGATTTGAAGTTAATTAACTACTCTGCAGTAGTTGTCCATATGCAAGACTTTAACTTGTAGTAAATTTGGTGAATTACGTTGAAACAAAGGCTGAATCTCTTTTGCACAGGTATAGATGTATTTTGGACATTTTACTATGGAAAATGTAGCATCCTGTAAACCCAAAGTATCACTTGCTTGTGGCAATTTATTTCTATGTCCATATTACCACAATCATTATACTTCTGCAGAAAGACCCTGCAATTTATAGTTTTCATAACTGATCATGAAAATTGAATCATCAGGAAATATCCAGAATATCATATTCATTATTTCACTATTTCAGCCTGCAACTTTCTGTACATCCCACATGTCTTTCCCTTACTAATATCTGTTGCTTGTTGTAGCTAATTTAGAAGCAAGATCCTTAGGGCAGGAATCTTTTTTAATTCATTTGTAAGAAGTGCTATGAAGCCATGGGAGTAATGTGTTGTCTTTCACGATAGCTGACCTATGATATGTCAGATGAAGGTTAAATTCCTCCATAATCTACCAATATCTGGGATCCTAGACCTGACATTTACTATTTTAGAAGTTATTCATCTCCTGTAGCACACTGAATTAGCACATAAACAAGCACAGAAGTTGGACAAACTTTAAATTCCTCATCTCTGTCCATATGCAAACTATGATGGCAACTCTGCAGACCGATCTAATTTTTCACTATGTGCAGAACAATGCAAAGCCTTCCCCTAAACATATCTCAAAAATCCCACAGTTTTGGTTACATTTATTTATATGATTTAATATGAATATTCTGGACCCAGAGAGACCTGGCCTATATTAGTAACACAGACATTAGCTTTCTTTTCTCTGTCCAGAGCCATAAGATGCAAATACTACAGAAGCAGCCAGCATGACCTCCAGATACCAGAGAGAAGCATCAGTGGGTCTGAGGAGAGAATGCTTTAGAGTATTAATTAAATTCATTATTAACTAAAGGATGGAGATGTTGCCTTGCCTCTTGGCTCTTCGGTGCATCGTTTCCAGTTTTAGAAAGCTAAAAAGAGCTGAGCTCCAGGTAGCCTGACATATTTGCCTGAGTGTAGGCATGTGTTCAAATGCAGACTTACCAGGATCCTGCGTGGAGCAAGCAGGGCGATAAGCAGGATCAAAACCTTCGACCTCAGGAGGGCTAACTTTGCCCTCTTCAAGGAGCTACTGGGAGATTCCAAGCTAATAACAACATTTGCACAACATGGATCCTTTAAGTGAAAAATGCTATCAGTCTGAAGGACAGTAGTGTGGCTATCCATGGCAAGGAGATATGGGGATAACAGTACCCAGCCCTGTTTGTGGAGCACAACAGTTTCACCTAGCAGCATATCTGTCAGAGATGGTTATTACCTACCATGAGAGGGTGGCACTTGTGGAAACTGCAAATAATGGATTTTAATTCTGAAATTCTGAAGATAAGGTGAGGTATGATGAATACTCCCATGTGTCTTTTTCAAATATGTACTTTCAAGAAGATCTAGGATTTCTTTCTGGAAATTTCTGAAGAAAGTAGCAACACTCCAAGCATCTGAGTATGTGTTTCTCCCTGCAGGTAGAGTGAAAATACTTTTACAAGGTAAGCGCCATGGGCAAGACCCTTGGTGAAGTTAAATGGGCATTATACCAAGGAGTTAAGCAGAGTTTTTCTGTTTACAACAGTATGCTTAGAATCATCAAGTTTCTGTAAATTCTTTTTGTTTCACCTATTACAGGAGTAAACAGTCACATACTGCTTCCTATTTCTTCTGATCTTTCTTTCTAAATCTGCAGTATGCATGTGTACAACACAGTAACAGAAGTATATGAGGTAAAATGGTTTATTTCAGAGAATTGATTTTCCCATTTTCTTTAAGCGTGGTCTCATTGTCTCTTTGAGACTAGATTCTTCCTAGCATTTACTTGAACTTAGGAGAATCTCTTTGCAGTGTTCTTGCCACCAGAATCCTTTTAACAACCATTTTACATGTTATGTAAAACCCACACTCTTATTTTCTGTGGTCCTTTACATAGATCATTTCTTCAGTGGCAAGATCAGTCCTTGAACATAGGAAAACTGAGGCATAAGCCAGCAGCAACAGAGTCTAAAAGAGGAGCTAGTACTTCATGAATCATGAAAATATGGAATACAGTGACAGTATCCTACACATTTAACTAGCATGTGTGTTTTATTTCAGGTACCAGTAACATCCTGAATTTGCTTTTATCATCAATATAGACAAGTAGGTACCTGTGAAAGTAAGAGTTCCTGTTTGTCTATGTTCAGGTTCCCAAAAATAGGTGGATTGGATTCTAAGTAACCTTCACTGAGCTTTGTCTTTCTTGTTCTTTTTTTTTTTCCCAGCCAAGAAGTTTGCATCCAATGTCATGGCTATTTCAATACATTAAACAGGTATGTATTGGAATTTATATTTATTGCCAGTACTTTGTGTTTTCATTGTTTGCTTGGTTGCTTGCCTGCATGTATGCGTTTTGTTTTATAACCCTTAAGCAAAAAATTGCTTGTGGATTACAAAGCTCTGGTCTTGTATTATGCTATTATTACTGGAACATATTGTTCCGTATTATACTTTCAAGATGAATCACGCATGTGGATTAATGAAAACAAGACTTTGTTGATGTTATTTAATCTTTAAGTGGGTGTTGATGAGAACTGACAAGAAACACTTTGAAAAGTCTTGTAAAGAGCAGTATTTATGCAGTTTTCCATTGTGTTCCTCTCATATTGTGTTCAAGCAATGATGCCTCATACAGCAACCCTCATTAAATACCGGTATAGAAAGGGGGAGCCAGGTTATGATGAGTAATGGAACAGTGTCACTACAGCCTTGCAGAACTAACCTCACTTTTATAACACAATTGCTCTTTCTTGCAAAAAAGTCGAATACCAGGGAGACCAGTTCTCTACTTACTCCCTCCCACACCAAAAAAACTTTTTCTTTTGCTTCCAGAGTTGAAAGAATCTCACTGACCTCCATGTGCTGAGCTGTGTATTTCATATTCCTGAAGTCCCCAGAAAGCGAACACTCTTCTATAAACAAATATGAAGCAACTTGCATGAGACTGCTGCCCTCCTCAGAAGGAAAGCAGATGTGCTCTAATCAGCACTCTATGCGTGCATCTTTCTGCACATTCTCAGTGTTTCAGATGCTGATTTTCAAATCAGGCACCCAAGGCAATATGCTCAAAAATAAATCAGCATTACAATGTTTTTCATATTGAAATTGTTATGGAAGATCTGATGGGCATAAGTGCTATACTGTAAATGGCTTGAATTAAAACCTGTGTCAGTACAGGTAATAATGCTGAATCATAAGTCTTCAACACGTTTATAAGGGCTGTATAACTATGGTCACAGTCATGGCAATTGCACCTTGGTCAACAAAAAGTTATCAAAATGAAATCTGAAGCTGGCCAGGGCATCACCTATAATTCAGGAAACAAATGTGCAGGATGCATGAAGCTATTCATGGCACAGTGCTGCATGGGGCTTGGCCAGAAGCAATAGAAATGCTTGCTGGAAGCCATTCCACATGAGAAAACATTCCACAACATGACAGCCTGACATTACCAATATATCAGGAGCTTGGTGGAAGTAAAGGACTTTGCCCTGCAAGAAGCAGTATAGTATTTATGCAGTTTTCCATTGTGTTCCTCTCATATTGTGTTCAAGCAATGATGCCTCATACAGCAACCCTCATTAAATACCGGTATAGAAAGGGGGAGCCAGGTTATGAGGAGTAATGGAACAGTGTCACTACAGCCTTGCAGAACTAACTGTTCTAACCTAGAAGCTGTTCTAACCTAGAAGCTAGGCTGTCCATTCGTGAAGTGTTTTAGTGTTTCAGGCAGTGTAAATAAAACAGCAAAAGCCTTGTTGTTTTGCATTAATGAGCAATTCACTGCCAATGTCGAAGAATTCAACATTGTTCTTGGAATGCACACTTAGAAGGGAAAAAGACACAAAAAACGAAATCTATCAAAAAGAACATCTATAGACATTGATCAGACTGTAGCCACTGCAAATGTATGTTCTGCATATAGAAAATTTCCAGAGGTGCACGGGCCATTGTTTGTTCCATCCATTTCTTTAAGACAAGTAAATTTTTCATGAAGAAATGTCTAATGACTACAGATGTCTTTGTAAGCAAAAGAAAATTCTCTTGTGCTCTTTATAAAGCAGGAAGCACAGCTGGAGGACTGGATAATTCAAGAAACAGGAGCGGATTTGTATTCATCCCAGCACAGTGACTGGGAATGATTATTACTTGGTAGCTAGTCAGGAGTTTATAAAAAGAAAAATATTCAAAGGTTCTTTGGGTGCATTTATGAGACAGATATGTATATGTGATACATATGTATGTCAATAATCATACAAAATTAAAATTCAGTGATCTAAGTGTGATCAGATCTGAGGAATACTTGTGGGTTAACTAAGAATGCCCAATGGACTGACATAATTTTTTATAGCATTGCTTTCATGATATTCCAAGCTAATGAAACTGAGATACTTTTAGAAGAAACAACAATGCTAACAGAGTGTGGAAAACCCACTTTATCATGCCGTCAGGTACAGAATATTGCAGAATTTAGGAATGAAGCTGCCACTGCACCAGAAATATTTGGCCACAGCCAAGGTAATTAAATTTTATAGTTCCCATAGTCTATACATTTCAAGTAATGTTAATTTAAAGCAGATCAATAACAGAAAAAAAAATCATTTACAGTACTGTAAGCAGCTATTTTAGAAGTATGAAGAATGCCCGCACCTTTTAGAAATTCCCTCACAGTTCAGACAATAAACATCTTAGCTTAGTATTTTCTATTAGAATGTAAAAAGTCTAAAAATTAAATAATAAGGGTCTACTCTATAGCCCCTCAAAATCAGCAAAAAGATTCTTATTGATGTGAAGTTTTTGAGTTAGGAGAGCAGATGTTGTATGGGATCAAGAACGTAAATATTTTTCTTTCTTCACATCTGTTCGAACTAACATGAATGAGACTAATTAGTGTCTATTTTTGTCAGTATAGCATACACACAATAAAAGGGTAAACTTCTCAAGTAGAATAAGACTCTTGACCTGCATGTTTTCAGTGGGTATGCTGGTGCTATTGTTTTTTACATATATGGATATCTTCTTAAACCTGGAACTGATAGAAGAGAAAGATCTGACATGATTTTGATATTCTTAAAAGGCAAAAAGACATACTCTAGAAGGAGTTCAAGAAAAAGATTTAAATGTAAAAATTCAAATTATTCCATTTCAGACATGTACTAGTGAAGGACAATTCACAGCTGGTCCCAAAATCCAGAGGTTATGCTTAAAATGAAATGTCCTGCACGGAGGTGAAATAACAAAATGACTATACGAAATCTAAACTCAAGTCTGGCATGTGGGTTATATGAGGGAAAAATGAGATTTGACAGAGGAAGCTGACAATTTAGTGGTTCCTGGTGACTAGAATACTCTCTGAGCTTATTTGAATGCAATTTGGCACACAGCTAAAGCTGACCTACCTTGCTTTAGTGACTGCAGTTGCTTCCTGCTAAGCAGAACAGTATGGAGTAGCAAAGACAAAATAAGGCAATTTTTTGGACCCTAATCAGAGCACAGTATGATGGTTAGAGAACTGGCATCTGAGTTCTTTGCCCTGAATAATCTAATTCCCTCCTTTTTCTTGTTTTTTTCTGTCTAATTCAAAGTATACCTCTGCCATAAGTTTTTGTGTTTGTTTTAGCCAACAGTGCACTACGCAGATCGTTGCAATGTGTTCTCTCTACTGCAGTATACCTTCAGGATCAAAAGATTTCATTTAATTTTCTTTTGAAAGCAATTAGAGTGAATACTTTCTGGTCCCTTGCCAATATAGTGTATGATACGAATTAAGAAATTAACATTGTCAAATAGACAAACGCTTGCATTCCAGTGTTTCTGTGTATCTGTGTATCTGACCAAACAAAATAGGATTATTTTAAAGATACATGATTACCTTGTGATTAAAAAATTAGAAGGAGTTAAGGACAAATAATTTCTCAGATCCGACTTTTCTCTTGGTCTTGTTTTTTTGTTTTGTTTTGTTTAGTTTTGTTTTTTTTTTGTGTTTCTAATGTTTATATCTATTTGTTTGACTGTAGGATATTATGTAGCCTTTAGTGTTGGCCTGATCCTGTACTGTTGGAGCAAGACAACTACAAGAAACCCACCATACAGTGTACTTTCTATCAGCCTGTAAATTCTACCTTTTAACTTTAAAGGCAGCATACTGGCTGAGTTTGAACAGCCATTTTGTGTGCATTCAGCCAAAAGTAATTTTACAACATGCAGTGATGAGAAGATTAAGTCATTTGTCCTAGTTAGTGTGTATTGCACTACAGTCTAGGGTAGAAAAATCCTCAGCAAATAAATCAACATGATTTCTTTAGCCAACTTCTTTTCTGCATGTATAAGAGAATCTACACATGTCATAACAGAAATATTCCTGCTCCTACAGACTTTTAGATCCACATTGTATTTTTATGTAGATTAATTGCTCAGTGAAACTGCTGGATATGTACATAAGTGCCAATCTGATCCTTCTCCTAAATACCCCTGTTGACACTGGTCAATATAAATGCCAGATTCTTCACTACCCTCTCATTCATTAAGGAAATACTAGGCGCAAAGATACAAATCTGGCTTGGAAAGCCAGGCTGTATGGATCACGTCTCTAGTTAAAATCCTTGTCAGCCAAGACGGGAGCTGTTCTGTTCACAGGGGGAAACAGGGGGGCCGTTGGGGTGTTGAGGAGGAGGCTGCACAGCAGTTGGAGAGTTTCCCACCCTATGACTTGCAGTGCAAGCCGCTTGCCTCAGGAGGCACTCGGTATCTCGTTCTCTAAACAGTGCAGATATCAAAACTGCAGTTTGGGAATTGAAACCAGCTAAAGAAAAGAAGACTGAATCTGTTTAGGCATGGAAGGCGTATGACCCTCCCTTCCATATTTTCTGAGTTGCAAAGCTGTTGTCATGAAGCACTTCAGTTGTTAAAATAAAACTTAAATATCTGTTTGGATTTGTGCTGTCCAGGTTCACAAGGAGCAGAGTGTTAATGGGTGATATAATTATAACAATTTAAAAGTCCAAGTGTTCCCATAGATTTCAGAAATGCTTTTAACAAGATTCAACTAAATGTAGTTCTCAACCTTCTCTGTTTTGTTTCTGCCAGGTTGTGCAGGCTTTTTGGAGGGGGAGGTATCAGGGGTTTTCTTTTTTTTTTTTTTTCTTTTTTTAAATTATTCTTATTAACTCATGACCATGAATCTGAACAGTAAGAAATTTTGCATCTTATTGTGGCACTGTTCATGTGCACTAGTAAGACTCCTTGGTTTGCTGGGAAGCATGGATCTAAATATGACCAGATTGGGAAGCCTGTAGCTGTTGAAGCAGCTCACATGTAGATTCAGTGGCAGGGCTAAACTGGTGCAGAACTTCTGTGGAAGTTCACAGGGGAGTCTGTGAGGTTCCTGGCACAAGACAGTCAGTGATACAGTGGATGCTCATGCTGTCATCATCATGCAAGGGTGGATGCTTTTCAGTTCCACTTTTCAAATTGCTTCCCGTGTCTGTCCATGTTGCTTCTAACCGCATGAAGCTTTTGACAAGTACCTCTTAAGGGTCAGTGAGGCAGACCAGCCGTAGTAGACATGAACAGTGTATACAACTTTTTCAGCTATGCATTTTCTTCTTTTGCAACTGCTAATAAATGAAAGGTTGTCTATGGAGTTTCAATTGCGGTGACTCTCTGTTCTTTTAGAAAATTAGCTCTTAAAAACTGTTAGCCAATAAAATATTGGCAGGATGCTGGAGCTGTTTAGTTTCATAAGCATCTGTAAAATATTGTTTTAATAAACTCTGTATTTACTGCTAGAAGTCCTGTAAAAATTATCTGCAGATTTGTCTGCCTTCTATGGAATACATTAACGTCTATCACTTTCTATGTACCCGTTAAATTTTTATAGAATATCTAGTGCAAAAAGCTCTTTAAATCATTGCAAGATGTTGTCTGGTTATTTTATGATGATGCACTAAATATAATTGCAGTGAAGAAAGAGTGCAACTCATGGTTCAATATTCAAGTCGAAGTAGCAGATCTATAAAATGCACTTCTTTGATTGAGGTAGAAAAAATTATCAGGCTAATCACATTTTCCTTTAAGTGTGAGTAATTGTTTTATATATGCAGCAAATGCTGTAAGCTGTAGTTCATTGGAGGTCTTAACCTCATAACTGTATGGGTTATGGCTGATGACAATGAATAAGCTGTAAAATATTGGTAAATAGCCAGAAATGATGAAAAAGACGTAGAAAAATTTTAGTAGAATTCAACTAAATGAAGGTGATTTTTTCATTGCAAGCAACTATCTTTCATATTGATGATTAAACATCACACAATAAATTAGAGGCAAACCAAACAGTTTCCTACTAGAAATGGCCCAGTCCAACCCCATTGGGCTTTGAATCAGGCCATGGATTTATGAAAATTTCACTACTTCCCAGTTCACAATTCAGAGTTTATTTGGTTTGGATTTTATGCTCTCCCTTTATTTTGTTCAGATCTTGATTTTGTACGGGTTTGTATAATTTCTGGAGAATCATTTTATCGCAGAAAAGGGATTTAATGATGAAGAAAAAAAGGAAAGTCTGCCAGTTACTGTATTTCCAATTCTTTCAATTTTTCCTTTAAATCCACTTATTCCTTTCTTACACTGTCCTCATATCTGCCTTGTATTCTGGCTACACTACATAGGTTGTTCTTCATGCATCAATTTGCACACCTACAATGCTACTACTTGGGGGAAAGAAACTTGAGCTAAATCCTCAAAAGAGGTTTAGACTTAAGTGTTCTAATACAAAAGCTTTCTGTGCACTTTTGTTTGAGGGAATTTAATGCTGAAGTATTAGGTACATCCTACACAAGAATTTGGTGCTTAAATAGAGTTTAGTAGAAATTGGCTTGTGAGTGAGAAAGCTGAGGAAAAGGATAACACTGAAGAACTGTTCCTCAAAATACCTAATGGAATTGGAGCAAGTTCTTCCTTACATTGAAGATTTTCAGATATGGACCCTTTCTGGACTGAAGCAATGATATCAAGTCATACCAAGTCAGTCCTGGGTCACAAAAGAAAAAAAAGTAGAAGCACTGGTAATAGCTGTATCTCGATCAACTGCTCAGAGATGTGAGAGAGTGAACTTCATGTACTTTTTCCTCTGCGGTAGATAGAGAAAATGAGGCTTTTTACACCCAGTACAAACATTTTTCACACAACAAAACAAATCAGAGGGAATTCTATGAATAGAAAGAATGTCACAATTCATGTATACGTAGTGCTATTAGGAAGCTTGCTTTCCTTTCTTAGGTTAAAATGGCACTTCAAGCTGTGATCTGTTACCAAGGCACAGAAAATAAAAATTAATAGCTCCCAACAGCAGAGGAATCATATATGCTGTGTATCCATCAATAGTAGAAAATCTTCCCCTTGCAGAGTCACTGGCACTTGGTTTTTACATTTGGTGGAAACATGGGTATTAGTTTTTCTAAAGGCTTATTAATACAGGAGATTGCAGATTTTCACACTATAAATCTCTGTCTTTGCTTATCGTTTGTCTATTGCTTTAGTCTTGACATATAAGTTCAAATATCTCATCTAAAATTCTAATATTTAGTTGCTTCAAAAGGGATCCACTATTTGCATCCTCTCTTCGGTACTGGGAGCAGAGCACTGGAGGGCAAGCTAGCAGAGAACTGCGTGGAAGTGGTAGCATTGGTTCATCCCTTCCTCCCAAGCTTCCAAGCAATTCACAATTATATTTTCTCTAGCAAAACTCTAAATCACACTTTCAGCCTAGTATGATGGGACTGATTCTAGGACAGTTTCTTTCCTACAATATTTTCCTTTAACCTTGTTGTGAATTAGCATTTCATGTCAGTTCAGAGATAAAGCTATTCCCCTGTGCCTCCTCTGTGTGTGTCACCTCTGCTGTGCATGAGACTGAGAAGTGCAAGTCTAACACTGTGCCATGTAAGGAACAAACCCATTCCTAGCATCTCTTAGCTGCAGTACAAGCAGTGCCCAAAAAACTGGAAAAACGGTTTCAATTTCTGGCCGTGCCTGTGCTACTAGAAAAATATATTTCATTGTGTTAAAAATACTTAAACAGGTCACTACCCATAATCTGATGTGTCCAGTTAATATTCTTCAGCAAAGGAACAAAGAGAATCCCATAGCCACCTACTATAGGGTTTCTGATCCATACCTCAGAATCAGGTATGTAGACCATTTTCAGGCAGGTGTAAGAGACAGACATGTGGAGAGGTTCCTCAAACGCATAGCATAATTCTAGATATAAACATCCTCAATAGTTAGTGGATATTTCAAATTTTAACCCAGTTTTATATAGTTGGACATTGATTAGGAAATTAACAGCAGGATCTAAACTTCTCCAGTTGTCAGGTAGTTCACATCTAAACTATCACTTTGGTATCTTTCCCAATGCAAAACAGAATAGGATCTTCTCTGAGGACAGCAGAGCACATCAAATATATGCGTGAGGAACATATTGTTTATTTGCATAATAATGGGAAATACTATACATTATAATTAAGTTTCAGAATAAGAATATTCTAAGAAGTCTGTATGCAGTGCATTTCCTCTGTGAATACTGTAGGGTGATGAATAATTACTCCCACAATTTTTCTTCCCCTCTTGACATTTCTGATTCTTTTCTCTGAAATCAGAGGAGGGTTGGAGAAAACTCACAGTTCATTTTTCATCACATTTTCCAGTGGGATTATGATAGTCATGGGCTTTTCCTCTCTGACTTGGTTCCCCATTTTTTAACTGCCAGTATTCCACTTAAGGAATAAAAAAAATCTTATTTTAGTGTAACCCCAAAAGAAATGTCAAATGATGCTACATGGGACTTTAACAAGTATATCAAAATAGATATAATAGTCAAGTTCTTATTGTTGATTTACTATGGAGGGTGACATACTGTACCTACAATGATTAGCTAGAAGTCAAAGAGAAGCATGAAAGAAAGATCTCTCTTTAAGTTCACGGAGTTCATTGTCCCCTCTACATATTGCCAATGCATATAGATTGACCTGAATAAGTCACTGGTGTAAGAAAGTGGCAATATTGGCAGCACAGAAATCTTAACTCCTCAGCTAATTCTAGCCTTTAGAATGCAGGAGAAGATATGTCTGGTGCCCCTTATGATCTGAATTAATGTGCATTAAGCACCCCCTGATTGTCATCCTGAACCGTAGCATAACCATTCAAATGTCATGCGGTGGAGCTTTATCTGACTGGGGAATACTTAAGTATCCTAAAGTTAAAACTCATGGAAAACCTTAAAAGTAAACAAGATCACTAATAAAGATCAAAATCCATGTTTTTTTATCACTGCTGTAAAATTATTAAATACAATTTTGACAGAAACATTTTTTCTTATTTTTGGATATTGAAGCCAGTCATATAAAGATGAAAGGAAGGAAATATTACAACTCTCTGTCCTAACCTAACCCAAAACATGATTACATGAGTCCAAAAGGTTTGACAAGGACTATTGAAACAGGAGGTCTGAGTTTTGTTGTACAAATAACTGGCTAATGAGTGCTTGAAGTAGGAGAACACAGCAAAAAGAGAACACCTATTAGTATGTTTCAGTATGAGCTAAGAACATACAGAAAAAGCTTAGCCTTCGGTCCGTTAGTATAAGAAATACCAGTGCTCATGCTTTTGAATGCCTTCATTTGATGTTGCTTACAGTATGTAGGTCCCATGCTCATGCTTTTGAATGCCTTCATTTGATGTTTCTCGCAGTATGTAGGTCCCAAAGGCAGATATTAATGGCCAAGAAAATCATTGAGATTAACATTACCTCAAGGTCTTCAGAGATATCTGGACCACAAGAACGTGGACTTACACGGAAGTCCAGCCAAATGAGTAAGTATCCCAGTATCTTGAGGCTGGATCTACACAAGCAGCCACAGCTGTGAAATCTCATCAGAGCACACATTCTTTCAAACCTGTGTCTGCTTCATGCTTTACTATCTTTTCAAGGAGTGATCATTAAACTGAGTCGCACGAATTTCTGAGGAAATAATTGTATCTTGAAATACATTATGCTAACAAAGTTATTTTTCACTATTAGAAATACTACAATTAGAACAATTGCATTTGGATGAGCTGCTAATTTGTTTTGTAATATTTGGATAAAAAAGAATATTTGAAATGGGCTGTTCATGTTTTTCCAGCTGCTGTTTGTAAAGAAATAGCATCATAATATTATTCCAGCTAGTATGAGAGTATGAGTGACGAGGTTTTCATGCCTTTACCCATCAGAAAGAAGAGATTCAGTTTGACCTGAAGAACTTCTTCGCCCTGCTGTCAGCTGTGGAGTTACTGCCTTTTTTTTTTTTTTTAATACTCCTTCTGAAGTTGCTTTTGCTAGTTTGATGAACCTTCGTTACGTTGTGGAGGTGAGATGAAGGTCTCACGATTTCACAGAAGTGACTTCTCATCCCTGCCAGTCTGAAATCCACCCAGGAAATACATGAAAGAGTAACCCTAACATTCAAGGTGACAGTCTTGACAAGTCTTAAAGTTGTAGCTTGGTAACTTATTTTTATTTTGACAACCGGAAAAATAAAAAAGAGAGCAAAGTAATGTATGAAAACTTCAACAATGCCATTGGGTCAACTCTCCTTGGTAAAAAGATGTCATCTGGATGACAGAAATAATTTTTAGGGATAAGAATAACAGTCTGTGTCAGGTATTCAAACAGTTTTTTCAGTGGACTGGGAAGATTAAGGTACTAGGGACTATCATGCTAATGTAGCAAAGAGCAACATGGAATCTTTGAGCAAATATGTTAAATGAAACAAACCCCATGTTTTAGTTTTCAAAAAGTCTAATGCATTGCTTTCTATTTATTGTAATTGATCAGCTAATACTAAAAGGTACTATTAATAATTAATTAAACTAGCGATTTCTGCTATTTCTTCTTCACAACATAAAAAAAAAATGCATTAATAGTATTTAGTTTTGTTCATATCCATTTTATACTGACAGGTGCCATCCCATTTCTTCATATTCTGATCCCCAGAAGGAAAATTCTGCTGGGACAAAGGCAAAGCATAGACATAAGATAAAAAACCTCTAATTTTGAGCTAGGGCTCCCCTAGCTCAAATAACTGTCCAGGTTGGTTCCTGTAGCAATTTCCAGCTGTTTACTACCAGGTCCAGACTTGTGATTGGTTTCCCAGTACTCACAGTCCTCCCTGCTAATTCACTCAAGAAGACTCACCAGTGTCAGTTGTGCTAGCACTAGGATACTCAGCACATTGACCAGCTGCCCAAATCCAGACACTACAATATTTCACTACATCCGTACTGTTCAGCTGAACAACTGCAGGCACAGGAGCTAGGTATTTCTTCATTCAGCTACGATTGTACTGGCTGCTCATTTGTCTGCTCTTCCTATTGACTCATCCTGCTAATCACCCAGAACCAGAAGTTCTGACAACCCCCCCCAGATGCGTCTGAAAGCCAATTACTCAACTACTCAGCCAAAGTAGTATTTGCCTCTGGCAACAAGCTGAACTGTTGCCTTTTTCATCACCACTATCTTGCCGAAATATGTCATTTCAGTACATCCTCCTGGTTTTCCTGGTTGACTTCTTCTGGGTTGGACAATTGGATGTTGCTCATTGTAAACAAGCTACATTTAGATTATAAAGCAAAACAATCCACACGGTAGATGGTGGAAAGGCAACTGGAAAAATACAGATTGTGTTAAACATATATATGGGCAAATTAAGAAGTCTAGTTTCTGGACAAAAAGCTAGAGAATCCAGATTTTGATAGGAGAAATGAGAAAAGCAGAATTTTCTCCAGAGTGCCTCCTGATCTACATTTGTCTTTCAAGGAAAATTCTTTAATTAAACAGATCAAATTTCAATTTAGATGCTCCTTGGAAATAGATAGTCATGCTGCAGACTTCCCTTCACTGCTTTTTTGTCCTGTGTGCTATTCTTCAATGTAAATTCCAGGTAGACAGCAAAATCTCTGGGGTAAGGGGTGCTCCTCCTAGTCTGTGATTTTTGTACCCCAGATTCTCATTTCAGTGGGAGTTTGGCACAGACATAATTTTAGGAGTGCAGCTAAGATGTTAATGATTCCTTCAAGGGAGTGGAAACTTCAGCTGCCTCTGGATGATGTTTAGAGGGTTGGGATTAGGGAGTGGACTGATGGACAGCCTGTCCTCTAACCCTACTCTACATGTCATTGTTGACGCTTATGGGCTATTTGTGAGTTACTGTCCACGCATCATAAAGGCAGCTTAAACTGTTTGTCTCTGCAGGCTCTTTCACCTTTCTGGCAGGAGACATGAAGACTTTTGTAGAAAAATAAAAAGGATGTTTCTTCCCCCCTTAAATTTTGGATATTGGAAGCTGCAGACCTTTTTTTTTTGAAATAGATCACCTTTGAGTCAGTCTAACAGAATGAATTTCACTGATTCACAGAAATATGCTGGTGTCCAAAATGAATAGAAGGGAATATGGCACCCTTCTCTACAGGTACTATTACAGGCCTATTAGAACCCACACTGAAAAGAAATCTTGAGCACTTGCTAAAAGGTAGTTTGTACCTGATTTTTTATTCCCACCCAGATGCTTTAAAATTTTGTCTCAAGTTGCCATCAGATTGTGTCAACATAAAGTGACTGGCCCTCAATGCGAGGCGCAGGTCCGCACTTAGTGTGCTGACCAGACCAGTCCCTTGTGCTCACACTGGATCAAGAAATGTAATGATAAATGAAATACTTCACAAGCGACAGATCCTGCTACGTAACTATTTAATGAGTTCCTGATTAAACCTAAATTTTAAGGACTTTGTTTATCCTAATCATGCTCAGAGGCTTAACAAAGCAGTTGATATCAGAGTTCCTAAAGTAAACTTACATTATTTCATTTGTGTTGTTGCTTTCATACTTTTGAATTCTTAAATGAGCCCATTGCACTTCAAAAAACCCTTTTTCACTTTCATCTCTTTCTCTCTTACTACATTTACAACACTTTTTTTGTCACCATTTTTTCATCATAACGTGGGAACACAAAGTCAAGACATCTATACTTCTTAACAGTAGTGTTGATACAACCCCAAATGCTCCCAAACTCTCCTATTCCTTCAGCTTGACACTTTTAAAAAACTGGTTACCTGTTTCGATTTTATACTGCTGGAACTCATCCTTACTTAATCTTCTTCACAGTTTTCCCTAGTATGACACTGCAAATGTATTCAAGATTCGGACAGAGTTTTTAAGATTCTTAAATTTAAATGGCTATTTAGCTTGCAACTCAGCCCCACCCTCAGCTGTAAAATACCATGCAACTAGATAGGCAGTGGTGCTAGCTGGAAGCGCTACCTTGCTACTAAACTAGCAACCACTGAATGTTAAAAATCACAGAAATCACAGTGTTCATTGCTGCTTCATTTTGTTTGCAGACTGGCATTATGAAGGCTGATATGGTAGAATTTTCTCTCAGTTTCATCAACTGAATTTCTTAGGCAGAACAGCATTGGTTAGATAGAAATGCTCTGGATGTAGAACAGATTAGACCTTGTCTTTATACATAGAAAAGACCTCAAGAGATTATTTTTTTATTTTTTAAAAAAAGCTCAGATCTGTCACATCTATGAGTTTAACTGAGACACCTCAGATTGTATGCTTAATTGAACTACATGATTTCATATCTAATACTAAACTATGATTCAGTTTACCTGAAATTATGGAATGAAATTTATGTTAAACGTCATCACTTCCAATGTATTAATAAAAAATAAATACTACAAATGTTTATATATACTATGACACTAATCAGGTCAGAATTCTTGCTGTATTGTTTATTTTCTGTGTTTACAGTCACTATTGCGTGGAAACACTGAAATAATATTTAAACTTGAAAGTTAACTTGACTAAGTTTAGCTTCAGAAACAATTTTTCCATTGAAGATGGAAGGTTGTTTCCTTTCCTCATTATCTTAGGCTGCTGAAAATGGCTCAAGAAATTTCTAGTTGATTGACTCAAGGACTCTAGGCTATTTCCCACTGATACTGAGGCAGGCAGAGGACAGCATACTGCCAACCTCCCTCCAACGTCACCATCAGCTGCAATTTCAGCACGACAGGTCTGGATTTGTCCTGTGTGACATGACCCCTTAATTGAGATCTGTAAATCAAATACCAGTTTTCTCAGTGGTAAACAGACAAACCTGGGCATGTTGACCATAGGTGTAATGGGGGATTTCTATGTCAAGTAACTTTGACCCATGTAAATTCTTAATGTTAGCTAGGTTTAGTCTGGCTTGGGTTTTTTTTTTGCTGTTGTTGCCATCAACAGGAGTTAAGAATACCTAACTGTTCTCAGTAGAATTCGGAGTTGTAAGTGCAATAGGGGAATCATCTCTGGGCGCAGTGTTGTTTTTTATGGAACAAAGTCACATTAGCAATGATCTTACATTAGTTTACGGCTGATATACTATTGATTTCAATAACTTGGTCCATTATATCATGTTTGTTTAACACTCTCTTTTTGCCAGTGATAGCACTATTTAATATTTCATGTAATTGTCTAAGAGTAATAGAGCAGAAAACCACGTGAGGCATGATTATACTTCTTTTCCCCTTTTTTTTTCTGCCTTGCCTTTACTTGTAATTCCTTCTTCCATGTCAAACAACAAATTTATGAGCAGCTCTGAGTCATGTCTAGCCTGTTGATTTATTATTGAGCAGTGCTGAAATGAGGCTGCCTATTTTGCATTTTCATCTTTGTGAATGACAGGCAACTGCTGATTTTATATTACAATTTCTGATTTTCTGCAAGCCTATGGGTCACAATTATTTTAAAGTTCCTACCATAATTTGCATACTTCGACATCACATCACCTCTTCTTCTCAAATACAGTAAACTGTGATCTTAAATCATTTTCTTAATAACAAGAGCTATGAGATCAGAGGTAAAAGTAAAGAGTAAAATAGTTATAATCATTAAAGTTCCTATTACGAAAAATCAGGTTTTAGTAGGAGTCTCTTGGTTAAGATACAGCTCAAGAAATGTATATATATCTGTGTAAAAATATCATGTAAAATAGAGCTGAATAAAGGAATCTTCATTTTCTATTTTACACTGCTTTGGATTTTTTCTGTTAAATTGTGTTGTTCCATTTCAAGGTTTAGATGAAGTGTATTATTCTTATTACTATGTAAACTCATGAGACCCTTTTTGATTTTTATATGTCCACATGTGTATCTACACAAGCAATTTTACTCTAAGCTACTGTGCTATGTTCTGTAAACACTGAAACACAGCAACAGGCATTTGAAAACCATGTAATGCAGTCATGGATGACAGGCCTTTTCCTAGCCTCAAAACCAAACATATGCTACAATTTCTATGTTCAGATCAGTGAAACACCTTCAGAGAGAAAAAATGTCACGTAAAAAAGGGTTGCGATGTATAAGTGTCCTTTGCTTTGGCTGTGGTTCCAATGTGGGTGTGGATCCATTCTCAAGAAGCATTAAATATGTGAGATCTGGAACTCACAAGAAAGAACTAAACCAGCTCAGCTTTCCTGTCTTACTAGTGCTTTAGTTTGATCCGTGTTTTTATGCTAATTATACATCAAAAAATACCATTAACCTCAAAAAGTTAATCCTCTAGTTTAGCGTAATTGACTTTAATTATCACTAGATATATTTTAAATTCCACTGCCATAAACTTAGGTTACACATAAGGGTAGACAAAAAGTAATACTGCTTTCCCACAGAAGTGTGAGACCTCCATGCTCAGAGATGTTCAGGACTCAACTGGATGAAGACCCTATGCAATCTCATCTACCTTTGAAGTTGTGCTTTTAGCAAGCACTTGGATGAGTTGATCTTCAGATGTTTCTCCCAATCTAATTTACTCTATGGCTTTACTAGTCTCTTTCAGTGTTCACGTTATGTCTTGCTATCTACCCTCTCTCTTCCTCCTCAGTAAAAAAGTCCATGGAATTGGGATGCCGCTGATCTCGCCACTTTCTTGGCCCTTTCACTTGTTCCACAAAACTTGCCAGGGAAGAAAAGATATTCCAGAGGAGGAAGGAACATCCTTTCATCTAAACTTGCAGCTTTAATGTTTATTGCATATTCATGTCCTGTAGTCTGATATGCCATCTGCCCCCCACATCAGCTGAGATAATTTTCTCCTTTATGATTTTTCTCTTTTTTTTTAACCCCTCAGGAAACAAACAGAAAAAATTTTGAATTTTCCCCTCTATTGTCTATTCTTTTGTCTCCTTGTTTTATAGAATTCCCAGGGGTTTCTGCATGATGATGTTACTTTCACAACATTACTCGTGTTACCATAGTACCTTTGAAGCAGAGTTAGCAGATAATTTTCTTTTATGTTGTTTTGTTAGTATTAAGGTCAAATTCAGATTACTAGACTGAATGTAGTTTAATATTCTACTCAACATGAGTGTAAATATTTGCAATTTACTGTTATATCTAAACATTAAATCATAATTTTTCATATTGAACTATGAGTTTTACTGCTATTTTAGCAGTGAATTACTAAAGAAACAGATGCATATGATTTATGATATCCTGTTAATGCATGTTCTTTTCCCAGTGGCTCTTAAAGATTTGCATATGTGCAGAAGAAAGAGACTAACCCCCAGATCTTTTATTTTTTAGCTAACAGAAAGGTCCCTTTGTTACTGTCTCTCAAGCTGTATGAGTTACTGTGTTGTTGAATAAGCAGAGTATCCTCAATCTTCATTCTACTGACCACTGGGTTTAAATTTAAATTAAATTCAAATGAAAATTTAATGCAGCTGCTATTTTCAGTAAAGCTACTTCTGTTTAACACAGTTCAACACTAGTATTAGAGTAATACTGAACTTTTATCAGTTGCTTTCGTCATGTAAACAAATCATAGAATCATAGAATCATAGAAAGTTTTGGGTCGGAAGGGACCCCTAGAGGTCATCTAGTCCAACCCCCCTGAATATATGTGCATGATGCTTTAACTTGACACCACACCAGAGTTTAAAATTAAATACAGAAAACAGAGTCACCACATAGGGTCACAAACTAAAATACGCACAAGGTATGGGGAAGAATTAGAGTATGTAATTGTGTGAAAAAAGGGTGGCTCTTTTTTGCTGAGATAAAAGATAAGAACAAGGATGAGGGAAGAATGAATAAACAAATTTATTCTGTCTAGGTGGTGAGCCTCTAAAATAATTAAGATAGGGAAGAAAGAATTTGAAGATTCTAATTTATATAATTTATGTATATATTACCAAATAATAATAACTATGAGAAAGTAAAAAAGAGAAATGAGGCTACAGAGAATAGGAACAATGGAGACAGGACAGTGGTGCTTCAGAGGGAAATGAAGAATATGTTTTGAGACACTACAAGTCTCTGTGGGATTCAGCTGTTCTTTAATATGAGGCTGGGTGACTGAAAGGAATTCACTTACATGACACTGCATTCAGAGATAAAAAGCAGAGATTGAACACATACATAGTAGATGAAAGGAAAGAGCAGAAATTACATAAATAATGGAATCACCTACAGAATTTTTTATCTATTAGAAATATTTTAAAATCTTATGCATAAGACATCTATTTCTAATCTATGGAATAAGAGACTTCAGTGTAAAGGCTCCCAATGGTTCTAACAGGATATAGCTACGGTTCTTAGGGTGCCTGCCTTTCAGAATTATGCCCCTCAACATGGAATTCAGTAACATTGTTTTGGATTTGTACTACAGTAAGAAAGAAGTGTTTTGGATTAATTTAACAAGGATAAACGTGTTGTGGTTCTATCAGGTCAATGAAATATTTTGTATGAAACTTTCTTAGTAAAGAGGGGATTGCTGCTTTAGTTCTTATTTGTGTGTTTTTCAAGTTGTTACCTTGTATTTTTCACTGTTGTAGGAAGAGACAATCCCCTGAATTTAGGAAAGAATAGACCACTTTTTTCAAAGTCTTCAGATTTAATGGCAGAAGAAAAGAAAATACACCACAAAAATAATTGTTCCTTAGTCCACTCATACATGTATTAACTGATTTGGTGCAATTGTATACAGTTTACATATATAATAAAGAATTAAAAGAACCAGTAATGACACCTGCTCATGGTTATTTCAAGCAACTCTTCTGATCAGGGTCAGGAGGACAAATCGAGACAGGTGGTTCAGAATGTACCTGCCACTTGAGCTTTTTATAAATCATTAATATATTTGGATACTGCATTGGCAGCTTTATCAATATAAATTTTCTCTGCAAACATGTACTTTTTAAACTAATTAGGTTTTTATGAAAGAAACAGTCATTTTCTACAGGAAGTCAATAACTGTAAATCACAGGAGCTGCATATTAAGCACCAGTTCTTCCCACTTGCTCAGTCACCATATGGCACCACACACTGTGCTGAGAGATAATCACTTTATTGTTGGCTGGGTTTTTAATCAGATACATCTCATCCTGTTTTGTTAAACATTGCCTTGCAAATAAACCAGCCTTACAGTACATTTTTGCCTTGGAAGAAAACATAAATAAGCCCTAGTGAAACACAGGAAGGTCTGATCAAACTTGGAACCTGGAATTTAATAAAATGATCAATCATGAGAGAATCTAAAGCATTATTTAGAGTATCACAAAGACGCACCAAGAGGAACTGGGTTGGGAGCTGGGGAATCCACTGTGCAAGGTGTCTGTTTTAGAGCAGTAGTTTGCTGGCTGCGTTAGACTTGACAGCTGTTGTGCTTGGTGGCCATCAGGATGTAATCTGCACTACACATAGCAGCTAATGGACCACTGCGGTGCACCCACACTGGAAGTGTGCCCGAGCAGTGATTTTACACAATGACCGGTCCTGTGGTTTTCTCCTGCTTTGTCCCCACAAACAGAAACTCCCACGGAACGTTGTACCCGGGTGTTCCTCACATGGAGGTCATTGATTTTGATTTTTGCATTGTGCCCACTCCAACAGAAATGCTCTGGCCATTCTGACTCAGGTGCTCTGCAGTGGGGAAAGGAACAGAAAATCTGACTAGATCTGCATTCATAGGGATGAAAAAGGGAGAAAAGGAAAAATTAATATGCACGGTAAGGGGAAAAAATCACCCTAAAGTTTCTTAGTTTATGACAACATTTCCTAGGAGAAGTAGCTGAAGAGTCATCCTCTAGAATGACTGAAACAAGCACAAATATACAATAGGAACAGCCTAAGCTGAAAAAGGCAGAAATTAGACCTTCTTTGTATATCTGATTTACATGAAATTACATACAATTAAGAGAATGTTATGGTTATGTGCTCAAATGCTGATATTAACATTAACTGTACAAATTTTTCTATATCCTTTTACATATGAACTGTGACACATAATGCCTTTGGGACTGTTGTAATCCCCAGACAATCTCCTTTCACTTCCTGCACTCAGTACCAGATTGTTTCTTGGTGGGCTGGGGGCATGGTGTTGGGGAGGTACAGTTCATGACTCTCTGAAGAATTTCTGATGGAACATGTTCAGCGTGGATCTGGTGTTCTGCAAAACTGCATAGAAAAAGATCTCCAGATATTCACATTTAAGGAAAATCTCACGGGATGCTAAAACTTTTTTGAAGCAAGGAGAAATTCTCTGTCAAGTGTTTTGTTGCTTTCCCAGACAATGAAGGAACTTGCACTCTTAAAAGATTTGCATGCTTCTTGGTTTAAACAAACTCAGCATTTTTCCTCATGTGTGGAAAGGTTGGGCTGGTTTTGCAGAAATATTTGCTCCATAATTTTCTCTGGTACAGTCAAAGAACAAAATATTTTAGAATAAATACCTCATGTTTAGCTAAGTTGTAACTAACTAAAACCAGTGTCTGTATTTATTTTATAATCACTCCTCTATATCTATATCTATATCACATTACAATTAAATAGTGTTTTTGGAGATAAAGTCATAGACATAATGCTGGGAAATCTCAGGATATCAAAAAGGTGACACTGATATCCACCTCTTGAGTTCTTCTGACAGGATCACAGGCAGAGAACAAAGACAACTCAGGAGCTTGCTTTATCTTGCTTCCAAGGCATATCAACAAGATATCTTAGTAGATGCTTATTTTAACCTTGCCTTAAAAAAACCAAAATGATACAATGTAGACTCCATTACCATTCCAGGAAGAGCTCAAAGTCTTGAAAAGCTCCCATTGATATCATTTGGCTTTGCTTCAGGTCTGTAGCTCATAATGATATGAGGGATTGGATAGAAATTCATTCTGTGAGTGCCAGGTATCTGAATGAAAACCTGGGGCTCCTTATTTTTCTAGCTTATGGGTAGTGCCCAATTTTAAGGCTTTTATTAATTAGTGGATATAAGTAAGTTCACTTGTACTGTTTGCACTTTTGATTGTATGCTTTTCTAGTCCTTTACATTTCGTGTGAGTGTACTGATGTTCACCAACAATTTACAGAAGGAGCAAATGTGATACCCAGATATAGTAATCAATACAGCAGGACAACTGTTAGACAATGCCTTTTCTTCTTTAGATATTTGCTCTTAAGCCACATATATAACTGTGGACCATAATCAAGCAGATTTTTTCACTTCAATATTCTCAAACATAAGAGTTACTAAAGGTTTGTTATGATGTTTATCTGTAAATACCAGTTCTAATCCCCTAAACCTGTATGTTTTAGTTTTGGGAGAAAAGTTTATTCTTCTATATTCTCTATTTGGTTACTTCACTATTGAACAGATTGGTTTTACTCTACAATTTGTTGGAATGTTTTTTTGATGGCTCATCTATATGGAAAAGAATAGCAGGACAAGGTAGAAGTTTACACACTTGATATTATTCATAATTTCAGCTCCTGTGTAAAGCTTTCTGGAATCCTTGGGTTTTGTACAAGTCTTGTGCCAGGGTTTATTATATTGGCAGGAATAGCTCTAGTTGTTTTAAGAAGAAACAAAATAACAGTTTTCCAGTTCTATGTCAACAAACTTTCTCACCATTTGTTTGGTATTTTTTTGTGGTCCTTCCAGTTCCCTCACGATTGAGGTGATCAGGGGAGTTCCTATTCTTGTTTTCTTTCATACTAACATGACTTATCAGATAAATAAGCCTCCAGGTGGTTTGTTCCTAGTTCCCAGCCTGCAGCTACACCATCTACTGAATAAATCCTGATGTGAAAGAGAGGATAGTGAACATGTGGGTGCATATTTCATAGACAATACAAATGCATATATTAGGAGCTGACTTTTGTATGCTCATACACAGAAGCCAGGGAACCCACAGTACCTTGATGGCTGCAACACCCAGGAAATGGATGAAAAATGTGGTTTTTGGTTTGGCAAGCAGAGATAGTAACATTAGGCAATAGGTAGTGTGCCTTAGAGTTTAAGGGGCCTGAGGAACATGTAAAGTTAAGGAGGAACATAGGAAAAGAGAAGAAGATAACTACTCCTGAGCACGTGTATTATCTCTCACAAATCCTGAGGTTCTGACACTGATCACGGCCTTAACCAAAAGTGCTTGTGATTACGGCAACACTTTCTATGACATCTAGATATGTCTAGTCTTTACAACATGTTTTGCCAAACAGGAGTTTCTGTCTACAAATTTGATTAGTCATTTATTCAAGGAAATTTTGTGTCAGTTGCCAGGAATAAAGAGCTTGGCTATGGGAAGGTTCTCTTGCCATCATTTATATTTGAAGGCACTCCCAGGCAGATCAAACCTAACCTTTTCTGTTACCAATAGCACCTGACAAAGGGGCTCCTGGCTATGCTCTGACCCATAAAAAATGCTGAAATAAGCCCTACAGCTGATGGAAGTTTATGGCTAGGTCTTAAGTTCTCTCCATTCCATATGCTGTATGTATTTTGGGGGAAAGAATAGTGAGGAAACAGCTGACGAGAGTGATGTTTGTTTTTAGGTATCCACTGATGTATTACAAGCTTTAATTAAAATGATCAGAGCAATGTGTCTTCCTTGTGCCAATTTTTGCTTCACAGGGAACTTAGTAAACAAAGGCAGCATAAACTCCTTCTTACTCTTTCAGTTTAGCTATGTATCTCTGAAGTGTACCTGTCTCTGTGCAATAATGCTGCCATGTTTCCAGTTGAACCTACCAAATATTACCTAAAACAACATATTTGGAAAATCAGTCTTTTTTCTATAGACCCTAAAATGAACTTGAGCACTTTACTGCAGTCTTCACTGCAGAAAGTTTCAGGAATGTGGATTTTTTTTGTATCTACATGTACCTCAGAATGGGACACTGGGTTTGGGTTTTTTGGTTTGTTTTCACTGAAAATTGGGACTGAGAATGTTCTGGGTCTATAACAGATATTTCTGTCTGCTCCTTGAGTTCATCTCAGCAGTCCCTTGACTCGCTGATATCACAATACTCCCTGTCTGGGGGATGAGTGTTGGCACTTAAGTAAGAACACTGCAAGGATAAATATGTCCCTTTGTAGCAGCAAAGAGCTCAGGAGGGCTGAGAGAAGTGGGCAGAGGGTGGTGGGATGGCATGAGAAATGTGCCAGGGTGAGTGGGTCTTCCTGGTACCTCAATCTGTCTATGGGTTTTAAAGTTTTGATGAGCACCAGATTATAAGATTGTTTTGGTAAAAGGGGCAGATTTCCCCAGGAAAAGATGATAGCATTTCACCAAAAAAGTGTGAAACCCAGGTAAAGTTATACCATTGCTCCTCATTGTCCAGGGTAGATTTACATAGTGTTAGTCATTTAGAGGTGAGTAATTATGTGAGTAATGCCATTGACTTCTGCAAGTTTAGTCAGTGTGTGAGTAGGAGAATTACACTGTTGTCTGAATGTGATACCATGAGCAGCTGCTCACAGTTCGCCCTACCTTGCCTTCTACTTCAGCACACAGAATTTAAAAAACTGATTTGCTGGAGTCATCTCTTCTTATTTTGTTTATTTTTTTATGAGATTTTAAAGTTGAAGTCTGTAATTTCCATTAGAGATTTAACTGAAGCACAATCATCTTGTCTGGGGATATTTTCCAGTAGTTTTAGTCATGTGTAATATTTTATGTTTTGTTAAAAACACATCTCAGAGAGAATTTCTACTGAGTTACCATGTCCTGAATAAAGTTCTAATCACAGAAGAATAAAATGCCTAGCTTCGGCAAGCTTCAAGAAAAGTGATTCTTACCATTCTTCACCATCTTGTTTTGTTGCCTTATCTAAGTGCATCCAAAATATTGCATTTGCTGCCCTTCCGTTTAGGAGTTTAATTCATCTTGGAACCGTGGATGATGTCTTTGGTTTAACGAGAGAGAACATCCTACTAAGTAGTTAAGGATTATTTCTTGTAACAGGATTATTGCCTTGTTGGTCAGCATCACAGAGCAAAGTAGATGTAGACAATATCTGCATCTGGCATCTTGGTTGTGACTGGTTTCCTTTCAACAAAGGTATTCAGCTAACCCCAGTTTAAAAGGTCTTCAAAATGCCTAGAGAGAGTTTCTTTCCCAAGCAACACATCTGAGCTTGCATGCAGTTGGCTGCAGATTCCCTCCTGTGTTTCATTTCTGGATTCTTACTGTAGCGCTTTCCTGACTTTGCTTGATGCTGTTTGGTTTGGGAATATGTTGTAGGAAAGACTCTTCAAATTTCCTTCCTTATTCTGGGTCCTGGATTTTGCTTAGACCCTCAGAGTATTGTAATGCCAAACTACTCTCTTTTTGGACTCCTGATGAATCCTACTTCAGGTCCACCCTTCTGTCAGCGGGCATAGCTACCTGTCTACTCCTTAAAATCTTTTTACTAGATGCTTACAGATAGCAGTTTATTCTGACAGCTACAGGCCTTCTCTATGAGAAAATATATGCTTTTCCTGTCCCTGAATGCTCTTTTTCCTGGCTATGGAGACAAATCATTCTTTTTTTTTTGAAGTGCTGGCTGTTTCTTGTTCTTCTGAAGTTTAATTCTCCTGTAGAGGGAGCTGCAGATTTCTGTGCTGAGCTAAGCCTGTATCTTTAAGCAGACTTATCTTCAACAGAAAATATGAGCTAGAATAAGAGCAATTGATTTGCTCAAGGGCACCTGTGACTCATGAGCACAGCTGAAGTAGAAATTATATCTCAGTTCTCCAGTTCCACCTTCTTTTAGAGAAATATACATTCAGACAACTTTAACGGAACCAATTTCTCCCATCTTAAGCATTGAAGAATTCTATGTTTAAAGCTCAGCTTGTTATCTGACACTTTTTTAACAGTCACTGAAGAGAATAGCCTCTGGAGTGAATGACTTGTTTCACCCAAGAAAACTTTTTGGGGCAGGTCAATGACCTGTCGTTGACAAGGAATATATTTTCTGTGCAGAGAACCATTGGTAAGTAGGCTAACTGGAGATAACTAACCTCTTGATCCCTGATGTTGATCAGAAGAATTCAATCCTAGGAGTGCAAAGCAGATGTCAGACATAAATATTAGTATTGTGAGTAGGAATTACTATATTAAAGTGAGAAATTATTATTTGCTCGGCTCCTGATTTTAAACTGTGAGACGGGCCACTATTTGTGGTTGTCTGACAGTAAAGGAAAGGACGTGCAATCTGTATGCAATCTGTGCCCCTGAAGTAAAGAAGACGACATAGAATCGAGACAATATGGGGAAAATCAGGACTGGAGAGTAATAGCATTTAGAATCAAAAAGGTAACTGGGTCTTTGTGTGATGAACAAAGGGATGTAAAGAGAGCATAGCAGTTAAACAGCTGGAATCTTATCCCTCAGAAGACAGAGCACACTTACCAGTTCAGTGGCGGTAACATATGACTCCCTTTTACCTTCATGATAAATGTAGGAATCATTTTACCTTGACTATTTTACTTCATTTAGCACATTTAGGTGTGACATATCAGCAAGCAAAATGGGAAGAATCCTAAAGTTGCCACTTAGAAAAAAGAATACAACATACAATGTTATTAATATTTATAACTAATAGTACAAAGACCGGCAACAGCTAATTGGTGCTTGGTGGTATGAAAAGGTCTGTATGTTATCCCCGTTGGACAGCAGTCAACGGCGCTGGATTGTAAGCTGACTAATCTAACGTCTTTCAGATGTCAGGTTGTTTACTACTGTCATGCTGGCTTATTACCTGCATGTGACACGTACCCTTGGAGTACGGGTTTTCAGAAGGTCTAATTTTTTCCTAGACAATAGTTGTCCTGATAGGCAGCTGTAGTGTTTTGAGATAGATGTGTTGGAACCAATCAAGCCATGCTAATATAAACTCTTGAGCACACTTGCTCAGTCAGTGGTTTGTTACTTGTTTTAAAGAATTATTGTTGTCCTTTAAGTGCTTTTTGAAGAACTGTGACAAACTCTATGAAAATCTGTATTTCGTTTTAATTTGAAATCCTTCTGTAAAGACAAATATTCAATGAAGCCAAGCACTCTTTTTAAAAATTATTTTGACCATGGAAATATTTTATTGTTCCTGCAAATTTAAGGTAATAGAGGAATACAGGACTTGCATGATACAGGTAGCAAAGTTCACCTAGTTAATGATGTTTTACACTAAAATTGTTGAATTGATCCAGTTGTGAAATCGAGTTGACAAAATTCTGAAAAATACTGTGATAGTACACTGGTTTGGTTGACTCTATAACTGTCATTTAAAGACATAAAGTAATCAGAAAAGATACAAAGACAATGTAAGTTATAACCAGTATGCTCCTTTTATTCCAATAATACCTGCTTGGCTAGAGGGTAAGGAAGTAAAAATAAGGCCACTATGCATACTTAAGGAAAAGAAACTATAAGAATATGTAAGATAACTAACGCCCTCCTTCCTATTATTAAATCTATCCTTTGTCATTCTTCTTTTTGTTGCTGCTCCTTGGCATATAAGCTACTCTCACTCAACCTCCCACATTCATCATACGGCAGATCTGAGTAGGCTTAAGGAAAGAATTCAAAATATGTGTCTAAAGATTCTTGAAAGTATTTTTATGACCATTATGGAATAAAGCAGTAAGGATTCAATTTGCCACAGACATGGGTGTCTGAATACATCTCTGTTTATATTTTATACTTCATTTCATTATACCGTCATTTCAAATATGGGTAATTTATTAGGAGATCTTTCTGAGTGGGAAAGAATGAGCTGGCATGTATTTTGTGTTCAATTTATGTTTCTGTATGCTGATCTGCTCATCAAAGTGTGAGGTGTGGAGCATCTTGCTAAAGTGCCAGAAAGTTCTGCCTCTGGAAGTTCTGATTCCTCGTGATAAGATTACTGTTCTGAAGAAGATGCCATGTGTTTCAGTGGAGAGTTAATGGAGTGGAAATCAGGAAACTGGAGTTCTTGCATAACTCTGCCACTAGCCAGTTCTGTCATCTTGACCATATTAACCTGAAATAAAAAACTTTACTTAAGAATGAAGTAGAATTGAGATGTTTATATCCCATGTAGTCTTGTAAATATTTAGATTTAATATTTGGTTTCTACCATATCTACCATATCTTTAGACAGAAAGTGGAGCTCTTCTCCTTCACATACTTACATCTCATCTGTGTTCAAAGCAGTGTGGTACTGCTGAAGTACATCTAGAGTCTTCTGCTTAGGCAACTGTGTCCAGAACAGACAATATTCTGGTGGCTAAACTAAATTCAAAGAGGGCAGAGTTTGTTTTCCCAGTCTTGAAATGGGAGGAAAGTGAAATTTAGTTAGTACTGAATATTTTGATAAAACATATATATGACAGGATCAGGAAAGCTTTTGAGGGCCGTTTCAACACTTGAATCCTTTTTAGTTTAGCCCTAAATTTTCTGTACCATTAGTCTTTCATTTTGTGCACGTATGACCTGTATCCAAATTTACTGAAATTCAAATTAGACTTTCAGGTCCTTGTATAATGTTGGCAAAACTGATTATTTGTGGAGTTCTATTTATATGAATTGAGTTACAGGATTTTACATAGATTTTAACTGAGTATTTTTCTGCACAGTTTTCCTCATTTGTGTTTTCATAACCTGATTTTATTAATCTTTAATCTTTGTAAATTCAAAATGAATTATTGTGGGAAGTTTGTTAAACTGACAAGAAAGTACAGTTCTTTATATATGGATTTTACCATCTGTCTCCCAAAATACTGCCTCCAGAAATTCAATAGCATGTTCTGAAATATCACTTCCCCAGTAGCATCATGCCCAGAAGTGTCATCCTACACAGGTACTGTAATTGGGTGCAACATTATGTGCATCAGGCACAAAGGGAAAAGAAGGCACTTCAATATAACTGTGAGCAGAAAGCAGTCAGTTCCTTCCTGCCACTTGGGGTAGGTAAAAAGGGGAAGACATAGGAAAGGAATCCAAGAACAATGGGTCTCGCAGCATTCAAACTGTACACGGTGAAAGGTCCGTCCCTTACAGCAGGAGGAATGTATTGTGTTCCTGCCCCTTATCACCTTTTCAGGTAGGTGCCCTGAAGGACAGAACTATTTTCTGCAGTCAGGAAGCCTCCTGTGTATCACTTCATGGTGTGTTACAGTGACATGACTTGCTTATTGCTGCCACAGTCCATGCAGTTGCCTGGGGCATATGCATTCTACTTTTTTCTTGCCTCCCATTCTAAGCTATGATTAAGTAAACTTCCCCATATCTGTGTTTATGCACTTTAACTGATTGTGAAAAGCAGATCAGTGTTATAAGACTGTAAGAACGTAAGAATTGCCATATTCTGTCAGCGAACAGGTTCATCAAGCCCACTATCCTGTCTCAAGATGATGCCAGCAGCTGGTGCTTAGGGAAAGAGTACAAGAAATGGTGAGGAAAATGCTTTGGTCTCCCTCTTCATTTCATTCCATTATGACATTTAGATTCAAATATTAATTGTAACATTCTATCATATTTGCATGTGTGACAATTCATAGACATTCAATGCCAAAAGAGATCTGGTATGATACCACGTGTTTCTATTAATAGTTCGTAGTGACAGCAAATTAAGGAGAGAAAATTCTTTCCAAATCTTCAATTTGAAGGTCTTGCACTGCATTTTGAGGCTTCAGATGATCGGGCTTTAATATTTTCTACGGGATATTGCATCGCAGATCTCATGGGTACTCTCATACATAAAACCAAATACAGTTTTACTATTTGATTTATCTGTTACAGAAGCTGTGCAGCCTACATCGCACCTTCAAGTGTGCTGTGAAGAGTTCCTTTATGGAGAAAGACATTGGGAACAGTGTACCAAGGTTACTTCTGAGATACAAAGCAGGAATAACAAACACATGTAGACAGATTTAAAAGCTATATGAAAGCTAATTAAATAGTGCAAATAGTTTCTGAATTTTAATGGGTTAAAAATCACTTTTTCTGGGTGTCTTTGATTTTTATATGGATTCATTCATATAATTCAGTGTAAATATGTGTCTTAGTTCTTCTCTTGATGAGGGGATTTGGTATTTGTCAAGTGGGAAGGTTTAATATTGAGCATGAACACAAAAAACAAAAGTTAAACTTTTTTTTCTAATGTATTCTTCAGCTCATTTCAAAGTTAAGATTTTTCTGTTTCTGCTTTTACACTTGCCGCTGGATATTTATAACTGTCAAAGGCGTACAGCAGGTTTCATGAACAAAGAACATTTTAATGAGGCCTGAGCTGTTGTGTTAGTGCTGTTATTTTCTTTCTCAGCTTTTTAATATAATGGAGAAAATAAAATCTTAGTCACTAACCATCACTAGTAAACTAGCATCACAGCTCAGGCCAGTGGGGATGTTTTACTCACACCTTGCATAGCATATATAGCATTAAAAGCTTTCAAAAACTATTTGCTTGCCATCAATTTTAATAAAAACATCCCACATCTGCTATTTTAGTTTTAATGAAGAGAAAATTCCATTTTTTGTGTGTGAATGGAAATTAAGAATTGACTTTTTTCGGCGCATGCATTATTAAGGGGGATTAACTCAATGATTTTTTCATTATTTTTTCTAAGTGTTTCATTAGAATTCATATTCTTCCTAGAGAGGGCTGGAAATTACTAGGCAAAGGTGGCAAAACTTTAAGTTTCAGGAAGTGATCTGAGGAATGCACAGATTTGTGGTACAATGACTTTGTAATTATTACATTATATTTTTCATTATGTAACTGAGGGCCATTTCTACTCCTTTTATTTCTTGTATGCAACAGAAATGCCTTTGTCAGAAAAGTGGTACCTGTATTGATTCTGCAGGATGGGCATAAAAATCTATATCTCTTATCTTACACAGAATCCACCATCTCTCCTCAGTTGCTCTTCTTTTTGTCCTCTTGTCTGTTAGAATATCGATGCTACATTGACTTAGTTACATTCCTGTGGCATGAGGAGTTCCCATTTAATGATGTTAATCAGGGACATGGAGTGTGGCATGGTAGCAGCTTGCGATCTTCGATAATATTAGAGTCATGAATTCTTGTACTAACATTTGAGGAGTGTAAGCATTAAGGCAAAAAAACAGCTGCTGGATAAAATTAAAGAGAAAGTAGACTGAAAATAACTGAACTAGATTGTATAACTGGTTTAAAAATTTGCATAAATACAAGAAGTAGACCATTCGTCTTTAATTTGTAATTGTTTTCAGGTTGTTTTTCCTACAGAACCTTTGTCTATTGGATCTGGCTCATATCCTTTACTTCAAGTCCTTCTTCACCTTATACAGGATGTTTCACCTTTCTGCACATTTCTTAAGAAATAGAACAATTAATATTAATAATTTAACCTTAATCACTTATAATGTTTATTTTCCTAATGTTTTCCTGCTATGTTTTTGTTCTATAAAAATTGCTAGATATGAATCTACTGCAAAATGGGCATGTATTATCAATACATTAGTAAAATCACAAAAATCTTTCTGGTATGCTTCTGTATACCTGGAATAACTCATCTATCAAGACATGTTAAAGGACTGATACTTACTTTTGTCCCTTATTTTTGGCAGAGATACTAGGCTGGCGCATGAATGTAAGCATGAGCACGTGCTGTCTGTAAAAGGGGGTGAGGCTGGATGAGAAGAATGACAATCCGAAAATCTGCACAGGATTTATAGTATCTGTTTATCTGTGATAACTAATAAAATGTTAACTCATGAAGAAGCTGTTTCATTTCTACATTTATTATGTAGATTAATCAATAAACTGGGCAATAAGTTGCCAAGAACAGGAATAGTGTGGCCAGCAGGAGTTGGGCAGCGATCATACCCCTGTCCTTGGCACTGGTGAGACCTCACCTTGAGTACTGTGTTCAGTCTTGGGCCCTTCACTACAAGAAGGACAATGAGGTGCTGGAGCATGTCCAGAGAAGGGCAATAAAGCTGGTGAAGGATCTGGAGAACAAGTCTTATGAGCAGCGACTGAGGGAAATGGGATTGTTTAGTCTGGGGTAGGCTGAGAGGAGACCTTATCGCTCTCTACAGCTACCTGAAAGGCAGTTGTAGAGAGGTGGGTGTTGGTCCCTTCTCCCAAGTAAGAAGTGATAGGGTGAGAGGAAACAGCCTCAGGTTGCATCAGGGGAGGTTTAGATTGAATAGTAGGAAAAATTTCTTTAGTGAAAGAGTTATGAAGCACTGGAACAGGCTGCCCAGGGAGGTGATGGAGTCACCATCCCTGGAGGTGTTCCAAAAAGGTGTAGATATGGCACTTCAGGACGTGGTTTAGTAGACATGGTGGTGTTGGGTCGACAGTTGAGCTTGATGATCTTAGGGGTCTTTTCCAACCTTAATGATTCTATGATTCTGTAAGACCAATTTTAACCATACTCAGCCCTGCCTCCGCTTAGTTAATCAAATTGATACGGTTAATTGGAAAATTAACCTATACTATTCTGTGATTCTGTGAATATTAATGAGGAGAAAATAAGGGATCTTGCAAATGTTTCAGCCTTTGAAGACTGTGAAATAATAACACCAGTGGAGAACCTTCATTTAAAGGCATTGCACAACAAAAATAAAGTAGTATAGGTTACAATTCCTGTTGGGTTTGAATACACTCACACGTTTGTTTTGTTGACTTGTATGAAACAGGCTGAGTAAATTTCTTGTCTGCCCCAAGAGCAAATTAAAGTATGATTTTATTACTTAATCCTTTTTTTTTTACCTAATCTTATCTATGGCTAATGTCCTTGGATAATATTATTAGTTTGTTATCTTGATAACCTTTATGAAGAAGGTTTGCTGAGCCGTATGCTCTTTTGATATTGTCATTCTGTCCTTCCTATCAATGTCAGGTTTGAATTCCTCAATTTTCATGTCTCACTTCTCTTAAAAATCTTAAATATTTTATCTAAATATTGTGTGTTCAGCTACATATATAAAATCTACAATTTCCACTTTAAAAGCTACAAATGTATTGAAATTGTGTTTAGTTAATAAAAAATCCTGTGACTTTTGTATTTGAAACTGTAAACCTGATGATTTAGTATGCAGAATTACTTCGTTCACTATAGTTCTTAAGATTTTCGCTTAAAGCTTTCCTAAGCTTTTCCATCTGTACCTTTGCCAAGCACTGTTTCTTAGCTATGCCTTGTGTACTGAGGCTGATATTCTACTGACTTAGCTTCAGCCATGTAACACCTGCCTCTGGTTTATTATAAGACTGAGCAGTGACGCACCTTCAGGGCTGGAGTTCTTTCACCTCATGCTAGGACGAGCTATTGACAAATGAAGATATCTCGTGTAAGCTCTTGTTGCTTTTATTGTCAGTGAAAAAAAAGGGTTAAATTCAAAGTGTGATTCAGCTGCCTTGATATTGTTTGGACCCCATCTTTCTCCTACAGTAATCTGCAGTAAGACAAAAAAGGCTTATGAGTTTCTAATACAACAGCGGTTTACTTTCCTAAGAGAATTTTTGGTTATTTACTCTCTACCATGTGTCAAAATCTCTAGACCATATAGTAAAACAAACATGTAAAACATCAGTGAAGACTGAATAACTTGAATAACTAGATATGTCTTACAATATATTTCATGAGTTTTATAGGATTTTTTAGCATACATGAGATTTGAGTCTCATAATTCTCAGGCAAAACCAAAATTCCTTTGAATTTAATGGAGTATTATGATTAAGATGTATTATTAATATCACTGGGTGTGTAGTAATGCTTTCTTGACACTTCCTAAAATAAAACCCTTTCACTTGTTTCAGATGCTAATTATCTGGACTGAAAATTTTCAAGTTGGATATCTGCCTCAGTTTTGTTGTTAGGCTTGTATATTGATAGAAACTTTCACTCAAAACCATTCAGCTCTTTCTGAGAAAGGGCAAAGCAAAAGTGTCTTGGTAGAAAACATGCTGGTTTCTTCTCTTAAAGATTCTAGGGCCTTCAAGTAACAGGGTCTTGATAAAAGATAGGCAGGTGATTTTTTTGAATTCAGAAATATGAATAATGGCTTTAAAGCTGGTCGTATTTAATCAAATTACTTACATTTTAAAACACACTCTCCGTAGCTTTTTCGATTCAATTAAGGCACACTCCTCTCCAATACCAGGATATTCCTCAAAGTTTTAGCTGGGCTACTGCGTACTGCACTATATATATGCTGCCCAGGACACCTGAACGAGTGCAGATATATTTGGTAACAGTCATCCTTTTCCTGTGCTTAAGTGGAAGAATTGTTAAGGAAGACTTCTACTTCAGTCTTCCCTCTTGCACAAGTACTCTAGGGAGCAGATGGGGCCAAAGATCTGGGTAAACTGACCATACCACTAAAGTTAAAGTGTGATTATGTGCTAGGACAGAGGAAGAAAAGGAGTATGCAGCTGGGAATGAACTATCAAGGAAAAGACCGTTGTGAGCCAGGTGGTGTGGATGATGTGAAAACAGACATGGACGGAATGCTGCACTCCAGCGAGATGCTGCAGGAGAGAAATCTACTCTGGACACAAGTAAAGACATATTCAAGGCTCTATGGTAGTGATCAAATAATAAATACTACATTGTAGTGAACATAATGTTGTGACCATGTTAATATTACTAGGCTATTTGTATACTTATTGATGACTTTGAAAATAGATTGTAATTATTTTACTTATATTATTGAAGCATCTACTGGTCGCAGCCAAAATCTGCCCTCGTTCTCCTAAGTAACTTCATCTTGGAGACAATACTCCCCAAAGGCCAGCAAAATGGTAATGTGTGTTTGATTGAATACGTTATTGGATCAACGCCTTGCAAGCACTGTTTTGAGCTTAATTGAAAGCTTAATCTGCTTAGATAGAATTATTAATTCGATGGGGTCATTGCAAGTTAGAGGAAAAGCTTAGGTACGAAGAACCAAATTATACAGAATAACATCTGGTGCTAGCAGCAGTCTCAGTAATGTATGGTAGAAATGTTCTGTCTGAAGGAGATATATTTAATATTTTTTAAATCCATTCAGTAAGCCAGATTTCTGAGTTAAATATTTGTTTTATTTGTTGTCTCGTTTCCATGCCTGTGTATTGAAATGTCTTTACAGGAGAACTGAACATTAATTTGGAACAGAAAATCAAAATTTAAAGCAGTTCTTTGTAATGGGCTTTTGGGAAAGGAACACAGCTTGGTGATTTTCTCTGTTGTCTTCTGTGAGATGTTATTGTATCTGGAGTAGTTGGTAAAAAAGTGGCTGACCTAAATTTGAGATTGATTAGTTAGTTATGGCAACTGTCAGAAGTAGATGTTTTGGCTGCCACGAATAGGACTTATTGAGAGGTTACTGTTATCTCATAACATCCCTCAGGAACACAAGCCTGAGAGGAGAGATGGGACATGTGTGTCAATGTGGTAGAACATCTTACAACTGAGGCCCTCATAATTACTGAAGCCTGAAATATTTCAAATTCACTGTGTAGAGATAACTACTACTTAACCATCTTATAAACCTGGTTCAAATCTCTGTCTCAATGGAAGATTAATATATATGATAATTTTATAATCCTGCATGGTATGGCTCTGTCTTTAAAAAAAGAATGAATTTTGAACACATTTTTCTAACAAAAAATTATGCATGGAGAAAACAATTCAATAAAAGAATACATATACATCAGGAATTCATTGAATATTCTTGATTTCCCTTGGTCCCCTTAGATTTTCCTTCAAGCTTTAAACTCTTAGGACCAAATTCGTCCCTAATGTATGCTGAGTCCCCTGCAGTCAATGGAGTTACGTTGCAGGTGTTTGTGAAGCTGTGAACACTTTCAGAAGTGTTCTGTATTTAGTCATAACAAATATTTAGTTTACACTGAACTGCTGGTGGAAACTTCCTCTTTAGGTCTCTAAAGAACAGTACTGTGTTTCACTTTAAAGGGAAATACAATAAAGTAGAATGTGATGAATGTACCTGATATGGTACATACCATGTACATGGTATTCATTACCATGGGCAAGTGATTAGTTGCATTTTTCATTCAGAAGTGGCTTGGTTTTTAATAAGCAACTATTCTTTGTGCCCCTGGCCCCCAAAGTACCTGAAAATAATTATTATTGCTGTGGAAAACTGGCAATAGGGCTACACTTCAGTTACAGATATCCCCAGGTTTAGAGTAGGTGATGGTGGTGCTAGAAGCAGTCTAGTATGGCAGCACCGAACTCAGGATGTGCTGCAAATCTCTGGATGAATTCTCAGAGGCAGATCTGAACATAAGAAATGATTGTTTCTGGGTTTGAGAGGTTTGAAGCTTGTCGTCATCCTACATGGTTTTGGAGTCATGAGTACGACACAGTCGAATGTTTAGTGGCTTCAGTTCACAAGTGCTTGTGACAAGCTTGTATACTTTTTTGTTTTGGTGGGTTTGCATTCCTAAGACAAAGGAATCTTTTGGTGCAGGCAATGTACAACTCCAGATAAGTCCCTCAGTGAAAGAACAGGGGAAAAAAACATTATTAAAAAATCAAACTTCATGAGAAAAGGAGGATAATTCAACACAGAGCGTCCCATTGGTTTGGTAGTTAGAAATCATAAGGCGTATTGTAGTGTTATGGGAAGAGAAGTGTTCTCCCCGAAACTGCAAGTTCTCCTTTAGAATATTCTATACTACAGATGACATTTTTTTCTGTGGAAAATCTTGTCTGCTTTTTTTTTGTAGTTATGGCAGGTTAATTATCTATAATGAAGCACTAGTTATTTTTGCACTGTAATTTTAATACAAACTACAGCTAATAAAATGGTCCCACAGAACAGAATCAGATATCAGAATCAGCATGGATTCACCAAGGGGAAATCATGCCTGACCAATCTGATAGCTTTCTACGATGACATGACTGGCTGGGTAGACGAAGGGAGAGCCGTGGATGTTATCTACCTTG
>Ga0065711_1005000_pt1 | contig 38111 bp, 27 predicted proteins | sample Hoacrofraction12_FD_59098 | JGI IMG/M metagenome (GOLD analysis project Ga0065711, IMG submission 59098) | Hoatzin crop microbial communities from Cojedes, Venezuela - Epithelial fraction 12 v2 (version 2) | ecosystem: Host-associated > Birds > Digestive system > Esophagus > Crop | place...
GGTTCCCCCCCCCCCAGTCTTAATACAGCCTCGTCAAATTTACTTTAAATGCCATTTGAGGCTGGGTGTCCGGCCGGCAGCCGTTGGTGTTGGCACAAGCGGCGGCAGGTGGAGGGGGGGTGGAATGGAGGCGGTAGTGGCCATCTTCGGCCAGGGCGTTTGACATTTATGGAAGCAGCCGTGTGGTTGTTCCCTCCCCCTTTCTCCCAGCGCCCTTGCCTCGTCTCTGTTAGGCCCGACATCTTCGGTTTCCATAGCGACGGCAAGACATTGCAACAGTGGTTTTATACTTGGGCTCAGCTGAAACAAAACCTTGGCAGTTGTGGCCGTTTGGCCTGCGAACCTACCTTGGCTCAGTTCTCTCAAATGCTTTTGAGGACTTAGCCTGTTTTAATATAAACTGCACTCTTGCTTTTCCCCCCATTTGAAAAGCACTGTTAAATCTGCAGTAACAGCATTAACTGTATAAAGTGGTTTTGATTTTCGGGACTTGGAAGCAGGCAGCCTGTCCTTGTCTCAGTGATACCTGAAGAAAATCAAGCAGTAGTTCAGTATAGCTAGATGCAACCTGGTGCTCTATTCCTGTGGCACAAACTTTGCGCCTGTCATTTTGGGTGATGCTAACTGGAATAAACAGTGTGATGGGCTCCATTGCTTAGCGAAGTGCAGTTTCGGAAACACCTGCTGTCCTACCGTAATGTGAGTTTTGTCTAAAACTTACGTTGATGTCGTTTTCTGTTTTAGAAAGTACAACAATATACATTAATAATTCAAGCTACGGACATGGAAGGAAACCCAACATATGGTCTTTCAAACACAGCAACTGCTGTCATCACTGTGACAGATGTCAATGACAATCCTCCAGAGTTCACTGCCATGACTGTAAGTGCTGGATGGGAGTAACTGAAGGATGTGCATATTTATAACCCTTCCCCGCTTTTCTCATTATATTCACAGACGGTAAATATTTATTACTTATTAAATAGTGTACTGGCAGGCAGAACTGAAATACGTGCAGACCATATATCCCTTAGATATAGTATTCTGCTTAGGCCAAAAGGCAAAAGCTGATAAGGGAATCAAATCATCAGTTTTCTGGGTAGCCTCAGGTAAACTTCATTAGATAAATTGTCAGAGTTCCAATGAGGAGAGATGCGCTACGTAATGCTGATGAATGTTCAGTATGGCGTGGCTTTTGAGTGCTTCTGCAGCTGAGGTAAAATGTTTTCTTGTGTTTTGCAGTTCTACGGGGAAGTACCGGAAAACAGAGTGGATGTGATTGTAGCCAATTTGACGGTAACGGATAAAGATCAGCCCCACACGCCTGCCTGGAATGCAATGTACCGAATGACTGGAGGAGATCCGACAGGTCGATTTACCATCCTGACTGATCCCAATAGCAACGATGGACTGGTGACTGTTGTGAAGGTAAGAGATGCTTGCACTTCAGAGAATTAAACAGAGATGGAGTAAGTGGGACAACACTGAGGGGCGAAAAATGTGAACTCCTGAGGCCAGCAAGAGTCTGGGAAGTAAAATGGATTGGGCACTGGCTGTGTTCTGGAAGTAAGCCATCCATCTCTTGGAACATTTCCTTGCTTATGCTGTCAGTAGGATTACAACTGGTCAGTTTTAAAAATCAGCCTAGGTTGTTGAAAGTGACAGAATTTGAAGCTTTAGTTGCCAAAAGATAGGAATTTGTCTGTAAAAAAACATTTGCTTAGTATTTGTTGCTAGTGTAGAGGAGCAGCATATTACCTCCTGGCCTCCATTAGTAGTCACGTGGGTTTTATGTCACCATGTTCCCATTAAGGAACGGATATAAGCAGTCAAGGCACAATCAGAGAGGGAAAAGTGATAGGTGGTAGGCTACTTCTACAAGAGGCTTTTGAAGACTGGCTATTTTTAAAACCTCATTTAAATACCTTTTATGGAATAACCTCTCTGTCTTCATTCTCTAGCCAGCACAGCTCTGTGTTGAGGGGTGACTTACTTCAAGTGATAATAACAACGTGGTTCTATAATTAAACCTGCCAGGCAGTAGCCACCTTTCCTCATGGCCCTCTGATAAGTGTCTGTTGTCTGAGTTAGCCTGTTCTGGTTTTGGCTGATCACTTACAAAGTCAAGTGTGAGATGCCAATGTTCCCATTTGGAAATTAAAACAAGTAGTTTCCCACCCACCCCACCCCACCCCCGTCATTCTTTTCTCTCTTTTGGGGGGTTGGTTTGTTTTTTGGTGTGTGTGGTTTGGTTTTTTTAAAAAAAAATCTCAATATCTAGGTGAGAAAAAGACACAGTTTTTGTGCAGCTATAGTGGTAATTCGCACTAGGGTTTTTTGGTTTTTTTTTAAGAACTGTCTCTGGTTTATAACTGCACTTCCCCAGAGGTACCAATTGTTACATTGCAGTCTTACAGCAAGAATTAAGTGAGTGTCTGTGCTTTGTAATTAGGCACACAAGCATCTTTTTCAGATCTAGGAATGGTATCAAACTAGCAACGTCTGGAAAAGTGAATTTTAAAAATGCACAGGTTAAACTAAGATGTTATAAAGAGAAGTAATCCTAAGACACCAGCTCCCTAACCTGTTTGATGTAGCTTTGCTCCCCTACAAATTCATTTTTAACAAATTCTGTCCCCTCCACTGCCAGAGTATCTCAGTGCGTTGCTACATCTGACCTGGTTTAACCACAGAGTAGCAGCGTGTGGGAGCCTCATTGGAAAAGGAACTTTTTCCTACAAATGCAAGGGAGCGATGGGCTTGTTCGGAAGGGGGGCAGCCATACCATCTGAAATTAGAGGCTCTTAAACAGCTTAGGAGAATCAGCCCGACGTGGTAAATGGTGGTTCTGCAGTTTGGCCAGCAGCAGTCCTTTAAGCACCCAGACATGGGAAGAAGAGTTGGAAGCCTGCCTGCAGTTTTTATTTGCAGTGCAATGGGTTGATCTGTCAACCTGTAATGAAGACTGGGTTGTCTCTTGTCACTGTCTTCACACTGTCAGGTGGCAGCTGCCCCTGTAAAGTGGAGGGTTCCCTCAAGTCTAGAATCTGTGCCAGTAGTACAGTGCATAGTACTAGGGCAAATCAAATCTTGGGGAATGCCTCACCCCGTGCAAAACAACAGAGGAACTCTAGCCTCAAACTGTTTTCACCCTCCTTACATTGGACTTCTGGCTCAGTGAGGAAGTCCCCAAACTGAAGGTTGTCTGGATTATGAAGATGGGAGCTGTAGGTATACCCGCAGTGGGATTAGCTGGGATTACTAAGAGTCTTTCTAGTGAAATATTAAGGGCATGGGAATCTCTGATGTACAGCACCAGGTATGGTCAGGATCTTGTTTGAAGGAAACCTTCATCCTCATAGCAGAGAGAGGCAGGGTTCTTTCCCCAGGAGAGCTCCTCAGGAGGCACATCTGCTCACGTGAGTGACTGGCACAAAGCTGGGAGTTTCTACATCATTTTCTGCTTTTACATCTGTTTGTTTCCTCAGTTACTGCTAATGGTAGCACCAGAGTAAGTTAAATCCAAGAATGACGATTCTAGCTGTTTTGACTTCAGAACTGCTGCTGCTAATCAAAACCCCAACCCAGTCTCGTGTTAAGGTGTTACATTGATTGTGTTCTATTTAGGCTCTGTGCTTGTTTTTGAGAAAAGCGGTACAAGTAGTGTTTAAAAATGTGCTTTAAAGTAAAAATGTTACTGTGTGTCCATCACTATTGTGAGTAAATGTTAACACTTCCTGCTCTTTGCTTTTCTCAGCCTATTGACTTCGAGACCAACAGGATGTTCGTGCTTACAGTAGCTGCGGAAAATCAAGTGCCTTTGGCTAAGGGGATTCAGCATCCTCCCCAGTCCACAGCAACTGTGTCAATTACGGTCATTGATGTGAATGAGAGCCCATATTTTGTTCCAAACCCCAAGCTTGTACGTCAAGAAGAAGGGCTACTTGCTGGTAGCGTATTGACAACTTTCACTGCTCAGGACCCAGATCGTTACATGCAGCAAACCTCTTTAAGGTCTGTATAAACATTTTGCAGTTATTTAACAGTTGGAATGCAATATCCATGTTATAGAATGGGTGGGGAGCAAAGAGACCACATATGAAATGACTGCATTTACCATAGCACACAGTTACACCAGTACCTCCTGTAGCTTTTGTGCAGCACTCTCTAAAGGGACTTTTGGCTGTAGAGAAGGTGCCCTGACCAGCATTCATAGATCTGTAAAGTAGGTCACCTTCTAATGCTGAGTCCTACTTTGTCAAGGTAGAGTGAAGTTAGTATACGTGGCATCCCAACACATTCAGTCAGAGCAGACATGTGCTTTTGTGAATGAAGATCATTTGCAATTTAAATTAACCAATAATTTTAACATGGCAACAAAACCACATGAGATTGTTTACAAGATCTTAAGGGGTTTTTTCTCATTGATTCTCCAGTAGTGCAGTGCTGTTGTTGTCCATCTGTGAACTCTTGTACTGATAGCTGTGATGATAATTTGATCGTAATTTATCTAATGTGTAAGACTATGCTAAATAACAAAAGTGAAGAGGATAAAACATGGAAATATTAAGGCATACTTGTGCATATCTCATTTAAAACATGGTCATTAACTGCAAAGCTAAGGCACAGCAACTCAGATTCCTAGCTTATCTAGCAGCTTTTTTAGCTCATGTGGAAGAAACTCCAGAACTTAGATTCTGTCTTTCCTTCCAAAACCAAGGTTCTTACAGTTTTGTTTTCTCTTAATTTTGGCTAGCTGTTGCTTATATTTTGCTCATTTCTAGACATAACCATCGTAGACATGATAGCATGAGGACTTAAGGCTATATGCATTTATAATAAGCTAAAATAGTTTGCGCTTGATTAATGTCAAAGGCCAAATTTATCAGAAAGAAGGATGATTTTGAAAGACACTCCTCTCTCAAATTAGGATGAGAAGCATGCAGTAAAACCAGGGCCTCTAAAAAATTTACTTTCAAGTGATACTGAAAGCATTAGAATAATGCAAGTTAGTGCTACTCTAATGCTTGTTATCGATTGTTGCCTCTCTCCTGCTCTCAGCCCTCTGATAAAAGTTAGTATGAACAGCTCTGTAGGAGTAGAACAAGCAGGAGGGATCCTTAATGAATATTGTAGTTGAATCTGAATATGGATGTTACATAGTCTGCAGTAATTGTATGATATACTCCAGTTACATGGTAACTCACACGGCAGGGCACTTGAAGAATCAAAATGTAGGACAGTTTTTAGTATGTGTTTTCAAGAATTTTGGCAACAAGGTTTAATAAATGGATATTTGTGAAATATTGTTTCCAAATTCCAAAAATATGTTCAGAATAGAAGTTAAAATACTAGTGTTGTCTTTGTTGTCACTATTTATGTTGGTAGATGAATAACACATCTTATGGTCAAATCCACAGGTATTCAAAACTGTCAGATCCTGCAAACTGGCTGAAAATTGACCCTGTTAATGGACAAATAACTACTACAGCTGTTTTGGACAGAGAGTCAATATATGTGCAAAACAACATGTATAATGCAACGTTTCTTGCTTCTGATAATGGTACGTATCAACACTGTACATGTTTTCAAAAAGCTTTCTTTGTGGTTGAATGGCATTCAATTTTACAGGGGCAGAAAACAAGATACTCTTAGAATATATCCAGTTGGAAGTCTGTATTAGTATCGGACTTTGTGTATTTCCCACCTGGTCAGGAAATGGGCTGAAAAATCATTCTATGAGTTTGGAGAAAGGCACTGGCTTAGTGATGTGAGTTGAGTTTACAGAAAACTGAAAAAAAACCACATAGGAGTGCAGCAGGCTGAGTGAATGCACAGCATGAGTGGACTTCATGGGGAGTAACGTCTTGAGGGGGGGTTATTGTGTTTTTCGACATTCAGGCTACAGCAGTGCAGAGGGAAAAGTGTCTTTTCATTGTCTGTTTGTTCATGGTAATTAACAGTCTCTGCTCAGAAACGAGCCCTTTGAGCTCGGCTGGAGTGCTGTGCTGTTCATAGCTGGTACCAGAGAGGTGGACAGGTGCAGTTAGGAACCTTCTGGCAGTAGAGGGGAAAACTGAAACACTGGGGCTATTTACCTTGGAAAGAAGACAAATGGTAACATTTTGCAAACTGATACAATATAACAGAGCTAGATGAACTGCTGCTGTCCGTTTGGCTCTGTTCTGGAGAATGAAATTAAATGGAACAGAAAGATTATGGGGGGTGCGGGTGGAATGAGAACCATTGCCAGTTATACTGAGAAATTCAGTGCCACATGTTCACATAAATGTGTGACTTTAGCAGGGTTTACAGAAGCATCACACATGTGATATGGATAGTAAAAATGTCTAGAAGTAGCGTGCTGAAAGTCAGTATTAGAATTTAAATAGCACACTTGTGGGATTGTAAGTCTTCAAAGTCACAAAAATAATTTCTCCAGAGGATTAACTATCCCAATTTTGCACCTTTTTCTCTGAGTCATTTGATATGGACTGTCTCTGGAGAGGAACTGGCTGTCTAGTCAGTAGTTGAGTCCCTGATCTGTGGATTTTCAGTTATATGCTGATTTTTGCTAGGCAGGGAAGTGTTTTTGAGGACAAACTACATAAGAATTTGTGTGCTAGCAGGAGCAGTGACAGGGTTAGATTGACTTGGTAAAGACAGAATCCCAAAACTGAGGTGAACACGTGTACGTTGTAATTGAAAAGTGTTGGTATAGCTTCAGTTAAATAGCTTTCCAATGGGAAACAGGCTCAGTACCGTTTTCTTTTCTTTAAGGAATCCCCCCGATGAGCGGAACTGGCACGCTTCAGATACACCTGCTGGACATCAATGATAATGCCCCCCAAGTGAATCCAAAAGAAGCCACGACTTGCGAAACACTGCAGCCTAATGCTATTAACATCACTGCTGTAGACCCTGACATAGATCCAAATGCAGGCCCGTTTGCTTTTGAACTGCCTGACACACCTGCTAGTATTAAGAGGAATTGGACTATTGTTCGAATTAGTGGTAATTAACATTATAGTATTCTTTATAATTTTCAAGAAACTATTACATATGCGTTTCTGTGTTTTACTTTGGTGTTATTCCACAACATACATGAATTTGGTTAATACAAACAGGAAAGCACCTTAGTGTAAATTCCCCAAAGAAAAAGAAATTTTAAGAAGGGAAAACATGTTCACAGTAATAATGAAGTCTGTTATACTGAGTGTCATGTGGTGGGTTCAGCAATAAGTTAACGCAGAACTCGAAGATGAGGCATTTTTGCCAATACTGTTTTAAACCTGTGTAAGCAGTACATTACTTTTTAACATGTGCCTTATTTTCACACACAGGTGATCACGCCCAGCTCTCTTTAAGGATCAGGTTCCTGGAGGCTGGTATCTACGATGTGCCCATAGTAATTACAGATTCTGGAAATCCACATGCATCTAGCACTTCCGTGCTGAAAGTGAAAGTTTGCCAATGTGACATAAATGGAGACTGCACTGATGTTGACCGGATCGTTGGTGCGGGGCTGGGCACTGGTGCTATCATTGCAATTCTGCTTTGTATCATCATCTTGCTAAGTGAGTAGTTAGATCTCTTCACTCTCTTGTTTTGCAAGTACCATGCTAGTTTTAGTCCCGTGTACCTTGGCGAAGATAGGGGAGTGATTAAAGACTCAAGTCCAAGAATTGTTGCAGCTCAGTTTAATATCTTGCACAAGTATGAAAATTCTGATGGTATGGGATTAGGGGTCTGTGAGGCAGATCGTAACTAGCACTTGCATGGCAGTCAGGCCCCACAGTGGGTCTATAAAAGAGGTTTTCCATCTATGCCCACAGACACTTGTTGTGTTACATTAGTGAGTGACCACGTTGAAGATGTGATTAGCCCCCAGACATCTAGTCTCTCTCGTGCTGCTGGTACTGTGTGATTTGACACCACCCACAGCAGGTAACAGTGCCTTTAAGGAGCGCTCTGGTATTACTGCTGTTTGTGCTTCAGATTAGTGTTAAGTAGGCTATTTGATGATTTTGGAAAGGAAAACATCACACCCCTTCACATATAAGGCCTGACAAGCAGGCAGCCATGCAGGAAGAGAGATGCGTATGTCTGCGTAAGTTTGCTTTAAAGCTGTGCTAGTATTTTATTTTTGTGTCAAGTGCGTACAGTAAGGGAAATGACTAAACATCATGACTAAGTGTCTGTCCACTGTAGTAAATTAGGTACTAGCTCTCCTACACGTTATGGTTAACTGATTTATGATCATCGTGGGACACAAGGAACGGATTAACCTATTCAGAGTATACTGTGCACTGGTCCAGAACATACAAAACTATGGAAGGGATTAATTAAAAACAAAAAAAAAAAAGTATTTGAGCCTGGCTAAGCCCATGGGCTGTACACAAGCACAGTACAATTGTTTTCCTGATACAAGATACTCTTAAAATGTTAGGTATTCAATTAACAGAGCCTTACTGAAACTATCAAATCCTTTAAGATATTCTTCGTATATTGACATTCTAGATACATTGGAATTTCTTTCCATTAAGATAGTTGTAATTGGAAAGATACCTATTGTATTAGAAATCAGTTTACTCACGACTATTCTATTTTGTTTCGCATTCGGTTTTCTTTACCAGCTTTAGTTCGTAAACAAACAGTATAATTTGAATTACTGAGATTAAAGATGAAAAATAGTTATCTCTAAATGCCACTGCATTTTTCTTAACCTTAACTGCTCTTGCTTCTAAACAAAAATCTAAACCTGGGCAACAGTATGGTCTGTTCTAATGGACTGCTGAGTCATATGCCAAAACGACCTAAGCTTGGTGATGTTCAAACATCAGAATTACTTAGACTATATAAATTACTGTATATTCTTAGGACATAGCAGAACAAAATGCAAATAATATAAACTTTTAGAATTCTTGCCACTACTGGAGAGATTCCCTGCTGAATCCAGTTTTTTTATAAGCTTGATCTTTCTTACTTCTTTTCATGACATGTTCCTTTTGCAGATGTGGAATAGATTTGTGACTTATGACCTTGAATATGTGATTGATTTCCAAATCAAATTGCCTGTAGTAGCATGAGTTTAAACATCTCTTGCATAAGCTGCCTTCTATAAATGTTTTTGATTAAATAAAACAAGCTTATCAAGAACAGTCAAAGCCAACTTTCTTGGCTTTTTTTTCTCTTTTTTCATTTTTTTTAAACCTTGGTATTAAATTTGTACTATTTTCCATGGCTTTACTTCAGAATCAAGATGTGGTTTTGTCCCTTTTTGCTGTCTAGTTTTAGTTTTAATGTTCGTGGTATGGATGAAACGCCGTGATAAAGAACGTCAGGCAAAGCAGCTCTTGATTGATCCAGAAGATGATGTGAGAGACAACATTCTGAAATACGATGAAGAAGGTGGTGGAGAAGAAGATCAGGTGAGGAATGATTAATGGTTTTTACATATAGATTTGTACGTCACTCTGCACTTTATCTGTTTTGCTTCCATTCACACATTATGATAGGTAGCTGATTTTTGTATTAAGTACTGAAGGCAGTGTTTTTAAAACATGAAATACGGCCTTGCTTCCTTATGTTGTTTTTTGCAGTTCCAGAGATACCAATTGCTTTCCTTCTAGATGAGATGTAAAACCAGTATTTTGTCCAACCATAGTCACAGCATTCTGACCATATTCCAACTAAAGCTGTTACATTTAAGTGAAAATTAGTGTCCATTCTCACTGCAGTCTGTAAACATTCTTCACTCCTTGTCTGAGAGCCTATTGTACAGAATCACCAGCACAGAGTGCTTAATATAGACGGTTCCAAATATGACCCTCTTTTAGTGTTGGGTATTGACAGATTGCCCACTACTGGGATTTCAGCTTGGAAAGTATTTATGTTTCAAGTAGCTGTCAGGACACATCTGTGTGTATTCAAATACCTTTCCAGGCAGGTGCCATATGCATTTTCTCTCACGTCACCTCTGGTTGAACCACTGCTGATATGTCAGAGGCCCAAGAATGATGTATAAATGCTAAGAATAGCTTCTTTCTCTCTGTCTCTCCAAGTTAGTGAATTTCCAAGCAGCGTGATTTCCTTCCTTCAAAGGAGGTTTATGAAGTGCTTTATGAACAAGGCAAACAGTATATTTGTGCACATTATTAGCAGTAGAAGTAAGTGTAATAATTGTGAAGGGAACAGTGCATATGATAGAGCCTAAGATATTTTCCAGTAAAAAGCCTTGAAAAATTACATGTAATTCTTCCGCACATCCCCAGTCACAGTCGTCTGGCACTTGAGTTATATGAAGTGTCTCCCTTCACTGGTACAGACATTTATAGCTTCTCTCTGCTCATTTGTTTGTCTGAAATTTGTGTTCCCCTTAGTAATTTGCATGCTTCCTGCGTTTCCCCTAGTACTGTTCCTACTTCCTGGATTTTTCTGCATAACTTTTTTTTTCTTAAGCAATTTGCAAAGGAAACTTCAGTTTATGCAGTTTGGAAAATTGCTTATGTTACTAAATAAATCGAAGACAACTCTTTGAGTCTCTGTATGTATTCCACTTGTTTGTACACAGATAGTTTGAGTACAAAAATTGCATCCTGTTTGTACATCTGTTACTGCACAGAAGAGTTACAAGCTTAAAAAAACATGAAGGAAACTCAGTCCTGTGAGAACTAATTTTCCGGTTCACATATCCCCAGCTCTTGATCAGCCACTATTCCCTGAAGGATCTGTTCAGCAATTTTCATGTGGTTTTGGTTTTTTAATGATTGTCCACACAAAACCCTCAGCACAGAGTCAGTAATGTTCTTGCTATATATACTGTTGATTGGGAAGTCATAGGTTATGCTAGAGTAGTGTTTGGAGAGATGGTGCTGCAGATCAGAAAGTTCAGGCACAGTTGTAACCATGTACGATGAGAATGAAGTACTTAATACTTCAGAAATGGTGCTGAAGTCTCTCCTCTGTCCATCTTGTACCGCGCTCCTCTCCAGTGAAAGTGCTGTCTTTGTGAGAGGTGTCGTCAGGGTAGTGCTGCAGGAGGTAAGTTTGTGTGAATGCCATAGAGATTAGCAGGATGTAAACCATCCACAAGTGCAGCCTTTCACCAGCAGTGAATGAGTGCAGTGCATGCAATGAAAGGAAAAACTGTCAATGGGTGGAGTAGCAGTAAAGTGGTAAGAAATGTGAAATTAGGATCATTTCCTTTCACAGTGAGCAGAGGAGACACCTAGACACGGAGAGGTTTAAGGGCTTTATAGAAAATTGGGTGGTTTTTTAGCCGCAAAAACCCTGCTTGCTTTCTAAAGACAAATTTTAAGGCCAGTGTTGCAAATTAATTGTCTTAACTGCCACCCACATAGTTCAGGTACACTGGTTCCTTTCCTAATCCATTGAGCAGTAGACCATATTGTTTGAGGGTCTAAACGTCTTTATACACTCCAAACCTAACAAACATTGCAGGAAAATAAAATTAAAAGCTCATACAAAGTATAGCAAGCTTTTATAACCACTTCTGTCACAAGAGTTTTAGACCACTCTTTAGACAAACAGGGTTCTCCCACAGCTCCAAAGTTAGGAGTTTGTTCCTGTTCAGCATGGCTGAATAGAGTGGAAACTTTCCATGTAGGCACTTGATTTTCTATCTACAATGGATAATGAAAATAAGTTCTGTCTTGCTTTTCAGGGAGGTTACTTTATTTTTGTTTGACGTTTTGTAAAATCTGATTTCTGCCTGTGCTTGGCTAGATAATACTTCGTAGGTTCATTTGTTCTTGGTTCCTTCCTTGCCCCCCTCACCTCTTGTGCCCAGCAGAAAGAGGGAGGGTTATGTTTGGTTGGGTTTTATTTGGTTTTGCATGCCTTTTAGGTGAGATTTAAGAACTTGGAATGCTAAGCTTTTGAAACGTTCCAAGAAGTTCCCTACATGTAGTAATCTCATTTTTGCAAACCGTGACTTAGAAGAATACTGTACAAGCAAAGCTGTGTGCAGAAAATTGTGGGCAAAAGGCATTGACCATAAAGATCCTTCCATTTTTGTCAAAGTTAAAGTAAGCGTTAAAGTGCCAAAGTTAGTGTTCTAAAAAAGCATGAGACTGTGTCATCAAAAAATCTGTTTTCAGAATGAGGCCTCATATGGTAAAACTGCCACTGTTCTATTAAAATCAAGAAAAATTATTTCACGTCAACCTTGCATCCACAAGTCATCAGCAGATGACAGAGGAAAATAGTCTACGTCAATATTAACTTTTTATGGTGCATTCTCCCCATAACTATCAGGAATGATTGAACTAGCAGCTTCAGTAGAAGGCAGCTCACAAGGTGACTCTGAAGTACAGAACCATCCAACCCAGGGTATATCTTATGCAGCAAAATAGAAGAGAACGCTCAAAGCTTCATATGAATCTGTGAAAAACGTATTTTAAAAGCTTCAGATATTTTCATCGTCCATACCTTTTAAAATTTCTTTCTTCTGTTTATAGCAAGCAAATTACTTGGGCCTTTTTAAAATCATCTGCTTTTCTGGATGAATACTTGAAGATTTATACTGTGTGGCCTCCTGTTTTTCTTGTTTATCGCAGATGTTTAGGTGACTTGAAATTACAGCAGGTAGGGCTTGAAGACAAGTGATAGAACTCTTCGCATTCTGAACCAAACTACTTTTAGACTTGTGGTTTTGCTTTTGGAGTAGCTTACTTATTTAAGAGGGTTTATTTATTTATTTGGAAACTGTGCAGTTCGGTTTCTTAGCTGTCAGAGCAGACCCAGAAACTCCTAAAGCACACTGGGCATGTTTCTTTCAAACCCTTAGGTACATGCTATCAGAGTAATGCCTCTCGCAACGAATTTGTTGAGTTCCAGATTCTAGCTAGTTCTTTGGAGTCATAGCAACTGTCAACAGCAAGGTGGAATTCCTGCTTGGTTTTCTTTTTTTTTTTTCTCTCTCCTGTGTTAGCATTTCCAAGGAATTATGATGTGAAATCTGTCATAAAAGAGCAGTTTATTCCATCGTGAAGGTCTCCTGTTAATCTGATCTGAGGCCATCTTGGCCTGCTTTGTTCACTCTGACAGACTGAATGCTTGTAAAATAGATCAAGGATCTTGAATGATTCATAGTCTTCCTCTAGCTCGATGTTATGTACGCAGGGTCGTGTGATCTCCACAGCAGTTTGAGAAAATATGCTTTTAATTCCCTAAGCCAGAAAAGCTTTTGAGCTGTGGGTCATAACTGAAGTCAGCCTGCTCCCCACTGAAGAGTGTTGTCAACACCAGATATGTTCTGGACTTTTTTCACCTAAACTTCAGTTTCTCGGAAATGTGGACTGAATAACTGGCTCTGAAAGCTGTATATCACTCCTGTTATTCCAGGCAGAAACATTTTTTCCTGGTATCAGGAAAGATCACTGTACTAGCAGACACTGGGGGCTAGAGACGGAGGAGAGGAGGCAGAGGTATTCCAGATAGAAAGTCCGTGATTCTTCTCAGGATTTTGTTTATATTTTTAGTTTTAATAATATGACCACCTGACTTACAGGAGCTGGGCCATAAGGGGCTTTGAGTCAACATCATTCCACCACAGAAGGCAGTGGGATTGGTTTGGGGAGGCAGAAAGTGTTGTGGGATTATTTATTTTGGTTGGGTTTTTTTAAGTCCATCTGAATGTTTAACCCAGCACCCGGGGTGGGGGGGACACTGCAGTTTGCTGTATTCTGAGTTAGATGTGCCTGGTTTAGATCAAGTTACAAAGCTGGTAGTGACAGTCTTGGTTATTAATGGACCGCATGATCTAGAGCTTGTACTTGTTCAGCAAACGGGAGATGGGACATACAAATGACAAATATTTTCCCCTGACATGATGCACTCTCAACTCCTAACACTATGGTCAGTTCTAAATACCAAAACCTCGTGCTGGCTGAGTGTTAAAGCACTTAGCACATGTCTGCAGTATAGCTCACGCACATAGCACATCACAACCGTTAAGCGTCAGTAATTTGTTTTCGTTGCGTATCTCGGGCCATTCACCTGGTTTACATGGAGGCAGTGGGTACTCGGCTGGGATACATGCATCACATGTGTAACCTGATAACTGTGACACACTTTTTCCCATTTAATTGATTTTGTATGCATCTCATTGCACAAGATGATCCTGTCACCTCCATTGAGCCCATTTCTGTAGTGTTTTCTGAATTTTAGTAGTACTTGCTCATGCTGGTGGTCCAGTTGATGCAAGTTGGCCGAGCAAGTGATTGGTATTCTCTGAAAGTATTGCAGATCAGCTGATTTGAACCTGTATTTTAATCTTGCCCTCAGATCTCTTCAGCACAATAGTTTCTAATGCACCAATTTTACTGTTATTCAAAATGTTATTCTTCATAAGGATGCTGCTTGTTCCTTCCTACATCACATTTTCTTACAAGTATATTCAGAAATTACTCAATAGCTTGTTTTTTTGTCATGTTTTGTTACATGTTTGTGTAGAGAAAGAAAATAGTAGCATTTACTTTAAAGGTGATAATAGCATTAAAAATAAAACCATTATGGTTTATTTTTATGTGTGTAGGATCTAAATTCTAAACAGAAATTGCTCTGTTACAGAAAGGGTAGCTTTGTTCCAGCATTTGTGTGTCATTGATAAAAAAAAATTGAGTAATCCTTGGGATTTTTTGTTTGGTTTTTTTTTTTCTTTTTGTCATAACTTTCTGTATGCCTGCATTTTAAGATTACATTGGTCTTGTGTGCTGGATCTTGTCATAACCTCTGCTGTATCAATGACAATGGTCCTTATCTACCAGTAAACTTCATAAATCCATTTGATTAGATCTTTTTTTTTTTCACCAGCCTACATGAGTGTTATTCAGATCATTTACTCTCACTTTCTAACCTTTATTTTGTATTGCATTAAGACTGGAATGTATTTTTTGTCTAGAAATTTTAACAATAATGAATAACTGTTGCCAAGATTTCCCTAGGAATATACAATACTTTAATTAGGAGCTAGTTATGTTGGGAATAGTGTTTGCTTACTAAGACATTAACTTAATTTTTTTTGAATGAGTGACTCATGCAGTGCTCCTGTGGAGGAATTGCTGTCATTCCTTGGTGAATCTTTATCTCATCATATGAAAAGTAACGTTTCCATAATTCCATTACAAAATTGTTTTGTGTTTTATTTTATCCTGTCTAGAACCTACGCCTGTTACTGTGTTTTATCTCCAGCTGCAGTTTAACTTTCACCTTTTTATTATTAAAAAAGATAAGCTAGCTTCTTGGTTATCTTAAAAATGATTAACTTGTAATACCCCAGATACATCTGTAATGAAAAGAAATGGGAAGAGCAATATGGCAGAAGGTAATCAAAAAGCGAGTGGCAAATACAGAGCAACTGTTAGCACAGGCATTTTAACTAGCCTCCCACCTGCAGCCTACATCTAGTCAGTCCTCTGTGCTTTGCTTTTTTTGGAGTCCCATTATTTCAGCAGATGTAAGATTTAGGATGGGTTGGAGCGTTTTGCAGAACGCAGGCGATATTTTAGATGCAAATTTCTCATACTTTTTTAGGGTGGTGTTTGGTGGGTTTGGAGGTAGAATAGTAAGATATAGCAGGGTTGATTTTCACTTTCTTTTTCTTCGTTTTCAAAAGACCATGGCACATGGGAACGTTCAGCTGTGTAAAATGTTTCTTCCCTTGCTTCCCCATCCCATTTCTATATTGGAGTAGACAGTAATTGTCTTTGGAACACAAAGGCAAAGCAGAAGGTGTGTTTTATCCAGAGGTCCTTCAAGTTATAGTTCGCTCAGTTCTCTGAAGCCAACAATAAAATTTGGTTTACAGTAAGGCACCATCCTGTAAAAGGGGTTGTTGAAATGCAAATTTCTGCCACTGTTGCTTTACATGCACTTAGACGACTGCAGCTGATTTTGTTCAGTGAATCGCATTCACAGCTCTCACAGTCAAATTAAGTGATTTGGTGACAATTAAATTGACTATTTCTTCCATGGGGGTAGATCTGAACTTTCATATTTCTTTGCAAAGGCTGCATACTTTGAAAACAAGAAACAGGTGTAGTGTTTTTGTTACATTAGTTATATGTCCAGGCATTCATGCATAGCCAAAGCTTTAGTTCTGTACACGGTAGAAAAACAAGTCATCTCTAAAAGTGTATAACACAGTCTAATGAATGGTCAGGAAATACACTGAGACCTTGGAGATGACAGAGAAGCCAGATTCATAAATCATTAAGGAATATGTCAGTTAGGTTGCACGTACTAGGGTGTATCACTGTTAGTGTTAGAGAAAACTTCTTAGTAGTGGAAAGCTCGGGTTAGATGTAATATATTCCAGTGTTTTCAGAGTTTTCCTATCTGGGAAAAAAGTTAGTCCCATCTTTGCAGAGCAATTTTATAGTTTTGAGTAAGTTGTGGTTTGATTCTGTTGTTGGCAGTTCTGTTTTATAATGTTGCAGTGTGCATTCATATAGAGCAGGTCTAGTTATTGTAAAGATCTTTGTCAAGTTTTTGACAAGAACTTAAGCAAATCTTCTAAAATTCAAACAGAACCAGAACAGCTAATCCAGGAGAAAAAAAGTGATCTTCATGAAACTAGAAGCTTCTGAGAAACTCTATTTCCTCGTCTATCCCCTCTTTTTTTTTTTTTTTTTTTTCCCCAGGGATTGTAGAATCTGGTAACTGTCAGTCAGAAAGCAAGGTGTTTTTAAAAAAATCTCTCCTGCTGCCATAACTGATGACTGCTCTGTAAAGGATTATTACTCAAGTGCTGTTAATAGCTGCCTTTCATGAAAGGAAGTTGGTTAAAGGAAAGATTTTGAAAACTGCGCTATCTAGTTTCTCTGTAAATCAGTGCTTACTAGAGAATATAAAATGGCCTTTTTTTCTATTCTGGACACTTCAAGTTGAGATGCTTGGACTGTGCTTCCAACTACTGTGTAGATGTTCTTAAAGAAGTGCTTTGGGGGTTTTGGACCCTTCTGCCTACACATCTGGTAAGGTGGTTAATTTGTAGGGCTTGGATAGGTGGTTTTGGCATTTAGCACTGTCTCAGTGGGATCTCGCATTTCAGGAATGTGAGGTGGGAGCTAGCAGTAGTGTAAGTCTCGGCTTCAGGCTGTCTAGAACAAAGTGAATAGCTAATAAGGTCAATGTTTGTAATCGAGTTTGGAGGAGAGGGGATTAGTGGGGTTTTGCAGGGGTTTTCTGAGATTGTTTAACTTCACAAGATGCAACTTCTGATAGAACGTCCTTTTAGTACATCAGGAGTTTATTTTCTTTCTTAAAACCAAAAGCAAATCAAAACCAGAAGTTTTTCTGCTTCAGTACAGATGTCAGAGTTTTTTTTCAGCAAGAGCAAAGAGTGATGCTAGAGGTGCTAACCAAACAGAAATACTGGTGGTTACATCAAGAGAGTTATATTGATAAAGCTTTAAGGTTGTCATCTCTTTAACAACCAGTTATCTAAAAGGTAGCTGAATTGTCTCATCCAGTCATATCAGATCCCTTTATAAACAAGGAGAATGACATAGGATCATTCAGCTTGTTTCACTTAGATCCCTGTCATAGAATGGGAGGTTTCTTTTTTTTTTTCAGATTTTTGACTGTAGACTTGAACAATCAGACTAGTCTGAATTTCTGGTTTCTAAAGGCCTGAGTTTTTGCTAGATGCAAAATGAGAGCAAGCTAATATGTTTTAGTGACCTTCCAGTAGACCAAAACTAATACTAGATTATCCCTTCCATCAACAATCTAACCTTGTTCAGAAGTTTGAGGAGACAAACTCAAACCCCCTCTTTTTGGAATTGCTTAAATCCAAACTGAAGGAAGGGAAAGAGGTTTTGTTCTAAAGTTGCTGGAATTAGGGCTAAACAGCATAAGTAAGTAAAAAAAATACATAGACTGGCAGCCATATGAATTAGATGCTCACAACCTTTGCTCAAGTATGTTTCCAATCATTAGTCCCTCAGCAGGTTGTAATTATGAACAGGTTATACAGAAAAAGACTGGAGCAAAGACAGAACATCAATGACTTGTGGTCCTGAAATTAAGATTAAAAATAATGACCCGGAATGTTGCTCCAAGTTGGCTGTCCCAGCCTAACCCAGCATGTCTTGTTCTCTCTCTGATGTGCCACAGTTTTCCATTTAGCTGTCACTTCTGCAGTTAACTGTCTTAACAAACTTCTTCAGACTAACCTAAAGGTCTTTTCAGGAGCTTTAGGTAATACATGAAAAGTTTTCCAATTTTTCTAGGTGTGAATGCAGATTGAGTGAAAAGATGGAATTTCAGCAGCCCTAAACAGCTTACGCCTTGGCTGTTTAGAACATTTTTTTCTTCTTCTGCTTTGCAATAATTGAATAGAGTTGACTTTAAACAGAATGTTGAAACAGCTGGAGTTGTTGCATGATGCTGCATTTGTACGGCACTAAGCCAGTTTGGGGAGATGGTGTATGACTTGCCATACCTGACTGATGTACAGTTAGTATTGATTTTAATGATACGAGAGATTTGAGAGTCCATGGTAATAAGCACAATGGATCTTATTTTCCTGTCCAGACACTAATAGACCTGCAAAATAAATTTCTCCTGATAGAAGGCTAGATGGCAGTGTCATAAATTACCCTAGAAAACTGAAATGGGAGTCCACGTAAGGACACATTCTGCACTGCTGTTGCCTTGCAGGTGACAATCTTTGCTGTCTTATTAGCTGCAGAGCCTGGAGATGTCTCAAACTATATGCACACACAAGAGGATGGCCTTAGATGTGAAGATGCTAGACTGACTGACTTGATTCATATCACATTTTCTATATGACCACTAATCAGAAAGAAGTGTATGCGTATACATGTGAGTGGGTGGAGAAAACATTTTGTTTGTAAAACTGGAATGACCAGAGAGGTTGTTATTTAATCATACCTGTTTGAATTCCTCCATAATGAAATACTTAGTATAAAAACCCCAGTATTTTTCATTTCTCCGTGTTGGTATTTTCCACCTTTATATTTTGGGTGGGTATGAAAAGCATTCTTGTGTTACATATTTATAAATTCTAAAAAGTACATTCTTCTCTGTTTAATAGGATTTTCTGATAGCATGTGTCTAAACTATTTTGATTTTTTTTTTGTGTGTAATAAAAAGGGAAAGGATAAAAAGTTCTCTTCTGTTTACTTTTCTCCAATTTATACCACTTCATGGAGATCAATTATTATTCTGTTTGGTACAAGAACCACCGAAGGCTGGAAGTTACAGCTCTGCCCCAAGGAGCTTGTAATCTAATTAAAGCATATGAAACTGCATTCTCAGATCTCAGTGGAGCTGTTCCACCTTTTTTGACTATATATTTGTGTGCAGTCAGCTGAGGACTTGAGAAACAAACTATAAGATATAGTGGATTTCATAGTCAATTACAATTCTCTCAACAAACTAACTTCACTGCTGCAGACAGACCTCTCCTCCTGCTGAAAAGCCTGGTTTGGGGGTCACAATAGGTCATATTCTCAGAATGGACCTACGTCCCATGAGGTGACAGCATAAATAAATGCTTGCATTCCTCCCTTCAGGAGCCAGTTAGGAACCAGTGAAGATGTAGTTACCTGCACAGACAGCTTCCAGCAAGTTTAGAAGTAAGATTTTTACCAGAACAGCACTGTTGAAAAATGGAGACTGATGGTAAATGCGCTTATTTAGGATGCTCCTGAACTCCTTGGATTATTTGTGGGGCAGGGTATCTGGCATACAGTAGAGCTGGCATGAGCGCCAGTCTACTGGTAATTTGTGAATGGCTTTAAGCTTTTAAGCAGAGTTCTTTATTCTGCATTTTTAGCAGTGCCTTGTGCAAAGGCATCCTAGAGCTTGACTACCTTCTAGACCTGACAGTGGTGAGGTGAATGACAATGCTGAAGTGCATCACACTGTGCAAGTAGTATTCAGGCATATCTTTCTTAAACGCGTAAACATTCACCTAATTAAAATTGTTATATACATGCATATTGCTTATTGGAATTCATAGTGCTATACGAGCTTCATCAATCTGCAAGAGTTTGAAACTATGGCATCAAGTACTTAATGAACGGATCCACGAGTAATCTTTAGAAAGTGCTTAGAGTTAAGACCGAATCTGAGGAGCTTTGTACTTCTTATGACATTTTTCCCCTTTGGCTTTCATATTATGAAAGCCACATGAAATCAGCAAGGAGTCTTGAATTCATTCTTTGAACGTATTATAAAATGCTGCAGAGCAATGCGCTTGCGTCTTTCTCAGAATGAGAATGGCTGACATTTGTTTGCTTAGAAAAATAGTAGTTGGATTTGGCATCTTTTCTCTACGCAGTAAATCATCATTACTAGGAAAAGTGTTTAGTCTCTTAATAGTACTACTCAAATCCTTGCTTCTCAATGGAAGACTTGAGAAGCTCTACAAATCTGATGGAATAATATCAAAGCAGTAGATTCAGGGAGTATAAATCAAATAACAGCCTTTTGGTATGCAAATAACAATGTTATTGACTTATTCTCAGTAAACGTTACAATCCTGAAAATAGGACCTCTGGTGAAACGATGCTTTTTATTTTCCCTTTTTTCCTCCTCTTGTTTTCCTTGACAGATATTGTTTGAAATTTTCCTAACATACTGTCTATGTTTCATATTTTTCAGGATTATGACTTGAGCCAGCTCCAGCAGCCTGACACTGTTGAACCAGATGCCATCAAGCCTGTTGGAATCAGACGTCTTGATGAAAGGCCAATCCATGCAGAACCTCAGTATCCAGTCAGATCAGCTGCTCCTCATCCTGGGGACATTGGGGACTTCATTAATGAGGTAAAGGAGAGAAGAGTTTCCTCCTAAGGCTTTAAGCTATAAGCTTTTATATTTTGTTTATTGTACTCTGCATGAGTAGCTGTTATGTTTGAGCATAATAACTTCTTAAAACTTACTTAGACAATTAAAATTGTCTTGCTAGGTAGAAGTAAATATGTTGTTTTAAAGTGCAGACAAATTTAATTAATTCATTCAGACACAAAGGGAAGATACATCAATTAACTTCTGTAAGTTTGTATTAATTACATTCATAATACATTATCAGCTGCAACCACAGTATCTTCAAGCAGGATTTTTCTATGGGTTCCAAGTAATAAATAGACTAACAAAATCATAGTTTAGCCTAAATTCATTTGTTAATTCACAGTAATTTAATAATGGAAGAAGTTAATTTTAATTTTCCTCATACATTACCCTTGAAATCCAGATAATAGTGGAGATTCAGTACCTTCAGTAAGACCAAAAGAATTCTATCAAATACGATTAGTGCGCAGGGCAGCTAAATTAAATGTTATGTAAGTACTTTTAATACTTGTCATAGAGCTTTAGAAGTCTTTGCATTATCTTCGATTCTTCAATCTAATAAAGATAAATGTAAGTAAGATTCAGACTATACCAGATTACTTACAGTTCTGAAAGAAGTGCTGCTACAAATATTTGTTTCATTATTTCTATCACTGGTTAGTCTTAAATCATTGGTGTTGTGGTACTTTAGATAGAATGTGTTTCTTGTGTTTGCTGGTTATAGGAAAACAAATACTAGCCCAAAATTTACCACTTAAAAATAAGCTATATTCTGTAGACAGATAGTAGGGGGGGAGGAGGAGGGAGGAAAGGACAGTCTTCCACAGTAGTACTACTCACTATTACAGGTAAGTTTCCGAATTAACAGCGTCTAAATCATTAACATTCAGGCTGCATGGGTTTTCAGACTGTCTTCAGTGAATTCTAACTGCAGTCCTGGCAGGATTATACCCCATCAAATTTCTAAGTTCCTCTCACTTTTGCTTGGAGTAAATGGAAGAAACATCTTGGGTGAAACCTGTACCAGACGTTTCTTGGGGCAGTTCACACAGAGTGTATGCTGATCTGTCAAAACAACATGACATAGCAAGATAAGAAAGGACAAAGCTCATATCTCTCTGCATCCAGCTTCGATGTTATTAGTCAAAGAACCTTCTTCCACTGCAACTACAAGTCATATCGTAACTTTTCCCTTGGGCAACCCTAACGCAAACCACCTGCAGAACTAGCCCAGTCACTAGCTGAGCAGAGACAGACTGCCTTTGAGTTATCAGTACCTCAGGAGCAAAGTCTGCATTACCTTATTGGTTTGAAAAGATGCAGTGCTTTTGGACATCAGTCTGGTCTTCTGGAGGACTTGGCCCTATTCCCAGAGGTGCTGATCAGCATGATCCTTTGGGATGCTGGCCCACGTGCGGGAGTTAATTTAGTCTGTTGAATGCTCACCAGCACCTCGGACACGCACCCAGCATCGTTCAGATTAGCCTCTGAATTACTCCAATTTTCATCAAAAAACAACTATAGGCCACCGATTTCTGGTACTGGAAGATTTTGCTACCATTGCCAAGCAAGCATGAGGTGATTTCTTGTTCTTACTTTTACTACAGAGCTGTAGGAACAAAAAGCAAAAAAGACCTAGTGGATCATTTGTTTCTTTCCTTTTGGCAGTACTCTGTTTCTTCTGGTATATTATTTTCTAGCTGTCGTCCACTATATTAAATCTACTTAACTCAGTAAGACATACATAGGTATGAGTATTTTGTAGTGTTCTGAAGACTTCTTAGTTGAAAAACAAGGTACAAGTACGATAAAAATTCCAAGTATTTTTATAACACTTAGAAAGTTAAGATAGCACGTAGAGAGCTATGACCTTTCTAAAATAAAAAGGTTCCAGAGGTGCCTTATAATCAAAGTATGTTTTGCAGGCATAAGCAAAATGACCTCGGGGACTTTCTTGTTTTGTCTGTTTCAACAGATAGATGAATCTCTCATTTAAGGGGGGAAGGGAAAAATCTCATTTTCTTCCAGTCCAGTGTACAAACAAGTCAGTGAAATAAGTCATGTGTTATTAAGAATCCTCTGTAGATCTCGTTTTCCATTTTGAGCCTTTTAAAACATAACCTGCGGAGTGTGGATCATAATTACCACTTAGAATAGTCAGGATTTGTGGGACAGTATAAATTAGGCCTGTTTGAAGTAGTTTTGTTAATCTTGTTTTCAAGAACTGCCTGTGCTGTCCCTAGAAGTCTTAAACAAATTATATTGTGGTGGAGAGTTTGTGGCTAAGAATATATTTCTAATCAATAGAGGACATAGCCTGAGGTGAACTAAATTTAAATTACCAGCTGAAGGTCTCATCCCATGAGGACATGGAGGACCCTCAATTCATTCTTAATAAATGGTTATTGATACGGTGCACCTCCAAGCAGAGTACAGTCGCTCAGTGTCTCCTCTTTGCTCTTATCAAGTAAAAAAAAAAGGCTTCCAGATTTAAAAAATTGTTTGTATTTCCCTGTAGAGCTCTGTTCTTCCTTTCCTTCTCATCAAAAGTCTGCTGAATCTGATGAAGTAGTAGGTTTAATGAAAATAAAAGCATTAGATTTTGTAATGTTTCGTGTTAGTTCAGGATTTTGAGGGTTTTGCTTTCCCTTGATTTGAGACAAATGGAGAATGCTACACATACCAAGGAAAATATAACTTAAGGTTACCATTGTTTGTCAGTCAAGGCACTGTAGTTTCTCCTCTTCTGCCCCTTGTCTCCTCCACAGTGAAAGCTGTCATTACATATATAAGACAGGAAGAGGAAGAAAATGAGATTGCTGCTGAGTCTGTCCCGGATCTCCAGCTGACCTTTGTGTTGCCATGGCTCTGCTGTGACTGCTTGTTGTGCGCCGGTGGCATAGCAAATGCAAGGAAATGTGACTTGGCTCACTATCTCCCAGCAGGATCACCTGGTCCCAAGTGTGTGCCCCAGCAGTTCTGTTGTTGAATAAGCTTCTCTATCTAGTAAAAACTTTGAGTTTTCAGATCAAGAAACTGTAAACCAAATAACTAACAACTCTGCTGATCTAAGATTCTTGAGCACATGTGGGAGAAAATGAGAGATCTCTTCAGAAGTGATTGACAATACGGTTGACAATACCATGGCAGCAAAATCAGTAGAAGCGGTTTTTGGCAGCCATTTGTTGCCTTTTTGGCTATGCCAATAGAGCAAGTTGTGGTATCACCCACTGGAAGGGACGGCACAGTAGCAAAAAAGGTGGCAGTACTGAAACCAAAGGGAGCTTCATAAGCCAATTTCACTGCCGAAGCTGACATCCAGTAACTCCAGCTTTGGACATGTAGAACCCAACAGCAGAGCAGAGCAGTGCACTGGGTAGATTCAGAGAATATGCTTAGCAGAGGAAAAGTTAAAAACTTCTAGTATTTCTTTGTCAGTTTAGTGTGTAACTTGCCACACAAATATAGCAGAAAACTTGGTTGTCATTTGAAGAGTTAGAGGCTAAGTTCAGTCATTATGATGCTATGCCTCTGAGGAATTTTTAACCAGAAGATAGGTATAGATGTCAGCGTAACTTAGTCTGTGCAGTTGAATCAATACCTCTATAACATGGCCCGTAGCTACGTTCTCTGAACGAAATGGGTTACACAGTAAGCACAACCTTTGAAACAGTGAATTTGTTATTGTTAGTTAGATGCTATCTTGTAAGTCAGTAGCTCAAAACCAGATTTTTTAAAATACTATCATCATGCCAGCAGCAAATTGCAAAAAAAAACCGACTTCCCCTATGGAAAAAGGCTGCCTGCCACCTTGCCATGGATGGCTGATAGGTATCAGAATTTCTGCAGTGATGTAGGAAAATGTTTTGTTCGCTGACTCTTAATAAATTAGCATTCCATGGATGGCTGGCTGTTACTGGACTGAACTGCAGGGAAATAGCATTTCTTGTCCAAGCTGGCTTTCTAAATTGCTTTTACCCTCTGATACCTGGGATTCATACCTCAGCACTCCTTAAGCTTAGGTGGTGGTTATTCTCCTTCTCTGTCACCTGTGTTCTAAAAGCACACGTGTGTGTCACCCCAAGCAGGCTTAATGGAAGATGTAAATACTATAAGGCCGGTTACTGCTTAAGAAATAAAGTTGCATTTCTGTTTCAGCAGCAGAAATTGAGAGAAAGCCTTAGAACTATTTCCAGCTTTGAAGCTGGATGAGGGAAGTTCCAACACTTGCTATTGCCTTTTCAGAATCTCAAGTATTTTGCCCTTATTATAGCCATCAGGATGGAAAACTCTAAAGAGAAAGATAACAAGCATCACCAATTACTCTTATCAGATAATTCAAAATTGCTCTTCTAATGCAGGCTATTAATAACCTGCTTGATGTTGTTGTACTACATGAAACAATCGTTTTAAGTCAAAAATGTGTTCTTGATTAGAGATCATCAGTTTGGAAAATATGCTGGGCCTTTCCACCACTGATTTTCAAAATTTATTTTATGTGCATTTTGCACACTTCCTTATGATATTAGATCAGAAAAGAACCAGGATTCTCTTCTGCATTATCGGTGCCATATGGTGCAGTTAATGGGTTTCGGTATATACGTATTTCTAGAAGAAAAATCAACATCCGTTTCCATGATGTCAGATTTGGACAAAACACAGTTGAGAGTAAAACATGTTTTTCTAAAACCAGAATATGTTAAATAATTCCAAGGAGGCACACTCAGTCCTTCAAATAATTGGGAGTATAATAAAGCCATTCTTTAAATGGACATTAAAAATTGAAAATAAAACCAACACTAATAGCGCTGGTTAAAATTAACAGTGAGCAGTTTAAAATGTTAGCTCAGCCTTCTAGAATTCAGGAAGATACGTTATTCCTTTTCAGTGACTGCCAGAGTAAATCCTATTTAAAGTGGAAGATCTTGAAAAAGCATTGCTAATTCCATGGAAGAAACTGCAGAGCTGAAAAATCCAAAACACAAGAGGGCTCTTTAACTTCAGGCTTTTATATTCAACTTTTAAATCTTTCCAGGATAAGCACAGAGCAATTGTCTCATGTTCTAAAATTAAACTTAACTGTTTATGTTTGGAACTGTGTAATAAAACAGGGAGGGAAGAGACTTCTTTCTGTAAGAAGTGCGCTGCTTTCTCTACTTTAGTCTTGTTCAATTCATACTGCGTTTAGTTAGGGTTATTCGGCTCTAGAGAGTAGAAATTTAAAATTACTGAAGACCCAATATTCATGTGTTGATAACTTGAATACTTTGAAATGAGGAAACAAAAATGGCTATAATCTTGTATTTAGCCCTGATTTTGGGGGGTGTGTGTGTTTTCTGAAGAGCAGGTGGAATCTTATGGGTGCTTATGGCAAATCACATAAGGCTTAAGCCAACACATTGTATCTTTTTCTCACAGCAGCCTGCAAAGGTACATGAATTTTACAGGACTAACTAAATACGGCTTTTGGCACACGCAGATGGACTGCAGGCCAGCAATGTCAGTGGATATGTTATTGGCCATGCGAGATGGCTGCTAAAGTGAATCTTTGCAAACACGCCTGTTTCTCCTTTCCCATCTGTCTGTTTAACCAGTCCCATATTGTTCATGCTGCAGGTTGTGAGCTGTGTAGCTCTGAAACTAGATATTTATTAACATCGGTCCTAGGGCCATGATGTTCCGTTAAGGTTGTGTTAGAGCTGTATTTGCAGCTACATTCAAAATACCCAGTGCTGTCATGCTGGAAGCCTGGCCATGCTAAGAAGAATTGAAATAAGCGCTCGCTGGAGTTACAAAAATNTGAATCTTGTTTTGGATTGGATTGCAGAAAAGTAAGGACTTGGTTTTCTGAAAGGGCAATTAACCACACTGCGATACTCCAGTTATGTTTTGTCCCTCCCTCTTAAATACAGAACTTGATCTTTCTTTCCTCCCTCTCCTTCTTTCAGGGACTGAAAGCAGCCGACAATGACCCTACAGCCCCGCCGTATGACTCCCTCTTAGTCTTTGACTATGAAGGAAGTGGCTCCACTGCTGGATCCTTGAGCTCTCTTAACTCCTCGAGTAGTGGTGGTGAGCAAGACTATGACTACCTAAATGACTGGGGCCCACGTTTCAAGAAACTTGCTGATATGTACGGCGGAGGTGATGACTGAACTTCAAAGTGAACTTTGTTTTTGGACAAGTACAAACGTTTCAACTGATATTCCCCAAAAGCATACAGAAGCTAGGCTTTAACTTTGTAGTCTACTAGCACAAGTGCTTGCTGAAGGCTTTGGCTTAGGCTGCAAACCAATTTGGGCTCCGTGGAATATCAGTGATCCAATGCTGTTTGGAAAAAAATATTGAGCTCAGTTACACTTGAATTTTACAGTACAGAAGCACTGGGATTTTATGTGCCTTTTTGTACCTTTTTCAGATCGGAATTAGTTTTATGTTTAAGGCTTTAATGGTACTGATTTATGAAATGATGCATTAAAGAGACAAAATATGTTGGGGTGGGGAGGAGTAAGGTGAAACACAATATGCTTCAACATGCTTTTGTTACATCGCATTGCTTTTATTAAAATAAGGAGATTAAAAATAAAAAAAATCCTCATGGAACGATTTTATTATCTGGGAGAGAAGACCATGAGGTGGAACAATGTACATTACTTATAGTTTTAGATGTTAGGGGATTTTTTTTCACTAAAATTCTAAAATTTACGCAGCTGGTTGCAAATAAAGGGAGTTTTCATATCACCAGTTTGTAGCAGAGTTGATTTTTTTTTCCCCTTATGCTAGAATGTTAGACACATTTTGGTCTTAATCCATGTACACTTCTCTTTTTCTTATTTTGATTTCTAGTATTTGTTTTTCCCACTTCACTGTAAAAAATGGTATGTGTACATAATGTTTTATTGGCATAGTCTGTGGAGAAGTGCAGAAACTTCAGAACACGTGTATGTATTATTTGGACTATGGATTCAGGTTTTTGCATGTTTATATCTTTCGTTATGGATAAAGTATTTACAAAACAGGTTGCAAACAAGTGACATTGATTCAATTGTTGAACTGTAGTTAGAGTACTCAATATTTTTTTTATTTTTATTTTTATTATTTTTTTGGTTTGGGGAGGGAGAAAAGTTCTTAGCACAAAAATTTTACATAATTTGTACCAAAAAAAGGAGGGGGGAGGGGAGTTGCCCTGATACTGGTGGCACGAGTAAATAATACAGTATGTTTTGGGGGCGGGGAGGGAAGGGGGAAGGAGCTTTCAAACTGGAGAGACTTCTGAGAACAGCTTTGCCTCTGTATTGTGTACCAGAATATGAACAATACACCTCTGACCCCAACGTTCTGAATAAAATGCTAATTTTGGATCTGGTGCTTGGTTTGACATTTTTTCTCCTACGTGGACAGCCCTGACTATAGTAAATACGAAGTACAGAAAGTGCCTGTGAGGTTGGTGAGAAGTTGTGTGCACTTCTTCAGCATTCGATGCTGCTGGACTGAAAATAAGCTGCGTATAGAAGAATGTTTGGCACAAATTTGGAAGGCAAGTTCCTAGGTAAAAGCAAAGTAATCTGTCCCGTTTCTGGGAATTCAGAATTTTCAGTTCCATATCGATGGCTCGCTCTTTGGTTTAATGTACATTATCTAAATAACAGAGCTTGCATCATTTTTTGGCTCATTTCTAGACTGACAGTTTAATGATTGAGTGATTATGCTGCGGGTTGCATAAATAAAACAAATTGCAGATCCTAGCAGTCATCTGCCGCCTGGACTTTCTTAGGCTGAAGTGGAGACAAGCCCCTGTTAACTTCAGTGCACATCAGATCATGTCCTTCAAGGAGGTGCTCACGGTCACAGAGCTTTATCAAAAAGTCCCATTAGGAGATTAGTCATTACCAAGCATGTTTCTAGCCCGTTACAGTGATTTATTTGCAAACAAAGCAAATGTAGTAGGTACAGCAGTTCTGCTGCCTTTCCCTTGCAACAGTCTGCTCAGGTTTAATGTCTGCATTTACACTCATTAAGGATCTAATTGCGAACAGTGTGAAGCTCAAGCTCAGCAGAAATGCCGCATTTGCGCGGTCTGTTGAGAGAACTGGAGCAGCGGGAGGGGATCCGGGCGCCGGGACTGTCATTGGCAGCCTTCTGTGCTGGGAAGGCTGGACGGGCAGGGTGTCAGCTGTGGGTGATGCTCTTCAGCAGGGGGCTTCCACAGTGCTACTTCGGGGCTTCCACAGCGATCGAACCGTGATTTACATGGTTTGACTGCAGCTTCCAGAGGTAAACACTGAAATTTGAGCTGGGGAACGCTGAATACTGTGTGTGAGGAGGTATCTCCTCTCCACTGTGCTTTTCACAGAATCACAGAATGTTCGGGGTTGGAAGGGACTTCTGTGTCATCTAATCCAACCTCCCTGCCGAAACAGGGTCACCTACAGCAGGCTGCACAGGACGTTGTCCAGGAAGGTCTTGAATATCTCCAGAGAAGGAGACTCCACAACCTCCCTGGGCAGCCTGTTCCAGTGCTCCGTCACCCTCAGAGTGAAGAAGTTCTTCCTCGTGTTCAGACGGAACTTCCTGTGCTTCAGTTTGTGTCCGTTGCCCCTTGTCCTGTTGCTGGGCACCACTGAAAAGAGTCTGGCCCCATCCTGGGGTGCATCTCCTGCTCCTGGTGGAAGCTGAGAGGTAGCAATCCTCTCAAACTGGGATCTGGCATTGCAGCCTCTGCATACCTGACTGTTACTGATCTTGGGCATCCGTAACTATAGCTTCATGCTGTAACAAACCCTTGGTTTTTCAGTAATGTGTCAAAATTATCAATGACCTTTCTTAAGCTATTTCCTTATTAATTAGCAGTGTGGAGAAAGGAGATGTAGAGTCGGACATAAAAATGAATATCTGGCTATGCATAGTTAAGGAAGGAAAACTTTTATAAAGGGCAGGGCTTAAACTGTAAATGCATTTTAAAAAGCAAAAGGCCGCTTCTAGCACATTGATTTTCCATCTTCTGTAATTTGTGCAAAAATGTATTTTAAGCATAACAATTCTATTATTGTTACTTGGAACCAACAAACTGGAAATGCTACATGAATTTTATTTAATTGACATTGAATGTTAAAAGATTCCGAGGGGGAAACTTTTGTGAAAGATTTCCAATATGGGCTATAGCACATTTTTTTGTTAAAATTGAGCAGAGGTCATCTTTTACGTCAGCGCTTTTGGACAGCAGTAAGAGTTTTATCTTGATCAGACAATCTTCCAGCTCTATCTGCAGCTGCTTTGAAACTGTAGCAATGGTTCTCAAACCCGGAGTTAGGTCAGCGTGAGGTCTACTGAATAGAACAAAGGGTAAGTAATTTTTGTGCATCTCAAATGCTTTTACAAGAAAGAAAAGACATCTGAACTGATCCTCTTTCGTCAGGCTTCAGGCTGGTTCTTACTCTAGAAGTGTGCAACCAGGGTACCTGTGATGCGTGCTTAAATCCCTGCCAGAGGACTGCACTGAGAGCAAGAGGGTGGCTGACCTTCAGTCATCTCGGGGAAATTCTGGCAGCCTGTGCTGGAAATGGGATTTGGCAGTGAGATATATCATCCCTGCCTTGTAGACACGGTATCCAAGGGAAGCTACTGGCAAGAAAGAAGGCCTTAGGAACTTTCTCATCTCAGCCTTTCTACAGCTTGTATTTTCTTTCAAGGATAGTCCTTCACAGCCTGTGTCTTGCTGAACTTCAGGGGCAGAAAAGATGGGAGAAGGGTGTTTTTGGGGAATAAACATCTTAAATGGATGCATAAGGCCTTACCTGTGGCTGCATCTAGCTTCCTGTTTTCACTGGGATTGCCGAGTATTGGTGAAGGATGTTAATACTCCTCCAGTAACGGTCTAAAACATATTTATCGTGCTCCCTCCAAGTAGTTGAACCGAGTGGTGTCTTGAGTTCTCACCTGGTGATTTTACTGGTGGTGATGTGCTCTTGGCAGCACTGTTACAAGCTGACTAAAGCTCACTGTGATCTTTCTGCATACAAAAAGTTCGCATAAATCAGTTTCATCGGGCAGACAACAAGCACTGACTTCTTCCCCTTATTCCAAATTAGTCTGTCCTGGTTGACTCAGCTTTATAAAATGTTTATAAATTCATGTAAATTTTAAATGGAAGATGTTTGTGCCTGTGTTACGCTGGTTTGCAGAGAGGACATATTTCTCAGTTGTGAACAAAAATATCTGAAATAGCCACTTGTTTGTGCCAAAGTAGCAAAGTCGTTCTGATGCTAAAAGCCACGTGAAGTCTGCTTCTTGGGAGTTCCGTTTCTTGGTACGTAGTATTTTTTGGAACCTTAGCAAACTCCTTACCCTGAAGAACATTTTTATCTACGCTGCCATGGTCCCACTCACCTTAACACACAAGGGAAAATGTCTTCTGACAGGTGATGGGACGCACATCCCCAAAAGGGTCTCTCCAGCCTGTCTGTAGTCATTCAAGGTGTCTCAGGTAAGCTACTGCCAATTCTTACCTTGCACAGCTACTCCCACCTTCCTAAGGAGCCTGCCTTCTAGCAGGAGCAGCATGTTTTTGGCACACTTACCTTTCTGGATCAGGAATGTGAAAGCAAAGTCCCTGTGTTTACCTCAGTCAATTATTCAAATAAAATGCAGAAAAGTCGCTCAAATGCCTTAATACCCAATCCACAATGGTATATTTTATACACAGTTTTGCTCATTTAGCCAGAGATGAGCTAGATTTGTACGACGTCCTGATTTTTTTCATTTCCTTTACATTTCTTTACATAAGCTTTGCTTTTTATTCTTACTGTAGGCAAGGATCTTTCCTAGGAGTTTCTCTAAAGCATAGGATAGTTGTCCTTTACTTAACACATGTCACAGGAATAATGAGGAATTTTCAGGAATAAATAAATATTTTCCCCTTAGCAACAAATTCCAGCTGGGAAATAGGAGAAGAATGGCTAAGGAAAAAGAGGCTAGGCATTTCCCACAGGGGCTCAAGGTGCCTTCCATCATACAGATAGGGAAAGAGCATCCCATTTCTTAGGGATCCTTTGATCAATCGGTGCAGGGCGCTCTCTAGCCAAGCTGCTGCTTCTGTACCAGCCAAACAGCTCTTTTAGTGGAGAACTTTGGAGATGCCTCTTCTCTGAAGCTCCAGAGATGATGGTGACACTGCTGCCTTTCCTGCTGGGGTACATTCCGCCAACGAGCTTTCCTGGCTTTCCCCCTCAATTTACATAGGTAGTTGAACAACGCCAAATCTCAAATCAGGCTCTACATATTCTTCAACTTAAAGCCCCGAAGAATCAAGGTCTCAGTCTTGTTTTTGTTTGGTTGTTTTGCTGTAGACTTCAGGATGTATTCTCAACATAGCAATAGATGTGAGGACTTGTCTTCCTTTTCAAAGTTTAGTGTCCCAAGCAGTATTTTTCCCCTACAACCTCTGTGGATTTCTAGAACATCTGAAAATGCAGCAACTGGTAATACAGTAGCTGCTTGTAATGAGATTTCATATTTGTATGCTCTTTTGATTTTTCGGTCACAGAAGGGCATACACTAATGTGGTGACAATGTGACGTTGGAACCCCCATAGAGCTCTCGGGAAGGACCAGTGAGAGCGAGGTGGTGGGCACGTGCTCTCTGAACTGCTCTCCTTGTAGCTCTGGCTGTAGAGAATGCATCTGTGTGTGCATAATGAACTGTTGACGCTCAGAGGATTTAAGCGTAGTTGTAGATCTCTCGCCCCTCTTCCCTGAGCACACAAAAGCCGCCCACACATGACCCCTGGACCACAAAACCTGGAGCTGGCGGGCAGCCCCATGTCTCACCTCATTCCTCCCGACCACCCCCTTATCACCTTTACAACCAGCCATTACCTGGATGAGATGGTGGTATTTTCTCATTGCTTTCATCTTTCTTCTCCTCCCCCCACCTTGTGGGAGACTAGTTTTTAGAAATTATTTAGGATCATTTTTCTGTTATTAATGAAGGGCGTGCTCTCTGGTTTCTGATTTACTGTTGTTGCTTGCTGCATTTCCCACTCCTTGTATACATTTTTAAAGCCTTTTTGGTTTGCATTAACACATTCTGCTTTCCTAGTTCTCTTGGCAAGCCTGAGAGAATGTTTCTGGTTTCCCCTTCCCCATTTTCAGTTTCTGTAACCAGCTCTTTTGCTGCTGTTTTCAGACCTGTGATCAGTCTCTGGTATCTGAAGTAAATGGCCAGCCTCTTCTTCTTTGAAGCGGTTGATTTTTTTTTTATCTTCAACATTCTTGTTGAATTTGTATTTTCCTGTGTGGCACCCAGAAAAAAATTAGCATCATTCCAAATGGGTTATATTTATTACTATTTCTTAAAATATATTTCTTTTGAGAGGCTTTTTTTTTTTTTGAACACTAATGCATTTGTAAACTTCATGGTGGTACGCATTTATGTAATTTCATGAAACCACCTTCAGGTGGTTCACCCTCTCCTGCAGAGCCTAAATACTGGTTCTGAAAGCGACATATTTCGCTCCAGGTATGAATAATGAATACTAGCATTGTGCAAATTACTTTATACTCCTGCTTCTGAAGATAAAATGTGTTGATGTGGTATGGGTATATACAGATAGACAGATCTGTGGGCCCACCCCTTCTGTGTTCCATGTTACAGAAGTTTGATTATTACATTACGTTTGTTATCTGCAGTACTGCAGGGCGAGCTTATAAAAACCCAGCTGTCTGTGTGCTCCATAAATCAAAAGTAATGGCAAGATAATCAAAATTATGTTCCAATTCTAGAACATTCATTACTGGTGGCATTGTATAAAGCAGATATAAAAACAAGCAGAGTTTTTGTGCTAGGATGATTAGAGGGAATTACACTAAAATGTAGAATCATTACTGGTATGTTTTGGCTTGGAGTTAATAAACAGCAGTTTGCTCAGCAAGGTTATTTTAAGATAAACTGAGAAATAAACAAAAATGAATCTTTTAGCCTGACCCAGTCAGGAAGCAATATTCAGTGCCCTTTCTGAGAACTGATTTTTACCTCATTTGGGCAGAATGAAGGCAACCAAGAAAAACAACCAAAAATAGTAAAACCAACATTTAAATACTCCTCATGGACTGGGAGGGACTTCAAAGACCTGCTCTGCTGTCGCGTCTCATAACAGAAGAATTCCAGGCTGTTGCTGAGTTTTTTGATCTTCCATTTTTTTCTGTGGCAAGAATTTACACTGACTAGAGCCTGAATAATCTGACGGCAGAGCCTCTAAGTCCAAGCTCTAACTTTGAGTTGGTTGCTTTGGTGTTTCCTGTTGTTCCCTGTAGGTGTGACTAAATATTTGCTGTTCCTGAGAAAAGACTTTCAAGCCTAAATTACTGTTTGGTGTATAAAAAGTGCCAGTCTGTGCTCAGGAACAGGGAATTGTGCCTTGGTATTTTATATACTGAATGAATGCCCAACCATTGTTCTGAAAATAGACTCGAGTTTTGCTGTGAAAATCTCCAGAAAGATCTAGATTTTATCCTGAAGGGAACAGATCGCGAATCCTTTGCACTCAGACCTTTAGTAGCTGCCACAGGAATATCAGATCAGCTGCCATTCTAGAGGAGAGGGAAAAGATCACTCTGTGAAATCAGATTTCAACACCACTCCGGTCATACATACAGTAGTAAAAAAGCTTATAATAAAGTGCTGGGTCATGAGCTATATGCTGCATATATATTTGTTGTAGGTCTCTGGGCCACAGTTCCTGTTCGTTCAATACAACTACACGGTGATGATGATTTTGCAAGGACAGGATTTATAAACTGTGTCAAATAAAATAACAGGCTTCCCTGAAGATCACAACCGTATTTGTCTTCCCAATTCACGTGAATGTGCCATACTTACACATATTTGCATATCTTGTTACAGGGGAGATTTTTCTCCACCATTGAAAATCCTCGCGAGTCGTAAGAATGCTATTTGTTGGTACTTGAATATAACAGTGTGGGGGATCCCCCACAAAAAAAACATGTTTGTGAATGTCCATTTAATAAAAAGTGTAATGAAATTAGAGTGGAAAAGGGCAGATTATAATAGTACCCCATTGACAACAGTAGATAAATTTGCCCATTGCAGACAAAGAGGTGTTTCATGACAGCATCATCTTGTTGTGAAACCTTTTTTTCTTTCTAGAAGTGCAACAAAACGGGTATAATTTTGGAACTAGAGAAGTGGTCATGAAGATTTGGGACTTGTGACCCCTCTCAGTGAAAATGAAATTGCTAATGTCAACCCATCTCTGGCAGGCAGCACCTCACATTGATTTTATACATAATTCAGCACAATTGACAGCCTTTTCAGGACAAGCTGGAGACTGATATCTTATGGAGGCTAAATTGTTTCTCCCTTCTGGAAAAGAGGGTCCCTTGAGGCCATGATTTATGTTTAATGGTGTGACAGTTGGGACCATGAAGAAGAAGGACTACATTATGGCTGATGTGAAGATACAGTGCAGTAGTGGCGCAGTAAAAAACTGTGTTCGCTGAAACTGTTAAAAAATATAGAAAAAAACCTTTTTCTCCCTCTGTCTTGCCCCAAACTGTAGTAAAAGAAATTAGAGTACCTTACCTACATTTAGTTTTGCATATGCAGTATCAGATGCGTTATCTGTGCAATCGGCTGGCAGGCCAGCCATGGTGAGACTAAGCAGCAGAAAAGAAAAGCTGATGGGAAAATAGTGTAGCTTCCTTGCCGATGCTCTTCTGCTTTTGTCACTGGTTGAATTGCTCAGACAAATGAGCAGCTGTGGGATAAACCTGGCCGTAAAACTGAAATGTGTGCATTTCCTTTAACTGTCCAGGTCTGAGCTTCCACCGTGGCTCCTGGATGGTTATGATGGGATCTCTCCAGGGTCAGAGCAAATGCCCAAGCCCTTCTCATGAAGCAGCTGCGAATCTCCATCCTCATTCACGCCACACTAATTTGCGTATTGGCCCCACAATGCCAGGGGCAGGCAAAAGTGAAATAATAAGTCTAAGGGTACACTTCATTGTCTCACAGAAAATCTTCTTACTCCAAGAAGCACAGATTCACTGAATCACTGAATGTTCGGGGTTGGAAGGGACCTCTGTGGATCCTCTAGTCCAACCCCCCTGCCAAAGCAAGGTCACCTAGAGCAGGCTGCACAGCACCTTGTCCAAATAGGTCTTGAATATCTCCAGAGAAGGAGAATATCTCTTGAGTATCTCCAGAGAAGCACCACCTCTGCCAAACAGCTGGTGCACAGCTCTCATCTTGGTGCCCTGATTTTGGCCACGCAGACTGCCAGCCTCTGGCCACCATGCACCTCATGCAGAATCAGAGCTGAAACAGAAAATTCTGTTCCTGAGCTGGATGTCCCCAGAATTCCCACTTTGCTGGAGAGGTTTGTTATTTCAAAGTACTAGCAAAAATATCTCTGTAGTTTGGGAACAATAGTAGCTGAAACACATTGTTCTATCTTATTTTCTTGTTTTTTGTTTATGTGAGTCAGTGATGAACACAGTTTGTATTCGGTGATGGTGTGCAAAATTCAGCACATGTAAGAAACTATTCTTGCAGCGTAATCAGATAATTAGATGTTTTGTCACTGTCTTGCACTGTTTAGTATAAAGCACTTTGAATGACAATATGGCAGCTCTTTCCAGCAAACTTTACAGGCTGCTTGTTGCAAGCTGCGAGTTAACTTTAATTGGGTGTCCTGAGATTTAGTACAAGGAAAGTAATAACCTCAGTACAATAGCAAGAAGCTACATCTTTTCACTGTTGTCAGTGTTGTAAATAAAGGCTAATTTTCCAACAGACTCACTCTTTCTCCTGTGGTCAGGTTTACCAAAAGAGGTATAACCTGATCCCATAATTTGTGCAGACCCTGTAATAAGCAAACACATTGGTGATCCAAGTGGCACTGTGTATGAAGGAGTACAGGGGGGGTGGGGGCTGACAAAGGAGAACTACATTTTCAGATAACAACATGAATTTTATTGAAACACTAATGAGTTGTTTGCCCTTTTATTTACCCTTTATGATAGCAAATAGAAATGATTAGGCTTGCCAGTCAGAGGTAGAAACGGGGAGGGCGAAAAAAACAACCCAAAACCTCAGTGTAATTTTGAGTCAGATGATGTTTGGATCAAACTCAATGCAATTTATTTTTATATATTGTCCTCCATACAGAGTATTACAAAGCAGTTTACAGGGACAGTCAATCATCAGAAGCAGAAGGGAAAAGGATGGTTTTAAAAGCAAGAATATTTCGGTAGCTGGGAGGAATCATGGGGGTTTTTACTGGAGTTCCGAGAGAAATGACAAAAGATGTAGGTAAAACACTATACTTTTGTCTTTTGGTACGCAAAGGACTGTATTCAGTTGTGTTAGAAAATAGGACTTTCTTTTTAATGACACCACCTCTGAATGGATCATCTTGTCAGAGGCAGGTCAGTGCCACCCAGCCTCAGAGCTGTTCCCATTCAGCTCTGAATAGCAGCCGCATGGATTTCTTGCCGTAATCAGGAAACAGCATTGCTGAGATGGAGCTTCATGCACTACAAGCTTTTTTCCCTTTTGTTGTTTTTTGTAAAACCTGGTATCCTCAAAATATGATTGACTTTTTGTCTATTTTGAGGTTGAGTTTAAAAAAGGTTATAGCAGAACGCTGTGATAGTATTCTGGTTGTATGGATGTGAACACGCACACACACACACACATGTGTAACATATTCTACTATTTAATATTTCATATATTGGCGCAGATTCCTCTATCTCATTTCAGTTTTGCATAGCTACTGAAACCATTCAGGCTAGGCTAATTTACACTAGCTGAGAATTTTATTAATTTAACTTGCTTTATATTTACAAGCATCAATCAATTAGTAGTTCTGAGTGTGTGGTTTTAGTGACACTGGACACAGAAGGGCCATCACGGTAACCAAGTCCAGCCCTAGAATGATGGGTGCCCATGGAGTCAGCATTCCCAAGGCTGACTGCCCCTCCGGACTCTCGTGGGCAACCCAATACGTAAAGCATTTTCCAGACCTTCAAAACACTCCAGGCAAAACATATTTTTCACCTGATGGCTCCCCTTCTTTAGCTGAGAAAGTCCATCCCCAAAAAAGCAGAATAATCCCTACTGCGCTGTACTATGCTCACTCAGAGGTCTGTGCCTTACTGTCTTACACCGACAGCTCAGCCTGGAAATAACCTCAAGAAACAAGAGCAAAACAGAAGTGATTTGGTCTTTTTTTTTTTTTTTTT